>Ga0256406_1003927_pt1 | contig 17708 bp, 11 predicted proteins | sample RumenRJG_03DNA_FD_185986 | JGI IMG/M metagenome (GOLD analysis project Ga0256406, IMG submission 185986) | Bovine rumen microbial communities from Lethbridge, Alberta, Canada - RJG_03 | ecosystem: Host-associated > Mammals > Digestive system > Stomach > Rumen | place: Canada: Alberta | collected...
TGAGAATGAAATGCGGGATCGGCAAATGCGGCCGCTGCAACGTCGGCGACAAATACGTCTGCAAAGACGGCCCGGTATTCCGCTTCGACGAACTAGGCGAACTCCCCCCAGAGTATTAATGATAAAGACATCAAAAGTCAGACCGCGTCAGGCTTGCCTGTAAGCGGTACTGACTTTGGATGGCTAACAAGAACGAGGAAAAAAGCCGCATTCGCGAAGCAAAAGCGGCGATTTCGATATCATTAAAAAACAAAATCCAACGTACACGTTTCCGAAGCGTGTTTCAGGAAACGTTCATTTAACATCCAGAATATGGAGGATAACATGGAGAATTCTACCGTAAGTGTATATTTCTTCGGCAAGAAGTATGATGTTCCGTCAAATCTGACGATTATGACCGGACTTGAGTATGCCGGGTATCAGCTGGTGCGCGGCTGCGGCTGCCGCAACGGTTTCTGCGGTGCCTGCGCGACCATCTATCGTATCAGGGGTCAGCAGGAGCTGAAGATGGGACTCGCATGTCAGACCAAGGTTGAGGATGGCATGTATGTGGCAACACTTCCGTTCTTCCCGCTGGTAAAACAGATTTACGATATTGAAAAAGTAAAACCGGAGCAGGCGATCATGATGCAGCTGTATCCGGAAATTTACTCCTGCATCGGATGCAACGCCTGCACAAGAGCCTGTCCGCAGAACCTGCACGTTATGCAGTATATTGCAGATGCTCAGAGAGGCGACTTCAGGAAATGCGCGGAGGAATCATTTGACTGCGTTATGTGCGGCATCTGCTCATCACGCTGCCCGGCCGGCATTTCTCACCCGCAGGTAGCCATGCTGGCAAGAAGGCTGAACGGAAAATATCTGACACCGGATGCTCAGCATCTGATCAAACGTGTCGCTGAAATCAACAACGGCGATTTTGAGAAGGCCATGCAGGACATCATGAACAAGTCCGACGCAGAAATCCGTTCACTTTATGATCAGCGTGACATAGAAGCAGAATAAGGAGGAGCACAATGTATCCGAAAGAATATCAGGAATCGATCAAGAAAGTAGAAGCTGCGCGCGCAAAGAACGCGGCGGCGGAACCGGTCAGATTTACCGCGGATGAAAAAGATGCTCTTCTGAAAGCGTATCATCCGGACTATCGGGAAAATGAGTTTGAAAATCTGAAAGTCGGAAAGAATAAAGGCGACCGGGCTCCGCACGAGCTGGCAGCCATGCTGCAGGCACATGCGCGTGTCCACAGCGGAGAAGTTGATCTGGAGCATCCGCAGTATGAGGTAGATGTTCTGATCATCGGCGGCGGCGGCGCCGGTGCTTCCGCAGCCATCGAAGCAGATAACGCAGGCGCCAGCGTACTGATGGCGACCAAACTGAGAATCGGCGATGCCAACACCATGATGGCGGAAGGTGGTATCCAGGCGGCGGATAAGGAGAACGATTCCCCGGCACGCCATTTTCTGGATGCGTACGGCGGCGGTCATTTCGCGGCAAAGAAGGAACTTTTGTACAAACTGGTAACCGAAGCTCCGGAGGATATCAAGTGGCTGAACGAGCTCGGCGTTGAGTTCGATAAACAGCCGGACGGAACGATGGTAACCATCCACGGCGGCGGAACATCCCGCAAGAGAATGCATGCCTGCCGTGACTACTCCGGCGCGGAAATCATGAAGACGCTGCGGGACGAAGTACTGAACCGTCAGATCCCGATCCTCGATTTCACTTCCGCAGTCGAAATCATCAAGGATGATAAGGGATGCGCAGCAGGCGCTGTCCTGGTGAACATGGAAACCTGCGAGCTGATGGTCGTAAAGGCTAAATGCGTGATCCTGGCTACCGGAGGCGCAGGCCGCATGCATTACCAGGGCTTCCCGACATCCAACCATTACGGCGCCACCGCCGATGGTCTGGTACTCGGATACCGCGCAGGTGCAAAACTTCTTTATGAGGATTCCCTGCAGTATCATCCAACCGGAGCTGCTTTCCCGGATCAGATCTATGGAGCGCTGGTAACGGAAAAGGTGCGTGCCCTGGGTGCAAAGATTGTCAATAAGGACGGCGAAATATTCGTACATCCTCTGGAAACCAGAGATGTTGAAGCTGCTGCCATCATCCGCGAGTGCAAAAACGGCAAGGGAGTCAAAACAGATCACGGCTGCGGCGTGTGGCTGGACGCTCCGATCATTGAAATCAAAAACGGCCCCGGCACCATTCAAAGAAGAATCCCGGCCATGTACCGTATGTTCATGAAACGCGGAATCGATATCACCAAAGAGCCGATCCTTGTTTATCCGACGCTGCATTACCAGAACGGCGGTCTGGATATCAACGCAGACTGCATGACCTGTGTAGAAAACCTGTATGCAGCCGGCGAGGTAACCGGAGGCGTTCACGGCCGCAACCGTCTGATGGGCAATTCCCTTCTTGATGTTATTGTCTTCGGACGTGACGCGGGACGTGCAGCCGGAAATCATGCCAGGGATGTTACCGTCGGCACTCTGACGCTGGATCATGTGGAAGCCTTCGAGAAAGAACTGAAGGACGCAGGCATTGAAACGGATCTTGTATCTCCGAAGCTTCTTCCGAAGTACGTTCGCGACCGCAATATTCTGGAAGGACCTGGAATTATCCAGTAATCTTTGCAGTTCTGCAATCGATGGGGAGCTGAACTATTTCAGCTCCCCTGTTTTTTATATTTTATCGTTAAGAAATTGTATTTTCAGATCTTAAAAATGGTTGTATAACAAAAAGCAGCAGTTAAACCGCGCAGTCACTTGAACTGAAAGAGTGAATGCGCATCAGATGGTTCAGGAGTATAGTAAAGTGAATAACCAGGATAATTATGATGAGTACTACCGCAAAGTCACGCGTACCCGCCTGCACAGCAGGCACAGCCATAATGAGCATCACATGGCTATTCCGTGGGATGAACTGGAGGCAGGCAGCGACAGCGTGCCTGCCGTTCAGGCACCGTTTAAGAAAAAGGCAATTCTGGCCAGCCGCGTCGGACTGATGCAGTTGTCCGGCGGCGCCGGCGCCTGGCGCGTCCGCGATTCGATCAATATCATCTGCAAGGCGCTGGGCATCACCTGCACCGTGGATATCGGTCTGATCACGCTTAACTGTACTTTCTACTCGGCGGATCCGGCATTATGCAGTTCAGATGACGGCGTCTGCGATTCCTTTACACAGTCGCTGACGCTGAAGACTACCGGAATCAACACGGACCGCCTGATGATGCTTTCCAATTTTCTTCATAACTTTCCCTATGTTGCGGACAAGCACTCCATCGTATGGTTTAATCAGGTTCTGGACAGCATACAGAGCGAAAAGGCTCATTATTCCTGCCTGGACCTGGGCTTTGCCTCCGGTTTTGCCTGCTTCGCCTTCACCTTCCTGCTGGGAGGCGGACTTCCGGAAATGATCTGCGCGCTCCTGGGAGCCTTTGTCGGCAATCTCATCAAGACAAAAATGGTACGGGAACGGCTTTCCTTCTTCATGTCCGTCATGGTCAGCGTCGCTATGGCCTGTGCCACGTATATCGCCGCCATGAAATTCGGAGAGTATGCGTTTCACGTGAAGGATGTACATGAGGCCGGCTACATCTGCGCCATGCTCTTTATTATTCCCGGCTTCCCGCTGATCACCGGAGGCACGGACATTGCAAAAGTAGAGATGCGCTCCGGGCTGGAACGGCTTTCCTATGCCTTCATGATCATCACCATCTCCACGCTGATCGGATGGGTGACGGCGGATATTCTGGACTTTCAGCCGGGAGATTTTATACCGCTGGGGCTTTCCGTGCCGGTGCTTCTGATCCTTCGCCTGATTATGAGCTTTATCGGTGTGTACGGATTCTCACTGATGTACAACAGTCCGAAACGGATGGCCGCCACGGCCGGCATCATCGGAATGATTGCCAACACCACCCGCCTGTTTCTGGCCCCTTACACGACAGGCTTTTTTGCGGCTCTGGTCGGCGCTGCCATCTCCGGACTGCTGGCCGCCGCCGTACACCGGAAAGCCGGTTATCCGCGGGTATCGCTCTCGATACCGGCCATCGTCATTATGGTACCCGGCATGTATCTGTACCGCGGTATTTTTAACATTGGTATCAATAACTTTGCCGAGGCAGCCAAATGGCTTACCAACGGGATGCTGATCATTCTGGCGCTGCCGCTCGGAATCGTCATTTCAAGATTTATCAGCGACTGGAACTTCCGGGTGTGCAGCTGATAGTAAACAAAAGGAAGAATCAGGAACGTCGGGAAATGCCGGGTTTACAAAATCATCCGCAAGTCGCAGGAAAGGGAAGGCAGTGAAAGCATGAACATGGCCGATACAGGATCTGTGCTGGAGGCGGTCCGCCTGAAGGCAAGGGAAGATCCGGAATTCAGAAAAAAATTGGTGACTACGTACGGGGAGCCGAACGCACTGACAAACTTTTGCAGCATATGTTCCGAAGCAGGCTTCCCGCTCAGCGACATGGACGTGATCGAATATGGCGAGGGCTCTTACGCCGCCATGCGGCGAAGCACCAACGGAGGCGGAGAAAACTCCCCGCTGCTTTTCTATGAAGACGACCCGTATGAAATGCTGATCGAAGAACTACGTTCCATAGAAGAGCCGCGGAAAGAAAACAGGTAATGATCAGAAAAAGAACAGACACGGGAATCATACCGGAGAAAAGCTTACAAGGAGGAAACACCATTGGAAAAAAGTCTGGATGATTTTTTTGAAAAAGTAATTACAGTCAAATGGGGACCGGGGAAAAGGAGCGTTGATATCATTGATCAGACGCTGCTTCCGGGAACCATTAAAAGAATTCAGGTAAGCACGAAGGAAGAAATCTGGGAGGCCATTAAAAAGCTCAGAGTCAGAGGTGCGCCGGCCATCGGTGTATGCGCCGCTTACGGCATGGCCGAGCTGGCTGCAAAATTTGACACGGAAAATTATCCGGATTTCTATCATCAGTTCATGGAAGTCAAAAACTATCTGGCGACTTCCCGTCCGACGGCTGTCAATCTGTTCTGGGCGCTGAACCGTATGGAGGATACCCTGAAAGCCAACAGCACAAAAACAACGGCACAGATCAAGGACCTTCTGTATGCTGAAGCAGAAAAAATCCGTGAGGAGGATATTCAGATCAGCCGCAGCATAGGTGAGATCGGCTTTGGCCTGCTCAAGGATCTGAAAAAGGACGGAGAACCGATCGGCATTGAGACCCACTGCAACGCGGGAACACTGGCAACCGCAAAGTACGGAACAGCCACAGCTCCGATGTACATTGCGCTGGAACACGGCTGGGCACCGGAGGATATGCATGTTTACTGCGATGAAACAAGGCCGCTTCTTCAGGGAGCCCGCCTGACCTCCTTCGAACTGAGCCGGGCCGGCATCACGACCACCTGCCAGTGCGATAACATGGCATCGCTTCTGATGAAATCCGGGAAGATCCGTATTATATTCGTTGGGTGCGACCGGGTGGCGGCCAACGGAGACGCAGCCAACAAGATCGGAACATCCGGTCTGGCGATCATCGCCCGACATTATGGCATTCCCTTCTACGTGTGTGCACCGAGCTCCACCATCGACATGAAGACAAAGACCGGAGAAGGCATTCCGATTGAAATGCGTGATCCGGAAGAAATCAAGAGCATGTGGTATAAGGAACCGATGGTTCCGGCAGAAGTGGACACCTCCTTCAATCCGGCCTTTGATGTCACCGACCACAGCCTGATTACCGGCATTATTACGGAAAAAGGGCTCTGCCGCGCGCCCTATGAGGATGCGTTCCGGAAACTGGGCATTCAGTGAAGCCATCAGGACAGGAGTATGCAGAAATGAGTGAGCTTACATTTACATATCCTTCGGATCAGGAGGCAAAGGAACAGATTGTCGAGATGGGCCGCCGGATGTATGAGCGCGGGTATGTCGTATCGAATGACGGGAATATTTCCTGCCGCGTATCCGATAACGAGATGTGGACAACGCCGACCGGTGTCAGCAAAGGCTTCATGAAGGAAGAAATGCTGGTCAAAACCGATCTGGAGGGAAACATCCTGGAAGGGACGGGAAAACCATCCAGTGAAATCAGGATGCACCTTCGTGTATACCGGGAAGACCCGACGCTGGTGGCCGTAGTTCACGCCCACCCCGTCTATGCCACGCTGTTCACGATCGCCGGGAAAGGGCTGGACAGCCGTATCCTGGCGGAAGGCACCGTTCAGCTGGGGGTGGTACCCTGCGCTCCCACAGCCATGCCGGGCACTCAGGAAGTTCCGGATTCCATAGCGCCTTACGTCAAGGGCTATAATGCGGTTCTGCTCGGAAATCACGGAGCGCTGACATGGAGTGACAAAAGCCTGCTTCAGGCCTATTACCGTATGGAATCTCTGGAGTATTACGCACAGCTTATCCTATACGCACAGCTGTTTTTCGATGGCAGGGTGAATACATTTACCGACAGACAGATCGACGAGCTGATCAAAATCAGAGAAAAACTCGGAATCACCCGCGGAGGCCGGCCGGCCTGAGTCCGGGCCCCGCAAAAACAGAATAATGAATATGAAACAATAGGAACAAATAATAAACAATACGTGTCCCGGCCGCTGCCGGAAAGTCACCGAAATATAAATAATGACGACAGAAATTGGCAAATCCGGAAATAATTTACAAAGTTATTGATAAAAAAATCGCAAAGCTATATCATTTGGATAATAAAAGGGGTATAATATCTTCATTCGTAGACGATTTTCCAACAGTCACGCAGGAGGGATGATAATGAGAAAATTTGTATCTATGGTTTGCTGTGCAGCTGTTACCATGAGCATGATCGGTGTTCCGGCAATGGCTGAAAGCACAACGGAAGGCGCAGCAAAGGCGGGAACCATTACCGATGGCACGTACACCTCCAGTGTACAGGGCATGAACGATAAGGTTGAGGTTTCCGTAACGATCACGGATGGAAAACTGGCGGATGTACAGGTTACCAGCCATGAGGAAACACCGGGTATTGGCGGTGAACTCGTGGATTCAGACGGCAATGTAATGACATCCGGCGGCGAAGCTCCGGTGACACTGCTCCCGAAGGAAATGGTAGAAAACAATACCCTTAATGTTGATAGTGTTACCGGTGCGACCATCACATCGGCGGCCATCAAGAGCGCTGTTAAAGACTGCATTGAGCAGGCAGGCGGAAGTGCGGATGATTTCCAGAGCGAGATTACCTATCCGGCCAATGCAGATGCAGAGGCAGATGTTGCCGTAGTCGGCGCCGGCGGCGCAGGACTGGCGGCTGCTATTGAAGCGGCATCTCAGGGCAAGAGCGTTATCCTGATCGAGAAGAACGGCGAGGTCGGCGGTGACACTCTGGTGTGCGGCGCTATTTATAACACACCGGATGAAAAACTCCAGAGCCAGGTTACGATGAGTGACCCGGTGAAGAAGGTCATCGAAGACGCACTGACACTGACCTCGGATGATCCGGATAAAGAGGCTGCACTGAAGGAAATGCAGGCGGCGGTTCAGAAACAGTGGGATGAGTACAAGGAAAGCGGACGTACGGATCTGTTTGATTCCAACGAATGGTACGCACTGCAGACCTGGATTAACGGTGATATGGTAGCGAATCCGGAACTGGTTAAGGTTCTGGCAAACAACTCCTGGGCAGGTTATGAATGGATTACCGGAATGGGCATGAAATTCAACGACAAGATCGCTCAGGGTGCCGGATCACTGTGGCAGAGAACGCACACCTCCACCATGCCGATGGGCAGAGGCTTCATCAGCGTATACGACCAGCAGCTCGAAAAATATGCCGACAAGATCACTGTTGATCTGGAATCGACAGCCACGGATCTGGTTATGAGCGATGACGGAAGCAGAGTTGCAGGCGTTAAGGCCGTGAACAACCATGATGGAAGTGAATTTACCGTTACGGCCAAAGACGGTGTTGTTATTGCAACCGGCGGTTTCTCAGGCAACAGTGACATGCTCAAAGAGTACAACACCAGCGGAAAGTGGCCGGATCTGTCCAAGACAGCCACGACCAACCGTATTGGCTGCTCACAGGGCGATGGCATCCGCATGGCAACCGCCATCGGCGCTTCCACAACGGATATGGATCAGATCCAGCTGCTGTATCTCGGAAATACCAGAGACGGTCAGCTGACCAAATATCCGCCGCGTGATGTAAACGGAACCGATCAGATCATCTTCATCAACAAGAACGGCGAGCGTTTCGTACAGGAAGACGGACGCCGCGATCAGATCTGCCTGGCAGTTCTTCAGCAGCCGGATCAAATGTTCTACATGCTTGAGTCCGGTGACGGCGACGGCTATGTTGACATTAACGATCCTGACTGGAGATCCGCAGATGGGTTCACGTTCCAGTATCTGGAAGAGAACGGCTACATCGCCGTTGGAGATACGCTGGATGAACTGGCAGAGAAGCTCGGTATGGATGCAGATACTCTGAAGAAGACCGTTGATACCTACAACGCATCGGTTGATTCCGGAAACGATGAGTTCGGAAGAACGCTGTTCTCCACCAAGCTTGAGAACGGTCCGTGGGTTGCAACTGCACGTCAGGCCTGCGTTCATCATACGATGGGCGGTGTAACGATCGATACTTCCGCGCGTGTGCTTGACAAAGACGGAAAGCCGATCGCCGGACTGTATGCAGGCGGCGAGGTTACCGGAGGTATCCACGGCGCAAACCGGCTGGGCGGAAACGCCGTTGTTGATACGGTCGTATTCGGCAAACTTTCTGCTGATACGCTGGTAGCGGACAGCGCAGAATAAGTCCGGGTCACCTCACTGGAAATGTGAGAACGTGAAACATAAGAATAAATCGCAAGAATGTGAGTTCGGAAAAAATCGTCTGTGAGAAAAATGCAGAGTAACCGGTTTTTTGACCGGAAGCTCATGGCGGGAATGGCTTAACCATGCCGTTCCCGCCATTTTTTCTGCCTTTTTCGGGCGAGAATCCATGAAGAAAAAGTAACCGGTAACATCATAATGCACAAAAATAAGGGCTGAAATACCCTTGACATTTGAGCACAATAACTATATATTATAGTTGCAATGGCTGTCAGGGAAGGCAGGCAGGAGAAAAGGCATCAGTATCGTAAGGTAGACAGTAACTATTGATACGGGGCTAATGCTAAAAGAATGTGAGAGTTCCACACGAAAGTATGGGACTCTCTTTCTTTGTTTAAAGTAGTATTTTCCGGTCTGTTCGGTTAAACTATAGAGATGACAGTACCATCCGGGTACAATTATTTTTACGGAGGAATCAGCATGAAGGTACCATTTTCGGATTATCTGACTTCGATCGAGCCGGGGCTTCAGGCCCTGACGGATCGTCTGTCAAAAAAATATGATTACGCCAGCCTGCTGGCAGCGGATTCGCCGGGCCTGAATATTACAGTTTCCAGAACCCGCCGGGAGGTTTCTTCCGCGACACTGGCATCCGAGCGCGGCATGGTGGTCCGCACAGCAAAAAACGGACAATACAGCGAGTATTCGTTTAACCGTTTTGATCCGGACCATGTCGATGAAGCCTTTGAAAAAATCTGTGCGGCTTTGGATGAACAGCAGGAGCTTCTTACGATGACCGGGTCGGATGTTTACAAAACAGCCGTCCCTGAGGACAAACCGCAGGAGATATCCGCGATGTTTGACACGGAACAGCTGCCTGAAAATGCCGATGTCAAGGATATCGTTGCACGCTTTACAAAGGCGGATGAGGAGGCGCTCGCCTCCGGACACCATCTGATCGAATGCATTATCCGCGCCCAGTCGACACATGTTTCCAAGCTGTTTCTGACAAAAAACAAATGTCTGAAACAAAGCTACGTGTATAGTGAAATGACGATTATTCCGGTGGCCTGCCGGCCGGAGGACGGGCGCAATGTCATGGCCTACGAGGGTATATCCGATCAGTGCGGGCCGGAGCTTTTTGCAGACCCGGAAGCGCTGATGAAGAAGGCGCTGAGGCGCACGGATGAGCTTCTGACGGCCCGGCGGGTAAAACCGGGCGAGTACGAGATCATCACATCCCCGGAAGTATCCGGCCTGATTGCCCATGAAGCCTTCGGCCACGGCGTGGAGATGGATATGTTTGTCAAGGACCGTGCGCTCGGAAAGGAATACATCGGAAAACGGGTCGGCTCGGACCTGGTGACCATGCATGAAGGAGCACTTTGTGCAAAGGACGTGACATCCTACGCCTTTGACGATGAGGGAACGCCGGCCGGCGATGTGACCGAGATTGATCATGGCATTCTGAAAACAGGCATCTGTGACGCGCTCAGCGCGCTTCGGCTGAATACGAAACCAACCGGAAACGGCAAGCGGGAGAACTTTGAGCACAAGGTTTATACGCGCATGACGAATACCGTGTTCGATTCCGGCACGGATACACTGGCGGCTATGATTGCGTCTGTGAAGCACGGATACCTGCTGGAGGGAATGGAATCCGGTATGGAGGATCCGAAGCACTGGGGCATTCAGTGCATTGTCAGCGAAGGCCATGAGATTATGGATGGAAAACTGACCGGCCGGATTGTTTCGCCGATCATTATGACCGGCTATGTACCTGATCTGCTGGGATCCATCAGCATGGCTTCCGCGGACCGTGAGGTATTCGGGACCGGAGCCTGCGGCAAGGGACACAAGGAATGGGTGAAGGTTTCGGACGGCGGTCCCTATCTGAAGATGAAGGTAACGCTCGGCTGAGCGGAACAGGAGCCAAAGAACAGGAACGGCTGAGCGAAACAGGAGCAAAAGAACAGGAACGGCTGAGCGAAACAGGAGTAAAAGGATATGAATATAGAAGAAATTAAAAGAATGGCAGCTTCCTCCGGCGCGGATGCCTGGGAGATTACCTGCCGGGACAGGAAGGACTGGGAATTTTATTTTATACGCCACAAGCTGGATCAGAACCGGGTGGTGGATGTGGAACATATAGATATGAAGGTCTATAAAAAGAACAGGGACCAGACCCGGGTCGGTACGGCCAGCGCGGAAATTGCCCCGACGGCCTCCGCGGAAGAGGTAAAGCAGCAGATCGCGGATCTTCTGTACCGCGCCAGCCTGGTGCAGAATCCTGTTTTTGAGCTTCGAAGTCCAGGGGAAAATGAAAGCGCGGCGGCGCTGATGGCCTCGGAAGACAGTGCACGTACGGATACAGAAGAGGATGCGCAGGAGGGCTGTTCCATTGCGGGGGCAGCGCGTGATTTCATTGAAGTTATGAAAGAACTTCCGGAGACGGAAGAGACGTACGTAAACAGTTATGAGATTTTTACAAAGGAAAATACGGTTCGGTTTATCAATTCGAAAGGGATCGATGTAACCCAGAAATATCCGGCCTCTTTCCTTGAAGTTGTTCTGAACGCCCGGGACAGGGAGCATGAAATCGAACTGTACCGCAGCTACGACAGCGGCACCTGCGACCGGGAGGGACTGAAGGAGGATCTGATCCGCTCCTTCAGGACCGGAATCGACCGTCTGCATACGCAGCCGACGCCGGCCTTTGAATCACTGCCGGTTGTCTTTGCCACGCCGGACGCGGTGTCCATCTATAAGTATTTTCTGGACAATCTCAGCGCCGGACAGCTTTACATGAAGTCGTCGCAGTGGAAGATCGGCGAGGCGATCGCGAAGGATATGGAGGGAGACCGGCTGACCATCCGCTCGCTCCGCTATCTTCCAAACTCTTCCTGCAATCTGAAATACGACAGCGAAGGGGCACTGGTGAGAGACTGCGTGCTGATGCGGGATGCTGTTCCGGAAAACTTCTGGGGCAGCCGGATGTACAGCGAGTATCTCGGCCTGAAAAACTCCTTCCTGGTGACCAATTATTCCGTCAGCGGCGGCACCGGAACGCCGGAGCAGCTCCGGACAGGCCGCTATCTGGAAGCTGCCGAGTTTTCGGATTTTCAGGTTGACACGCTGTCCGGCGATATTTTTGGAGAAATCCGTCTGGCCTACCTGCACGACGATGATAAGGTCATCCCGGTCAGCGGAGGTTCCGTATCCGGAAATATGAAGGACCTTATGAAGCATATGTCGATGTCCAGGGAGCAGCGCCAGTACAACAACGCACGGATCCCGGCAGTTACCCGGTTTGAGAATGTCACCATCGCCGGAGATGCGCGGCGGTAAACGGCCGTCAGGTGGTAAACGTATGGTTAAAGCAGTGGTTTTTGATATGGACGGCGTTATGTACGATACAGAGAGGTTGTCCCATAAATCCTGGCTGGAGGTCTGCCGGGAGATGGGCTGCACCATTAAGGAGGAGGATCTTCTGTCTTTCCGGGGACGGCCCCGCGAGATGAACGAACAGCAGTACGCTCATTTTGAGGGAACCAACGGTGTTTCCTACAAGGTATTGCGTAAAGGGCGGGACCGGCGGATGCAGCAGTATTTCGCACTCCATGGGATTCCTGTAAAACCGGGACTGTACGAGCTTATGGATTTTTTGAAGAAGAACGGGATTCGCACCGGAGTAGCTACCGGGACGGCCAGGGATATCGCGGAAGAGTACTGGGAAAAGACCGATGTCCGGCAGTATCTTGATTTTACGATCTGCGGACAGGAAGCCGGGCGGGGAAAGCCGGAACCGGACGTATACCTGCGAGCGGCTTCCATGGCAGGAGTAAAGCCGGAGGAATGCATGATTATCGAGGACAGTCCGAACGGAATCCGGGCCGGTTTTGCAGCCGGCTGCATCACGGTCATGGTTCCGGACATTGACGAGCCGGACGAAGGACTGAAGAGGCTGTGCCGGTATGTATGCAGGAGTCTGAAGGACATTCCGGAGATCATCCGGGAACTTAATTCGTAAAAATGGAGATGCTTTCGCTGCTTTTTACGTGCGACGGATCCATCCGTTGCCTCTTGGAACTTAATTCGTAAAAATGGAGAAGCTTTCGCTGCCTTCCGGCATCATCAGACAGACAGTACGAATCAGGTAAATTTGTTATAGCTTTAAGATAAGGACAGGGGGGTTGCATATGGAACATTGGGTGAGAGCCAGGTTTACACCGCCCACTCCGCTGGGACGGGATGGCAGGAGAGTCACGGCGAGCCGGGAACACATTGAGGTTTCAAAAAACGCGGCGAAGGAAGGAATGGTTCTTCTGAAAAATAAGGGCCATGTACTTCCGCTGGCGAAGGGCTCACGGGTGGCATTGTTCGGCAAAGGTACAATTGACTATGTAAAGGGCGGCGGCGGTTCCGGCGATGTTACCACGCCGTACGTCCACAATATTTACGATGGTTTCATGGAACTTCAGAAGGATGGAATTGTCAGCGTTTTTGACGGTTCTGCTGAGTTTTATAAAAAGTACACAGAAGACGAGTATAAGAAAGGCAGCCGCCCGGGACTTATCAAAGAGCCGGAAGTTCCGGAAGATCTGCTGAATGCGGCCGCGGCCTTCACGGACACCGCCGTCATCTCCATCAGCCGTTTTTCCGGCGAGGGGTGGGACCGAAAGAGCGGCGCCGGCGATGCCGTGCCGAACCTTTGTGATGACCGCGAAACGATTGCCGTAGAAAATGAACTGTTCAAGCGCGCTGATTTCTATCTGACCGATGAAGAGGACAGGATGATCAAAACCGTTTGCAGCCGGTTTTGCAGGGTGATTGTTGTCATGAACGTCGGCGGCATGGTGGATACTTCCTGGTTTAGGGACAATGATGCTGTATCCGGTGCGCTGATGGCCTGGCAGGGCGGTATGGAAGGCGGCCTGGCGGAGGCGGAACTTCTGATGGGAATTGGAAATCCTTCCGGAAAACTGGCGGATACATTTGCAGAAAAGCTGGAGGATTATCCGTCGACTGCCGGTTTTCATGAGGCAGCGGACCACGTGGATTACACGGAGGATATCTACGTTGGATACCGCTATTTTGAAACGCTGCCGGGAGCCGGAAAAAAGGTTGTCTATCCGTTTGGCTTCGGTCTTTCCTACACGACCTTTGCGCTGCAGCCGGTGATGGGAGAAACTTCCCCGGGGGAGGATATCTTCGTGCAGGTGCAGGTTACCAATACCGGACGGTACGCCGGAAGGGAAGTGGTTCAGCTTTATTACGGGGCACCGCAGGGAAAACTGGGCAAGCCGGCCCGTGCGCTGATCCGCTATCAGAAGACAGGACTTCTTCAGCCGGGTCAGTCGGAGCAGATTACCTTCCGGCTGAATGCGGATGAGATGGCCAGCTATGATGACCTGGGGCACATTCGAAAATCATCCTGGGTGCTTGAAAAGGGAAGCTATCATTTCTACCTCGGAACGGATGTGGAGAGTGCAAAGCTGCTTCCGTTTTCCTATGAACGGAAGGAAGATAAAACTGTAAAAACGCTGACGCCTCGTCTGGTTCCGCACAAACTGGCAAAACGGCTTCTGGCGGATGGAACCTGGGAAGACCTTCCGCAGGATCCCTCCTGGGCGCCGGAGGAAAGCGGCCTGGAAATGATGACGTACGAGGAACAGGACAGCGCCGGACCCAGGGTTCGTCCGGCCGTGTGCGGCGTAGCCTGGAAGCCGGCGAAACGCATGCAGTTTACGGATGTTGCCGATGGAAAGGCAAGCCTTGACGAGTTCATCGCGACGCTTTCGGATGAGGATCTGACCTGGCTTGTGGGCGGCCAGCCCAACACAGCCTGCGCCAACACCTTTGGATGGGGAAATCTGGAGGAAGCCGGAATTCCGAATATCATGACGGCGGATGGGCCTGCCGGCGTGAGATTTTATCCGGCCACCGGCGTAAAAACGACGGCATTTCCGTGCGCCACCCTGCTCTCCTGCACCTGGGATCCGCAGATTGTGTACGAGGTCGGACGGGCCGGCGGGCAGGAAGCAAAGGAAAACAACATTTACGCGTGGCTGACGCCGGCAGTAAACATCCATCGCTCGGCGCTGTGCGGACGGAACTTCGAATACTATTCCGAGGATCCATACCTTGCCGGGAAACAGGCATCCGCCATGGTGGAAGGGATCCAGAGCCAGCATGTTTGTGCTGTTGTCAAGCATTTTGCACTGAACAACAAGGAAATGAACCGGAAATATTCGGATTCAAGAGCCTCGGAGAGAGCCATCCGGGAAATCTATCTGAAGCAGTTTGAAATCATTGTGAAGGAAGCCCATCCCTGGGCAGTCATGACCAGCTATAACCTGGTCAACGGCTGCCACACCTCCGCGAATGCGGATCTTCTGGAAGGAATTCTTCGGGAAGAGTGGGGATTTGACGGCATGGTGACCACCGACTGGTGGACAACCGCCGAACACTATCTGGAATGCAGCGCCGGCAATGACGTGAAGATGGGCTGCGGCTATCCGGAGCGCCTGCAGGAAGCGCTGGACAAAGGGCTGCTCACACGAAAGGAACTGGAAGCGGCGGTACGCAACATCCTTACGCTCATTCTGCGTGTGGATGACTGAGGTTCATCGAAATTGCCGGCGGCGGAGCCGCACAGTAACCTGTACACCTGATTGAACAGGATGAATCAGGACGGCAAAAAAACGGCTGTCCGGGTACTCTTTCGGTATCCGGGCAGCTGTTTTTAGCTTACCCTTTTTATAACCCTTTTACTTACCCCCGTTTGCCTGCTTCTTTCTTCGAACAGCCGGGATCAGAGCCGCTCCGGCAAGCCAGAGCAGCCATGCGGCGGCGGATATACGGTTCCCGGTTTTGCTTCCCGGTGTAGTGTAGGTTATCCGGACATCGTGATCACCTGCGGGGATGAGGGCGCCGAGAAATCCTGTATTGACACGCATACTCTCCACCTTTTCGCCATCCACGCGGATGGTCCAGCCATCAGAGCAGGGGACGGAGAATACCATCATCTCTGTCTGCGGAAGGGAAACGGTGCCGCTGACGGAATTAAGATCGAAGGAAACATTCTGAAGAGAATCCTTTTCAAGTTCCTCCAGGTTTTTATCAAAATTCTTCATGGATGCGTTCATCATCTGAATGCTGTCCAAAGTGAAGGTTACGGGCGACTCAAAAGTTATTGTAATCACCTCATCGGCATCCGTATCTGAATATCCCAGGTTCACCGTGTAGCCGGTCCGGCCGGTTGCGTATATGGCTGAAGAATTGCGGATGGCAACACGCTTGTACAGATCAGAAGCATGAATGCCTGCGTAAACAAGAGAAGAATTTGACTTCAGTCCATTGAGCCGGAGGCAGGTTTCGCAGCCGGCTTTCCGATGGACTGGAACCGTCAGGGAAGCCTTTTTTTCACGCACCGTGTAGGTATTTCCATCGCGGTAGATTTTTTCATTTCCTTCCGGAAGTGCGACATCTTCCGTGGTTACTCCGATACTGCCCGAAGTAACTTCAAGTGCTGTCATATCCGCCGGGACTTCATCCACTACGGCGCCCTCCAGCATAACCTGGCGCTTTTCTGCCGGGTTCAGCTTCTCATAATCCTCCTTTGCAACCGCTGTGGTGTAGGTGTATCCGAAAGGAAGCACGCGGGTATTCTTATAGATATAGGCACCGGGCACCGAAATGGTGTCATCCGGTACAAAACCATAGGGAACGGCATATGTATCTGCGGAAGCGGTTACGAACCATTTCACATTTAATAAAGCCTCATCGGCACTGCATCCGTCCAGACCCTGAAGACGATGTACGGCATTCTGGCCGATATTTTCCTGTTCATTCATAAAATCGGAATAGGACGGAGAAAGAAGACTGTTATAAAAGGAAGTACTGTTATATGAATAGAAAATTCCTGTATTTTCATGATCGCTTTTGACGGAATCGCAGTCAATGCGGCTGAAGGATCCGTCGGAGGGCAGGGAAGAAATTTCCGCCATTGCCTTATCACATGGAAGCTCCGTCACAGAGGAGGCAACCGTTCCGCGGTTTACAAAAGCGTTTCCGAAATTCGAAAAGTGCCGGTCATATAATAGGAGACCACCCGCCAGGCACGAGGCCAGCGAAACAGCAAAAAGCCCGACGGTGCGTAATCCTTTTCTCTCCTTGCGATTGGCAAAAAACAGAAGAAAGAAAACAGTAGCTGTAAGTTCCATCAGTCCCGCCAGAACATACAGATGGTTGTGCTGGTACCAGAATTCCTTCCTGAATACATAAAACATGATGACGGCAGTGACCGCATAAAGGATATACGATACCGCAATGACGATTTTGTCATGATGATCCGGCAGGACGAGCTCATCCCAAACACCCGTCAGAGCGTAACCGGTCATGAAGGACAGTATAAAAATCCAGCGGCAGTTGGTGCTGGAGAAGCCATCCATCACAAAGCTTCCTGCAGGAACAATCAGCATGAGAAAGCTTAGAAGGAGTCCTATACGCAGCGTCCGGCTTCCCTTTTTCCGGCTGAAGAAGGTAAGAGCAACAGCGGGATAGGCCAGGACACAATAGTTAAGTGCAGTATCGGAGCCGGCTCCCTTGGATGGAGCAATAAAGAAAAGAAAGCAGCGGGCAATACGGTATTTTATTCCATAGCTTAGAAGATTAAATGCTTTCTCCGAACGGATCCGCGGACTTGCAGACAGCATATGGATCGTGGGGAGCAGCGTCAGGCAGGCCATGGCTGCGCCGAGAAGAAAGAATATTCCTACCCGGAAGACGGCGATAAAAAAGTTCCTTACCCTCTGTTCCCGGTAAACGGACGGAAAGCGGAGAATCAGATATGCGCCGAGGGTCAGTGTCATCATGTACAT
>Ga0256406_1003929_pt1 | contig 17705 bp, 7 predicted proteins | sample RumenRJG_03DNA_FD_185986 | JGI IMG/M metagenome (GOLD analysis project Ga0256406, IMG submission 185986) | Bovine rumen microbial communities from Lethbridge, Alberta, Canada - RJG_03 | ecosystem: Host-associated > Mammals > Digestive system > Stomach > Rumen | place: Canada: Alberta | collected...
AGATGGGTGGTGGTATCGACTTCGGACGGAATCACATCCGTCGCGTTCGGAAGCAGGAGCACATCGTCATACGCGAGGCCGAGCTTGGCGAAGATAGGAGGGACAGGAGCATATGCTTGCGCTTGCGAATCAAAATTAGAAGCCATAACGCCACTATACGGTTGCCGCGAGACTTGCGGGAGGGGTGTGGATGGCATCTGACTCGTGCGCGGTGGTTGCGTTAACATGCGGGGTGGGAGTGGGGACGCCAATGAGCATTCACCCCGCTCGATGCATCACCTATTAATAACGTCGCCTTCGCAGTTCTACCGTTCGCTACGCTGATAGGTGACTGTAAAATCTTTCCGCAATCTGCGATATCGCTGGTTACGCATCCTCGGATCGAACCAATTCTCCTGGAGGTTTTCATAGATATCCAGACCCAACCCAGGAACAATCCACCAGCCTGTGTCCGTTAGAATTCGACGGTCATGAATATCCTCACTGAAGGCATAGCTCAAGTTCACACCATAAGGTGCATAAAAATCCTTCACCTGCTTTAGCTTGTCCACTTGATCTTTACGAAGATAGTCATATTTCTGCGGTTTCGTAGTTAAATGTACTTCAACTTCCTTTGCCATTTCCTTCGTTGCAAGGATTACATCAAGAAACTCAGCAAAATTGCGAATCTGATATGGCTGGAGAAGGTAAGAATCCAAAATATCGATTTTCGATGCATTTACCAGATAGGGAGCAAACAACGAGAAGTACGTTACACCTAGTTGACCGGCGTGGAATTCCTTATGTGTTTCTATGGCTCTGGCCGCAAGACGGTCCAAACGGCTGATCTTCGGCTCTGTCGCTTCAGGTTTTGCTTCGTGTTCTGGTTGTTCAGCATTCACAGAACCAGACTTCTCGGTATCCGAATCGTCCTCCGTCTGATTACTACGACGCCATCCCAATTGGTACAGTTCGGGATAGTCAATTTCCTCAAGCGTTTGCACTTCGATCGGCTTGGCTTCCGAGCCGGCATCTGCGGAAGTGTATGTAAACTCCACGGGCTCCATGGTCTGGTCGATACGGCACAGCTGATCCTTGACTCTTTTTCGCCCTTCGATGGCGCAGCGCAACAGCGGTTCCATTTGTTCGCGCGTCGCTTCCCCATTCGGATAGATGAGCTTCATGAGGCCGGAGAATGTCTTTCTGATGCCATCCTTATCTCGGGTCGTGAGCGTCGATGAAAGCGTGAAGTATTTCTCATATGCGGTGCTGTAGTCGAGGTCCCGCATGCAATGCAAGATCTCGGCAAGGTAATCCACCACAAATCCATACCCGGTGGTGAACATTTCCGGGCGGATCTGTTCGAATTCCCAGCCTGGAAGGTAACAGTGGATTCGATCAAGGAATGCTGCGTCGTGATACTGGGGAGGTAGCTCTTCGAACAGATCCGAATTCTTGAGCATATACGGAACCGTATGTGAGGTATTCCCCACGAATACCATGCTCGCTTCGCCATGCAATGTGTCAGTGCCGCGGGAGAAGGACTTGTTGGCCATGTAGTTCTTCATGATGTCAACCAGTTCCTTGCTTGCCTTCTTGGCGCGACCGGCGAATTCGTCGAATGCGACAGTGTCCCAGTATCCGACAAGCCCCACATGTCCCGTGGCATTGTTGACGAACAGTTTGGCAACAGTGACTTCTCCGCCGGAAATCAGGATGCCGTGCGGAGAGAATTCCGAATAGATATGTGATTTGCCAGTACCCTTCGGTCCGAGTTCTATCAGGTTGTAGTTTCGTTCCACAAATGGGATGAGACGGACCAGATGCAGGAGCTTCCCACGATCCGAGAACAATTCCGGATTGAACCCCATGGATTGCAACAGCAGATCTATCCACTCGGAGTCGGTGAATTTCGCCCTTTGAACTTTGTAATTTTCACTATCGTCTCGAGACATCTGCACTGGGCTAAGGTGCGTGAGTTTCCACGGTACCTCCCCAGCCGCGTATGCATAAGCGATTTCGCATTGACACCAAATCCCGGAGACCAACAGCTTCGGATATTTTTCTACCGTATTGGCATCCACAACAACATTGCTGATGCCCAAGTTAGAGAACGTTGCCTCATACTGATCCACATGAGAATTGAGGGCCACCTGGACTTTATCGATGATTCGATAGCTGCCGAGCTCACGAATCTTGGACTGGATGAGATTGGCTTCTTCTCGATGCACATAGTTATCTTGAAGAATCTCCCGTACACGCTTTATACCGCTTTCAATGGTAACCTCATCGACGCCAGACGCATATTGGCTCAGCAGATATTCCAGTACATAAGTCGGTACAAGCGCATTGCCTTTAACTTCGCTGACCAGATCCTTGCGTACCGTTACCCCGGAGAACGCATCGGTAATCTTGTGATCCAGCGCATCCATTCCGTCGACTTCCATCAGCGCGTATCCCTTTCATCCATGAAGTTCCGCTATCAATTTCAGTTTTCAGCTGGGTTATCCGAAGAAACCAGCGTCCTCATCCATCATTGGCAATTTGAGCATATATCGAGCTCTCTGATCAAGCGGAGCATAGGTGTTCGAGCCAGCGACCGCATACCGCAGACGAAGTTCAATGACTTTGTTGTTGAAACGATTGGCGTCACTGGTTAATCTCAATGTCGCTATGATATGCCTTTGGCTGGGGTCAGCGCTCATCCTGTCGAACACCACAGGCGGTTCATCGGAGATGAGCTTGTCTCCACCTCCTTCGACGTGCGCCCACAAACCGGCATACACGGTTAGAGGCTTGACCTTACCGCCCACAGGCTCTTTTTGGTAGAATTCCACGGTTAATTCTTGTGTGGATAGTCTGTCCGTCCGTTGCTTAATTTCGAAGGCAACGCTACGTACATCACCGTCAGCACTCCGGCCTTTGTTCACATATAGTACGGGTACTACGATTTCTTCCAGCGCGGCACCTCCATGGACATATCGTTTGGGGGGAAGTCCGATATGGAACTGCTTATTGGAGTTCGGCACTTGTACAGTGATGCCTTCGTTGACCGGATTGGATAATCCGAGCTGTTCGCTTGTAAATGTAGTGAATGCGTCTGCCTTGGCGAGATGCTTGCCAATGAAGAAGCGGTTCTTCTTTTGATAGATCTCTTCGCCTTGCGGCCGTTGGCTGAGCCACTGGGTCTGATCCAATGGCCGGTCCTGGTATAGGAATCCGTGGTCCGAGGTGATGATGAAATTCGTGGCATTACCATTTGCCAGTCTCTTCACAATATCGACCAGCTGCTGGATAGCGTTGTTGCACATATCGAAGACATCTTTTTCGGATTTGATGCTGTCACCTGCGGCATCGATAGTGTTGTGATACACGTACAGTACATCGCATGATCTGACGAGTTCTTTGGCATCATCCGATTTCAATTGGCGGATTTCCTCAGCTTGCACGGCTTTACCATTGACCTGGTTCAGAATGCGATTACGATTCTCCAGGCCAGATGCGCTTTTGCCATCCACCAATATGGAGTAATGGTCGGAGTCGAATGCCAGTTCCTGATGTGGAAGCAAAGCGGCCATGCCCAGCTGGGTGTAGGACGGCAACACACTGTACTGCATGCCAAGTTTGGTCGTATACCGACTTTCGGCATCGATGGTTGCAGCAAGTTCCTGAGCGACTTCATACCGCAGCGCATCGGAAATGATAACGACGAGCTTCCTGCCCGATTCGAGATGCGGAGCTACTTCGCGCTTGTAGAATTCCACTTGAGCATTGATTCCTTCAAATGACCATTTCCCGAGTGTATCTATCTGTTTTTGCCATACTTCGCCCAAGTCGCTTTGATATTTCTCATACGATGCTTGCAGATCATCATCCAATGCTGGTACATCGCTGATTCCTGATTGCTGCCAAGCAATCATGTACTGACGATAGGCCCGGTCCGCCTTGTATAACTCGTCTGCATACAGTTGAATACCTTGTTCAGGAGATTCCAAGGTATCGAGAAGCTTAGTGCATTCTTCGAGCGTTGCTCGCAGATTGCTCGCGGTTTTGATACCTTCGTATTTCTTTTTGATCTTCAGCTGACCTGGCCATAGCTTTTCCCCACGTTCGCGTTCCGCGATGATCCGTTGGACATCCACATTCGCAATCTCATGGTTACCAAGTTGTTCAAGGAGTTTGGTGACAAGTATGTCATCAACATTCCAATATATATCCCGTGTTGCTAAAGCATCGACGCTCATGTCAACGATGACTTTGGACATGTTCAGCTCTTCCGAGACTCCTTCGGACAGCTTTCGCAGGGTTTCACGCATGGTAATGTCTTTGTGCCATTGTTCCCAGTCGCGTTTGATGTTCGCATAGGATGCGGAATCAACTTCAGGCGAGGTAAATCCCTGCCATGCCAGTTGGTAGAGCCAAAGCACGAAATCTTTGACGGTAGGCTTCACATCGCTGTTGTCTTTGTTTGCACTATTCAATGCAAAATGGTAAATGCGCTCGGTGCCGCTCCAATGGAATTCGGCAAGCCCAAAGCGTTCGAGCTGTTGATAGCCTGTATCGTCATTCTGCGAATACTGCACGAGTAGTTTCGCCCAGATGCTCTGGAGATTATGCACCCCGCCCTTGATGCCGAGAAGCACTGCGATCATCTTGGCTTTGAAGTCAAGATCAGTGTCGTCCTTTGCCAGGATTTTGGCTAGATTATCAACTCTTTGCTCGCTATTGAAGAAGGCGGGGTACTGTTGCATGACTTTCAGCCATGTTTTTTTCACGTCTTCTGGTGCAGCGGGGAACACCTCGGTTGCGATCATGGTGAGTTTGTCGGCACTGAACACGGGCCCGTATGCGAGTTCAAGGTCGAAGAGCCATTTGTCCGCATTCGCAGGCTCCGGCTGCGGCATGTAGACGAGGAACTTCTTAGACCGCGAACCTTTTTCCCCGAACATCCGATACCGAATGGTGAAGGGATTGTTATCGAGTACCAGCAATGTGACATCGCGCAGTATGGGATTGGCGCTGTCTGCACCGACCATGGAAGTAATCTGCTCGGCATATTGTTTCTCAGGGTCGCGCCATAATACGATTCGCCCACGCTCGCCTTGCTGTTCGTAGCGTGCGGCAAGGCGTTTTTGTATTTGGTCGATTTCACTCATCGGTTATCACTTTCCTCACCGCCCGATTCCTTGAGCGGATGTTCCTTGAGCGGGTGCACCGGCCACGTCCAGCCTTCCACATCCTTGCGTTTCTTGCTGATGCTGGGAATCGCGCGCAGCGCATCGCCCATGCGCAGGTAGTTGACAAGCACGCCGTCGTCAAGGTCGATCGGCAGGTTGCGTGTGGCAAGCGGGTACAGCGTCTTGTCTTCGTAATCCCGGCACTCCGCCGCCGCCTTGCGCAGCTTGTCGGCCTCGCGATGGTCCGCCGTGCGGTCGGATTTCTCCAAGGCGTCGGCGATGCCCATGATCTTCGTGGTGAAGTCGCGCAGGTAACCGAGCACCGTGCTCGTGGTGCTCGGCGTGTAGCGATGCAGGTAGACGAGCGCCTTGAACGCGCCACGGTTGTTGGTGCGGCTGGAATACTCCCAGTAAATGGGGCGCGACGAGTATGTCTTCACATGGTCGTCGTAGAAATCGGTGACGAAATAGCGGCGCAGGTCCTTGCCCAGCACCTGCTCGATGAACGTGATGTTCGCATTGAGCGATTCCGCGCCGAACGCTGCCTTGAGGAACGCACGGAAACGGGCGACGATGTCGTCATCGAAGCAATCCACCTCGGTGACGGGTATCACGTTGTCGGCATCCGGCGCGAACGACGGGTTCGGCACCTGGGCGTAGTAGTCATCAAGCGTCTCGCCCTGCGAGGCGAGAATCAGGCCCGGCTTGTCGAGCGAATACCTGCCGACCATGCAGCCCACCGCATACGAGATGAGCTCCTTGACTACATCGCGCGCAAAGAGCTGCGCACGCTCCTCCGGCGTCTTGTCCGGGTAGGCAAACGCCGCGTTGCGCTTGAGCGAGACGCGCTCCAACGGCACGTCGCACGGCACATCATCCCGCACGCCATAGGCGTCTGCCACCAGCTCGTTGTTGCGCGTCTCGCGCTCGCGCTGCTGCTCAGAGACCTCGCACCAATGGGTGTAGAGGTTCTTCACCGCCGTCTCCACGAAGCCGCTGGACTCGCCGCTTTGCTCCGGATCCAGCAGCGGAAAGCGCGTGAAGTCCCACGAGGTCTCGTAGGAGTCCCAGTCGGATTGAGCAACTGCGATAAGGGGATCAACATTCGTGGAAACCGACTTCTCATTCTGAATGTTGATATCTGGTAGTGGGACCGATCCTACTGGCCCTTCGTGAAAATCCAACGTCGGAGCAATTGCCTGCAAGATATTTGCAATCGATGATGAATTCATTATCCCCAGTAGCACAGGAAGTGTCTCTGGCTTCTTTGGGAAGCAGATGGAACCTTTCGATTCGAAAATAGATCCTTGAGGGATATATCTCATCGATAATTCTGAAGATGAGACCGTGGACCAAGTCATGCCGGATCGGAAGTAGTATCGGGAATTACGAATTACTGATTTCGGTTTCTCCGCCGATAATTCAACTCCATCATTCTTCCAATTCACCAAATATTCTCTGTTCCCATACCAACGTCGAAAAGCGCCACCCTTTGTTATCGGGAACCACTTCTTGCCGGAGGCTTGGGCGGTGTCTCGATCGGGGCAGTCGAACTTGATGGTGGAATCGGTCACTTCCCACCATTCACGGAGGAAACGATTATTGTCTGCCGTCGCCAAGCCTTGCTTGGGTTCGGCAACATCCTTGAGATACTTGTCTGTGGAGAAGGTCTCCATGAGCGACTGGGGGAGCCAGTAGACGATGGGGGAACCGGGAATCTGCGCAAATTCCCGCTGATCCACTTCGTAGCGTTTAGTGTCACTCTGCTTTGCTGCGGCAGACAATACCCGAGCCTGCTCGCTGTCACCATGTACATCCACAAGGCGCACATACACACCGTTGCCGCTGTGACCGCCACCAAGCGTGAATGCCACGGTCGAGACGACTTCACCACCAATGCTGTCGAATGCACCAGCACCCAAATGTGCCAGTGTCTCAATACTCGAGGTGTTGAGAATCCGCTTACGCATCGCCTCGAACGACGAAAGGAACATCCACGACTGCATCGTGACCATGCCTAGCTTGCCGGCAGGCGCCAGCAATACCCTGTTGCGCAGCATGAACGCCGCAAACAGGTCGGCCTTGCCGTCCTTGAAATGGTCTTGCACGAAGGTCTTGAGCTGCGCACCCATGTTCTTCGAGCCCATGTACGGCGGGTTCGCCACCACGGCGGCATACTGCGCGCCCAAGTATCGGCTCTGCCGGAAGACCTTCGCCGCGCGGTCGTCGAGGATGGGATCTCCTTGCAATGCATCATCCGTAATGGTTTTCGACAGGTTAACCAGCTCATCAGAGGGCTGAATCAACGATCCCGCAACATCTGCATGCCGATACGTGTTCCAAGTCTCATCGTCAAAATCCACACCATATGCATCATTGAGCATATCGACTTCAGTGCTGTTGAACTCCACCGGCTCAACCACACAGATATGCGGGAACACCACATGGCGGGAGTATCTGCGGCTGTGAGCACGGGCCTTCATCATCAGGGCAAACTGTGCCAGACTTGCGGCACGCTCATCGATCTCCATGCCATACAGATTGTTCTCCAAAATCAGCCCGGGGATTTCGCTCGGAGTATACCCTTGCTCCAAGTAAATCTGGTACAGCAAGTCGAAGGCGTAGGTAAGCATATGCCCTGATCCACAAGCAGGGTCGCATACCGTGAGTTCCTGCGGGGTGGTAATCACAAGATGGTCATCATCAGCTTCGGCTTGTGCGGTGTCATCTGCATCTGGCTCAATATAATATTCCCAAGACTTGTGCAGTTGACTCTCTGGATGTGACTGTGTCCAAAGCTTCCCTACCGTATTCTGCACAAGGTAACGCACAATCCAATCCGGTGTGAACAGCTGCGTTGCAGCGGGAATCTCCTCACTGCTCGCCTTGTGGTTCTTCTTGAACCCAGCCATCACCTCGTCTTTACGCTCCGAAATATAAAACTGGTAAAGCCAGCCGATAATCTCAACATTGCCGGAATCATCAGAACCGAAGCCACCCTCGACATTGGCGCCGCAATCTTCAGGAGTCATCGCCACCACGGCGTTACGAAGCACCGACCCTGCCGCCAGCAGATCCGGAGGCATCAACAGTTCATCAGCCTGATAGGAGCGAGCACTGTCACCGGCACCTTCGAACATGAAAGGCATCACACCATGCCAATACCGGCATTCTGCCAGCAGCAGCAGCCCATAAGCCTTACCTTGCGGATCAGGAACCTGAACGGTACCGTTGAACAGCGCTTCAACCTGATCATGGATTTCCTCGCCACCCGGCAGGGCGAGCGCATCTTCGTCGTACTCCCCACGCTTGGCAGCGGCGAGTATCTCCGGCAATGCAGTCGAACTGGTGAGATCAGCTGGAGAGACTACGTGAATGTTGGTGAAACCATGCACATCCATATAACGCAACGCAATGATTCGGTTGAACCAGCGGTAAGCGTATTGCTCAATAAGAGCCTGCCTAGCAGCATCCCGACTGCCGGATTTCCTGGTTTCATCCTCAATCGTTTTTTCAAGGAATCTGACCGCACCTGGTTCATCCGTTCGAGCGCGTGAGTTTTCAGCCAATGTAGCATCTAGCTGAGCAGACACTGCGTTCATCAACTGGCGGCGTGCATCCTGCGCAAAGGCCTGAAGTTTAGCGGTGTTCACAGCGTAATCCTCTTTCCTTCTCGAATAATGCGCATAAGTTCTTGACGATATTTCTCAAGATATTCCACCACATCGTCCTCATTATTCAACGATACTTTCCCGATCTCAGGCTCCGGGATGTTTCCTATGGATACGTATTCCTGTTCCGAGACCGGTTCTAATGACGTCTTATTCTTTGAAGGGTTTTGAGCCGCATGCCGCGGGACTGGCTGCTCCGGGTCAGTGGGTTGGACACTGCGTCTCCTGACGAAGGCCTTATCAAGCTCCACCAGGAGTTGCGGCAATTTCTGCGATCTTGTTTCGGTCTCAATCGCACGAATATTGGCAATATCCGAGGAATCGTGAATGTCCCGTTCAATGGTGTCCAATTCCTCAAACACCCGTTGCTGGGCATCCGGCGTTGCATTCTGATACTGCTCAGAGTTCCGGATCTTGTCTCTGATCCCATTCGCAGTCTCAATCGCCTGGGATTGTGCTTTTCCGATGCAATCGCCCATCGCGTTCTGCATCTGCTTCACCAAGTTGTTGAACTGGACAAGCTTACGGAATGCGTCAGGTGCTTGAGCCAGTTCCGTTGCCTGTTGATGCAAATCACGAACTTCCGGTGACGCCAAAGACAGATTGATCTTGGCATCATCTAGCTGTTTGAGCCCCTGCTCCATTTGCTTGCGTTGACCATTCCTCGAAAATTCCGCAACTGGAGTTATGACATCCTCTCGTAGCTCTAGCAATTCATCGCAATTCCCTTCCGTCTGTGGATCGGTGAATTCATCGATCATCCAAGATTCGGATTTAGCGGCGGCATTGCGCATCAACTCAATCGGCTTGTCCAACTGCGTGGCGAAGTTAAAACGACCGCACTCCGTCTTAACCTTCTCGCACTCAACCGCTTCCTTCTTCAGATTCTCCTGAATCGTCTGCGCTAACTCAATTTCAGAAACAGGAAGCTTAGCTTCAGAATCATGGAAGAAATCAACGGCAAATTTCCTTAGCTTGCGAACCTTTCCAGGATCATACGTCCGAGGAATCTCCACCACGATTGACTGCTGGCGACGCGTTTTCCCCAATTCCATTGCGGCAGAACTACGTTGAACCGGCTTACCATCGAGCTTCAGCACAATTCGCGCTTTGCCATATAGGTATCCAATGCACAAGAGGGTGGCCTGATCCGGCCATCCATAAGGGGCATCCCTGTATGTGTCTAACAGCGAAGCGACACTAGTGACCGCACTACCAGCTTGCCTTGCCCTGCGCTGCAAAATGGTAAAAACATCCTCGGCGCAACTTTCTAAAGGAGAATTCTCCTCTTCCATCCCTTCGAAAGTTTGTGTATTCGCCGCTCTGTCGATTTGATCCTTCAAGTCATCCTTCTCGAAATTCCAATGATCAAGCATTGCGAAATACGTATAGTATCGACTGATCAGATACTGCAAACCCTGATGGACATGTTCGTGCGGGTCGGAGGCATCAACAGACACTTCACTACCGTTATAGAAGAACTTTCCTTGAGAACATAATGAAGCGATACGATTCCCCAGTTCTTTCCCGACACGTGTATTCGCTTCACTTTTTTCGGCCAGAATCCGTTGGCGTATTGCAGAATTTTGAGCCGATCGGCGCTGCAGGTACATATTCGTCCTCACATATTGCCGCAGATCGGCAAAGAACGAGGGATCCGAAGATCCCAGTATGAGGAATATCCCATTACTTTCGCCACGGCTCCTATTAAGAACATCCTGAATATCTCGCTTACTGGTAGAAGTAATGACATCCAAGTAAATCGCGGCATCGAGCCCTTGAATAATGCCATCAATCCGTAAAGAATATTTGAACGGAACCTTCTGCGGACCGTAGTCAACGGTCTTCGTTTTCAGAACATCATTAACAAGAAGGTCCTTCAACTCCTTCGTCACTTCCGACGGGTCAGGGTCAACCTGCTTGATTTCCTTCTCAACATCCTGCTCCTCATTCGTCAGATATTGGTAGATATCACCATCACGGCGGATGTATGTCTCATGCTCCAGCGCATCCAAAGCGCGTTTGATATCAGAATCAAGTTTGCCGACATCCTGGCCGAAATGCTCGGTCAGTAAAATACGCAGGTTATGCGGAGTCGCTTTGAATCCATCAATATGCCGAACCATCAGCAATACCCGCAACAGTCTCGTTCCCAAACCCTTGATGTCAGGATCCGGGGAATTCGCTGCTTCACGGATGCGATAGCTCACCTTGCTTTGCACCTCAGAGGCAATGCCATCGTATAATCTGTCGAACGGAACGATATCCCCCACCGTATTGTGGTCCATGGAGCGAAGCGTATCGCTCACAGCGGCAAGCATCGAACGAGAACCGACCGATGAATAGTTACCGCTGAACATGTTATATGCGCTCATCTGTCGCAATGCGTTCTGGAATAGCGGGAATTCGTAGTTCATGAACGGATAGTTCGCGACGAAATCCTTCTCAGTGTTTGCCTTATCCGTCATGAACTTGGATGAGCCATCAGTGAACTCGAACAGCGTACGCAGATTCTGATTCTGTGCATTCCACAGCTCACGCATCTGGGAAGCGAATTCAGGCTTCTTCGTCAACAGCCTCTTCTGGATGACTTCAACCGCATCCGTACTGCTGAGCTTAATCTTGACCTGGAAGCGACCTTGAATCTTCGAAAAATCAATACCCTGCTGTCGGCTGCGGTCACCCACTACGGTGTCAATATCCTCCTGGGAGGTAACCACAACCCAAGCACGGCCGTGCGTATGAGTGGCGAGCGCCTCAGTAATTGTCTGCAAGTTAAGCATCAGGTCCGTATCAGTGCCAATGAACTGACCGACCTCATCAACGAAGAATAGGATTCGTGATTGCTTCTCCTGTTTATCCAGCCATTTGTTCACGTCCTCGGCAAAGTCATCGGGTGTGATGATCGTGGACTTATCGTAAGCATCCGCAAGGTTATCTGGAGCAGGTTTGCCAGTTGCTTTTGTGAACGCCTCGCCAATCTCCGGCCCCCATAGAATAGCCTCCTCGCGGCCTTCACGCCAATCCTTTCCAGTTATCTGGGCAAAATTCTCTTTGAAAGCACTAAGCCACCCATTGGACTCCAAGTCTTCTTCGAACTTCGCTATCCCCGGAAGCTTGCCGTAATAGCCACGCGCCTCGTTGAACACACGGACAAATGCATACAGTAAAGCATTCTTCCCATAAGACTTTTCGGCTTTCTCATCAATATTGAAAAGAATCGAAGTAGCGGGAATCTGAAGGGAATGTTCAAACGCTCCAGCAAGTTGATGATCATGCTGTTCCTCAGCCTTCTCTACGAACTTGCGCACAATTGCGTCACGATCAGGAATCTGCTCGCCGCTTGTGCGTTCGACAAGCTGAACCGGAACCTGCCCCAGAATATGCGAAAGCATCTTCAGCAGGTGAGATTTACCCGAGCCGAAGAAGCCTGAAATCCAGGCGCCGTTCTGCTCATGATTCAACGGATCGTTGTACATATCGAAGAAACGAAGGAGATTGCGACGCACCTCATTCGTAAGTACGTATTCATCGACTTCTTCCGCGATGTTCTTCTCATCACTTGCTTTGATGACGCCATTAATGGTCTTATTGATATCCTTCGCGAACAGCTGACGGAAGGTGATGCCGTTACCGCTGTTCTTACTATTATTCTCATCCCGACCATTCTTTGGCTGAAGTGACTGCACATCCATCTCGTTGACCTCGTTCTTTTTCTCGTCTATGCAATTGGCATGATCTTGAAATCTTCTGTTATCGATTATTCTCCGACCGGAACATTCAAATCACGAATACGCATTACGCGATAGTAATTATCAGGCTCCAAACAATTAAAAAGCGTCATAGTCGAGCCCACGGTAGCGCTCGATTGAAATGTACCCGGATAGAACAGGACAACCGGAATGTCCTCAATCATGCCCTGCAACGTATTCAACAAGGTGTGCGCCCTCACATACGGATACACAGCACCCACTCCTGTAATGAATATTATGCCGGGTTTTACCGTATTGGAATACTCTGCATTGCTGTCATCGCCGTTATTATCTGCGGTTTCAGGATGCATGCATGCTTCAACCACTGCATTGGGAAGCTGCTTCGAATCCGCTCCCAAAATTGACTCGAGCATTCCCAAAAACTTGTCTTGACTTGCATTCGAAGACGCTACTGCATGGTACCGAGGCTCAATCTTCAAAACCCGATCAAGGATCTTGCGCCGCTTCAAAATCCCCAACACAACGTCATATAAATCCACTCGACGGACCACAGGCGCATAATCGTCTTCCTGTTCCGGCTCCATCGTTTGTAGCTTCTGCATCAGCCAAGGAATATGCCGATCCACCTCAAGCTCACATTCCGGTGGATAATCATAGATATAGAACGGCTGCTCGCCCGCGATACCCTTGCTATGACGGAATGAACTCTGCTTCATTACATCGAAAAGATGCTGGAAATCCTCATCAATATCGACTCTGCCGTCAGGGTTAGTTCCTGCAATTCCATATTGGGAATCCATAATCGACCCTCCAAAAACTCAGTACTCTGCACCGCGTCTATCTTGCAAAGGAAAATAGGTAAACGATTGCGGCCGTGCCGACAACAATTTCCTCATCGTACTATTCATAAGATACGGGACAATCTCGCCGGACCTAGAATCAAGGATGCCGGCCTCGCCCATAGCTTTGAACAGATTGCCCCGTAGCTTCTTGTTCGTCGCCTCACTGATCTCATCGAGCTCAGGATGCCAAGTCGCTTTCAAGGCAATATAACGGTCGTAATCGCTGTGAGAAAGAGTCAGATTCCCCTCCCAAAAATGCTTAACGACCACTTCCGAGGCAAACTCCCCAACCAGTGCATAATAGCGGCACATCGCAACCCACATCAATGCGGTACGCTCCTCGTAACTAGCCTCATTGCCTGCCAGATACTTCAACTCCTGGAAAGTCAGCGCACTTAGACGCTTAAGCACTTCGCTCACAACGCGTTTGTTAGCAGCGCGCGTGCGAATGGCCAACACGTTGCCTTCCACTGCCCGATCGCGAACTCGGCAAATCGCTTTGCCGACTTCGGCCGTTGGTTCAGGCGTTGTATTGGGTTCGGTCGATTCATTCGATTCAGCCGATTCCTCCGATTCGAATGATGCCTGATCAGACGTAGCAAAGAACAACTCAGCAATGGTACGGCCTTGCAACGCAAGAAGTCCACCTACGGTAAACGAAAGCCGGTACCGTTCACCTTCCAGCATTCGTTGTGTGCCATATGCATTCATCGTTGAATCTCCTGCCCTTTCTTTCTCTCGACAATACTTCGAAGGTCCGATAATTCACGTTCCGATTAGGTATACGGGACAATCTGGAGCTGTGAGTTGTTTGTCGCCGGTTTCAGACAGGTTGCAGGCGGAAATCGGAGACTAGATGGGCATAACCGGCGTACAAATCATCGCTCGCCGGTTAGAGACATCTGTAAGGCAGAAAGCGGGGAATAGATGTCTCTAGCCCGCGCGCCAAATCATCCGTCGCCGGTTAGGAACATCTGTACCCCCGAAATCGCAACTCAGGTGGGTGTAACCGGCGTCCGATATCTTGCTCGCCGGTTACACCCATCTATGGGGTGGGAAACTCGAATCAGATGGGTCCAACCGGCGAGCGATATTTTGCTCGCCGGTTACTGACATCTGGAAGGCGGAAAACTGGGTTCAGATGGGTATAACCGGCGACCCAAGAATTCGTCGCCGATTAACGACATCTGAACAGTGGAAATCAGCGATCAGCAGGGTGTAATCGGCGACCAACCAATCGCTCGCCGGTTATGGACATCTGAACCCCAACAAACGCAGTCCAAATGGGTCTAATCGGCGACCGAAAAATCAGTCGCCGATTAAAGACATCTGGGTGGTACGAATCACCATCCAAACGTCTCTAACCGGCGACTAATCAACCCTCACAATCACACCCTGGAATCACGCACCAACCTACAACGCCGCAACCTTCGGCATCACCACATACACGTCGTCCGACCGCCGCACGACCCTCACCGAATCCCCCACACTCACCGGCGCACTCTTCAGCCGCTGCGCATCCGTGCCAAGATACGAATCATTGCGCGTGGGATCGCCGAAGGCCCACACCTGCAATCCCTCGTACTTGCCATGCACACGCACCTGCGCCATATACCCGAAGCCACACCAGCTGCGCCGGTTGAACAACGGCACGACCGCAACATCCTCGACCACGCTATCGAAAGCACGCAACTTCACGGTCTCATGGGTCTCGCCATCACTGTAGCCGCCGATGGTGAAATCGTCATACGGAATCTCCCACTTCCTCACACCATCCAACGGGTGCGGATAGCTGAATTCGGAACCCATGGGCCTTGCCGCAGTGCAGGTCGACGAATAGCCGACCCAACTGATGCCATCATGCCAGGTCTGCCCCCACGCGGTGCCGGAAATCCGGTTGAGGAAGCTGTCGCTGTACACATTGTCAGCATGGACATTCGCATTGGAATCATTGGAACCAAACATCTGCCGCCAGAGGGATGATTCGGACTTCACACTCGTGTTCGTCCAAGGAATCCCATGGAAATTGCCGGATTTGAAACTCACGGAACTGTCGCCGCTGCCACCGTTCTCTGGGGAATCACGCCACTGCGCCATAAGACGCGAGAACAGCACCGACACATGGTCACGCACATTCACCGGATACTGCGCGTCGGCAACATCATGAACACGCAGGAACGGCTGGACCCTCGCCGGCGAATACTCGTAGTAGTACACGGTGACATGCTGGCCGGGACGGAAGAAACCAAGCAGTGCATTCGACCAGCAGCGATGACCCACCCCGCGCTCATCGCGGAAATCCACCACAACGAAATACGTGTGGAATCGGTAATGGTCGTCATCGGTATCGTCACTCGTATCCCTCGTATACCATGCTGGAACGGCAACCGTATCAACGATCACACCGGGGGCCGCGCGAAGCGGACCCGCATCGGCAATGCTCCACGCGATGCTCGTCATGAACTTCGACCGCGACTGCCGCAGACTCATCGCATCCGCCAACGGATACGCGTCACCCATCGCTCTGGTGGATCTAGTTCTGATCTCATCCGTCTGGGGTAACACAATTCTGGCGCCCAAATCCTTGAAGTCCTCTTTTTGGGTGGCATCCGGATTGTCGCGATTGCGAAACTCGTTGACAGCGTGAGCAATCGCGGAATACAGGAAACCTAGGATTATCATCGCGAAAATGAAAATGATGATGCCAGGAATCAACAAATCCACGAATTCAACCCAGCCTAGCGAATCCGACGACGCTACATCGCTCCACGTATTGTTCGAGACCCGAGCCACCAGCGGTTTGAGAAAGTCGAGCGCAACCACGGTGAAGACAACGGCAATCAGGATGACTGCTATGCCGCCCAACACCTTCGCGGATGTCCTCTGTGCCCTCTGAAGTCCGGCGGGCTGCCATGATGACTCACGCGGGTAGTAGTCGGTGGAGGCGGGTGGTTGGTGTGGTTCGGGGGTAGTTGTGGTTATGGGTGTGACGGGGGTTGGGGTTGGAGTCGTTGGCGCTCCTGAGGTTGCGGACGTGCCGAGGGCGGTGGATGCACCGGACCAGTCTCCGAATGGTTGGGACGCGCTAGCTACGCTGGATATGACGTCATTCGGTGCGTCAGACACCGCGTCGAAGGATATTCCATCGTAGGTTTTGCCGCCGCTGGATATGTTGTTGCCATTGGGTATGCCGCTGGGTATTCCATCGTTGGATTGCATGCTCTCTCCCGTTCTTGAACCCGGAAGCGATTCCGGTTCCTTCTTCTTTCCGCATCATTCCGCAACCGAACGGCTCAAATCATCGGACCAGTCCGGTTAGCTACAAGATTACAGGGGAAATGGGCGAAACACTGGGATTTGCGGGCGGTGTTAACCCTGTGTTCGACTGCAAGTCATGTTGCTCAGTCGCCGATTACACCCATCTGGGAGGGGAAAACCGGCCGATAGATGGGATTAACCGGCGACTCAGATAGTTGTCGCCGGTTACGGACATCTCGGAGCCGAAATCAAGCAACCAAACGGGACTAACCGGCGAGAAAAATCACCGTCGCCGATTACACCCATCTGGAGGATAGAAATCAATCAATAGATGGGTATAACCGGCGAGCGAATAATCAGTCGCCGGTTAGAGACATCTGGAATGGCAAAATCAACAAGCAGATCGGATTAACCGGCGAGCAACGAACGAGAGCACCAGCCAGTGGTTGGGAACAGCTACACCACATCAACAGCGGTACACAACCAGACGGGTTCTAGTGAACGTCGCAACACCCCATCACTCGGTCGGCGGGAGAGGCGGGTTGGTCGAGGGTGCATCGGAGGAATCGTTGGGATTCCGCTTGTTTTGGGGCTGCCCCCGCCCAGCCGGCGGACTCACATGCTGCGCCGCGTGATGCTCGCTGTACGCAGCATCCTCCTCCATGATCTCTGGAATCCGGTGACGCAGGTACGGCAGCATCGTCAGCACAGTCAGCACAGCAGCCGCACACAGGAAGGCAATCGCCACATACTTCACGTCGAAGAACAGAATCATAATCGAACCGAATGCAATCAGCGCGGCCCAACCCCACAGGATCAGCACCGCTCCCTGCACGCTGTGCCCGATCCGCAGCATCCGGTGATGCAGATGCATGCGGTCCGGATGCATCGGCGACTGGCCTTTGCTCAAGCGTCGCACAATCGCCAGGCACATATCCAGCACCGGCAGGAACAGCACGAGAATCGGCAGCAAAATCGGCATGAACACCGGCACGTACACGCTCGTGTGAATCGAAGCAGGATCAAGATGACCGGTCATGACAATAGATGCGCACGTAATAAGAT
>Ga0256406_1003930_pt1 | contig 17703 bp, 10 predicted proteins | sample RumenRJG_03DNA_FD_185986 | JGI IMG/M metagenome (GOLD analysis project Ga0256406, IMG submission 185986) | Bovine rumen microbial communities from Lethbridge, Alberta, Canada - RJG_03 | ecosystem: Host-associated > Mammals > Digestive system > Stomach > Rumen | place: Canada: Alberta | collected...
ACTCCCACGATGTTGCCCGTGCCTATAGTAGCCGCCAAGGCCGTGGCTAAGGCACCGAATTGTGATACGTCTCCCTTGGAGTTATCCTCACGAGTGAAGGTGAGCTTCATGGCTGTTAGCAGATAACGTTGTGGAAACCTCAGTCTGAATGTGAGAAAGATGTGCGTTCCAAGCAATAGTATGATCATGGGCCAGCCCCATAAACAATTGCTCAACTGTGTGAAAAAGGCGTTTATTTCCGTCATAACAAAATGCTTAAAAAATTCTTGTTATATCAACAAAAAGTGTATCTTTAAACCCAATTAGTTGATTTTGTTTTGCAAAGTTAATTATTTCTTGCCAATTAGTAATGCTGTTTCCAATCTTTTTTTCATATTCTTAGCATATACCTTGTTATATATGGCACTCTTGTTATGCAACAATGTTTGTGCAAAGGATGACTTTTTATAGATAGATTGTAAAAAACTTGCCTTAGAAACTTGTAAAATTAAAGAAGTTGTTGTATCTTTGTGACGTAATAGTTAACTGTTTTATCAACCAAATCTAGAATTTTTATGGATAGAATTTATCGCTTAGTCTTAGGGTTGTGTTGCGTTCTTTTCGGCTTACAAGCACGAGCGCAGCAAACCACTATCGCCACTTCACTACCGTATGGCGAGACTTTGGAGTTTAATGTAGAGCTTGCTGACGGGCAAGACTCGGTTTATGTGGACTGGGGTGATGGCCAGCGCAAAAGCTATAAAGATGCCAAACAGTTTTGGCTTACCGACACTTGGGTGCACGGCAAACTGCTGGGCGACACCATAACCATGTATGGTGGCATCAAAAGAATAGACATCGACCACGACTCGGTGACGGTGTTGCAGTTTGCAAACCAGCCTAATTTGAAAAAGGTATATGCCAGTCATAACAAGCTGACCAATGATGGGCTCGACCTGTCTGGCTGTCCTAACGTTGAGATATTGGACTTGTCATATAACAATATCCTTAATCTCAACCTGATGCAGTTCGGCAGTTTGCAGTCGTTTACGGTAAGCCACAACCCCGAATTCAACACGGCCGTGTTCGCAAGTGGCAACAGCAACCTTCAATCCATCGATATGAGTGACTGTGATGTGGTGCATTTCTATCCCGTGAAGCTGCCCAATCTGCGCTCGCTGAACATCACCAACGGCTCGCTAATGGATATTGACCTTGGCGATAATTATCCTAACATGCAGACGCTTAGGCTCAGTGGAAACACCTATCTGGAGAGTGTTGATCTCACAAAAATGCCTCTGCTGGAGACTATAGCCCTTTCCAGGACGGCTGTGAAGGACATCAATATCGCGATGAACCCTAATCTCACCACTATAGAAATATCGCATACGGGCGTCAGCAAACTCAATCTGAGCGGCTGTAAAGAGCTGATGTCTATCTCGGTTTCGGGTTGCCCTATCTCAAAACTGGATGTCAGAGGGCTGAAGAACCTAAAATATATCTATGTAGACAGCACCAACATAAGCCGACTTGACCTGAGCGACAAGATGTTTGTACGCAACGTGAACGTCAGAAACACCAACATCGAGTTCCTCGATATGCATAATGGCATCGGCTACAATACGCTTAAGTCTATCGATATGCGCGATTGCAAGAACATGACTGCCCAGACGCTTAACTTCACATTCGATGCTATGCCGCCTCATGAGGGTGAATCGTGGAGCAAAAACGTGTTCATCGCAGGCAGCAACGGCGAACATTCAAAGACTGATATGCTCGAGTATGACGCCAATAACTATTATATTTGCGATGTAGAGGGCGATGGTACGGCCTCTATGGACTCTATTGCCATCGTGCCGCAGACTGTTACGGGAGGCACATATACGCTGGAGCAGGAAGGAACATCTACCGATAAGGACGCAGAAGGCAACTACTTCCCCTTCCGACCCATATCTTCTTCGCTCAACGTTATGCCCGGTTATCCTATCAAGGTGAAGGCAGTGGCCGACGAAGGTTATGTCTTTGAAGGTGTTGAAGTGAACGGAAAGTTCTATGACGACTCACTCTTTGTGGTGTCAACAGCAGGCGTTACCGTGAAGCCTATATTCAAAAAGGATGCCGAGGGAGGCGTTATCGTGCTCACAGTGCCTACTGGAGCTCCGCAGCAATACTTCCTCGGAGCCGATGACCCCAACACTACTATCACCGTAGACTGGGGCGACGGCATGCCTGAAACCTACACACTGGGCACCAATCACAAGGCCATAGTGAATGAAAATGGTACGCAAGGCACTACCGTAACCATCAAGGGAGCCGTTACCTATGCCGACTTCTCAAGTTATCCGGGCTTCGGTACGGACAACCAAATCACTGCAATAGACATCTCAAAGAACGAAAATCTGCGCGGATTGATTACGTATATGAATGAGATAGATAGCCTTGATGTGAGCAACCAGCCTAACCTGGAGGAGCTCGACTGCTCTTACTGCGAGCTGGAAGCCCTCGACGTGAGCCATAACACCAAGCTGACAAGCCTGAAGGCTTATGGCAACTATATCGACAACATCGACGTTACGTTGCTTCCGCAGCTGCAAGAGCTCGACCTGAAAGGCAATATGCTGGAGACAATAGACCTGAGCAAGAATACCAAACTTGTTGAACTCTCACTGCAAAACAACGAGCTGAAGAATGTTGACGTGAGCATGCTGCCCCTCTTAATGGAGCTTAGCTTGCAAGGAAACAAGCTCACTGAGCTGAATCTGAGCAACAATAAGCTGCTTGACGAGCTGAATGTTTCTGACAATGAGCTAACATCTCTCGACCTCTCTGCCAACACTTCGCTCTCCAGCCTCATCGCTGGTGGCAACCCATTGGATATGCTTGACCTGAGCCATAACAGGATGTTAAACTACATCAATGTGTCTAAGAATGGCTGGGATGCTTGTACGCTCAACGACTTCTATTATCTTTTGCCTGAATATCCCGCTGATGTGCAGCTCGGAGAGAATGAAGAGAAGTTGCGCCTACGCGTTGTCGGAAACTCTTCTTCCACACGTCCTGCCAACCAGGCAAGCAAGGCTGAGTCGGTCATAGCAACGGGCAAAGGTTGGGCAATCGACCAGAAGGGCGACGGCACAGGCTGCGATATGGCCTACGTAACCTTGCTGCCGGTTGAAAACGGCACCGTAACCATGCAGACAGCAGACGGCGTTGACGTGCCCAGCGGCACCAAGGTGGCCAAGAACACTGTTGTGAAGGTAACGGCAACACCGGCATCAGGCTATGCGCTAGCTTCGGTGAAGGCTAACGGAAAGGTGGCTGCCAACAACCAATTCACCGTTACCGCTGCTACCGAAGTGCTCGTTCAGTTTGTTGTGTCTACTCGTATTGAGGGCGTAGGCACCCAAACTCTGAGCGTGGAAAGCGGCAAGGGCGAGCTTCGTTTCAACACAGAAAGCTCAGCAAACGTAGCTGTTTACACACTCTCTGGCGCACAAGTGTATGCCGGAACAGTGTCTGGCAGTCAGGCTATCAGCCTAAAGCCGGGCGTATATGTAGTGACTGTGGGCGACGTACAGCGTAAGATGCTCGTCAAATAGCAAGTGTTTAAGCTTCCATGAAGCTTATTTTACCTTATTATATAAAGGGAGCGGATCATCGGTCTGCTCCCTTTCCTCTTTTTTTAGTCTTCATGTCCGATGATCACCAACCTTATCTTTCGTTAGAAAAGCCTTGTTCAGACGATAATAACAAAACACTTTCAAACGCCATAAACAGGCCAATAGCCACCTTCTAGCATCTTTTCAGGGTCTGAAAGTCAGTATATTGATAAAAAATTTTGATTTTTTTAATCTTTCTTTTGCATTTTCAGATTAATGTATTACCTTTGCAGTGGCTTTCAAAATGGAAGCTAAGGGGTGCTATGTGAGCCTCTTTTGTTGGCTGAAAGGCTAACAAAGGGCTTTTTGCATGGCTGAGATTACACCCATGAACCTGATCCGGGTAATGCCGGCGTAGGAACATTCCCCCTTTACGTTTGTTATATAGTACCGCCATTCTTACTCAATAGGGAGGTGGAGGATGCTTTTAATTAAGGTAAAACAACTCATGAAAAGAATTGTTTTTGTTGCTGCGGCACTCTCAAGTGTAGCCGGAGCCAACGCGCAAGTAGACACGCTTGCCACCCAACAACTGCAAGAGGTTGTGGTAAAAGGTGTTAGGGCCGATAAGAACGCGCCTTTCGCCGTGTCGAACATTAAGAAAAACGAACTGCAAAAGTTCTCAAAGACGGGCATGGAGATGCCCTTCCTGCTGGCTCAAACGCCCGGTGTGCTGGCATGGAGTGAGAATGGTCTGGGCACAGGAACCACCTACATGCGTATTCGTGGAGCCGCCGGCTCGCGCATAAACGTTACGCTAGACGGCGTGTCGCTCAACTCGCCGGAAGATCAAACCGTGTTCTGGGCGAACATGAACAGCTATGCTGCCCTCATGAACAGCGTGCAGGTGCAACGTGGTATAGGCACTTCTACCAATGGCGACGGTGCGTTTGGCGGTTCCATAGCCCTGCAAACGGCCGCCCCTTCGCTCGAACCATCACTCGAGCTGACCGGTTCTTACGGCTCATACAATACTTATAATGCCGGCGCAAACTTCTCTACGGGCTTGCTCTTCAACCATCTTGTCTTCGACGGTGCCTATCATGAGACATCCACCGACGGCTATATTCACGGCACCGACGGCCGTTCGGGCTCTTATTATGGCGGACTTACGTGGTATGATGACAAGTTCATGCTGAGCTATAAGAACATTGGCAACTTCGAAAAGACGGGTCAGGCGTGGAACGGAGTCATCACCGGAAACGACGATCTGAGCCTTTACGACGGCACATTCGGCGCAAAGACGGGCATCACATCCTATAAAGACCTTTACGATAAGGGCCTAGGCAAGTATAATACCCTATACGAACAGCTCGTATGGAACGACAAAGGTGATGGCTTTGCTACCGATGCCAACGGCAATTATATCACTCAACGCTACGTAATGCGCGATGGTAGCTATTGGAAAAGAACCACCGACAACTTCTATCAGAACCATAATATCCTCTCGGCAGTGTGGCGCCCGACCGACCATTGGAGCCATAACTTCACCCTGCATTATACTTATGGCTTTGGCTACTACAACGAGTTCAAACCCAATTACAAGTTTTCTAAGTTCGGACTGACCTTTAAGGACAGCGAAGGAAACACTGTAAAGCGCTCCGATTTCATCAGAAAGAAAGGATTATCACAACATACTTACGGCATCATATATAACATTAATTACAAAGACGAGCACTGGAATGTCATCGGTGGGCTTAACATCCAGCAGTTCAGGGGCAGCCATTTCGGCCGACTCACCTATATCAAGAACGAGGAGGCTGACGCGCTCTTCCGTCCCAACGGCTGCGATTATACCTACTATGACTCAGATGCTCGCAAGTTCGACTACAGCGGTTTCTTCAAGGCCAATTATCATTTCGGCCAGTATTGGAACGCCTTTGCCGATCTGCAATACCGCTACGTGGAGTATAAAACCGACGGTATCAACGACAAGTTCTACAGCAATGACAAGGGATATACCAACCAGCGGCTCGACATACGCGAGCGTTACAACTTTGTAAACCCCAAAGCCGGCATCAGCTTCGCTAAGGATGGGCATAAGGCTTATGCCTCTATTGCTTACGCCAACCGCGAACCTGAACGCAACAACTTCACCGATAACGGCAGCTACCCGGCCCCTACGCCTGAGCGACTCATGGATCTTGAGGCCGGATATATGTATCATGGCTCCAACTGGTATGCCGGAGTGAACCTCTATTACATGGATTATACCAACCAGTTTGTACAGACCGGCGCACATTCTGACATAGGTGAGAACCTCACCACCAACATCAAGTCGAGCTATCGCATGGGCGCTGAGGTGGAGGCAGGATGGAGTCCGCTTACTTTCCTGTCATTCTCAGGCAACGCAGCCCTTAGTCGCAACCGCATAAAAGACTTCGATGAGATGGCAAGCGTAGACTGGGAAGACTCTTATCGCAAGATACACTACAGCAGTTCTACGCTGGCTTTCTCGCCCTCAGCCATCCTTAACGGCTTCGCCAACTTCCATTTCAAGGGCTTGGAGGCTGTTTGGCACACCAACTTTGTGAGCCGTCAGTATCTTGATAACACCGAGTGCAGAATGCGTTCACTGCCCAGTTACAGTCAGACCGACTTCAATCTGAGCTATACCCTCAACCTTTCTAAGCGCGTGGCAGGGCTCCGTCAGATAGTATTCGGCGCACAACTCAACAACATCTTCGACCGCCATTACGCAAGTAGCGGATGGGTTTATGACACCATTTTGGACAACGACGGCCATCCCAACAGCAATCGTTACACCGAAATAGGCTACATTCCCATGGCAGGATTTACCGCTTTGGGCAACATCACCCTGCGCTTCTAAGCATTATGCAGCAGTTTTTATCTGATCACTGGCTAGATATTCTTGGTACGATAACAGGTTTAGTGTATATCTACCAAGAGTATAAAGCCAGTATATACTTATGGTTGACAGGCATCATCATGCCTGTCATCTATATTTTTGTCTACCTCGACGCACATCTCTATGCCGACTTCGGCATGCAAGTATACTATGTCTTGGCGGCCGTTTACGGCTTTCTGACTTGGCAGTGGAATAAGTTTATGAAGAAAGGAGATGGCAGCCGGCACACCGATGAGCTGCCCATCACCCACATGCCCCTGCGCGCCGTCATTCCCGCCGTGGCCGTCTTCCTCGTTATGTGGGTAGGCATTTATTACATACTCATTCTTTTCACCAATTCCACGGTGCCTGTGCTCGACTCTTTCGGCAATGCCCTGAGCATCATCGGACTGTGGGCTCTGGCCCGCAAGTATGTGGAGCAGTGGCTCATCTGGATTGTTGCCGACATCGAGCTCAGTGCCTTATACGTTTATAAAGACATACCGTTTACCGCTATGCTCTATGCCCTCTACGTTGTGATAGCCGTAGCCGGATATAGAAAATGGATACAAATCATGAAGAAGGAGAAGCTTACCGCATGACCCGATATGAACTCTTAACCCCCCAAACACATTTTGATGCCGTCATACTGGCCAACGGCACCTTTCCCACACATGCCCTTCCGCTCGGTCTGCTCCATCAGGCTAAGCATGTTTTTTGTTGCGACGGAGCCATAACAGAGCTCTCCCGGCACACCGACATAGTGCCCGATGCCATTGTGGGCGACTGTGACTCGCTATCGCCGGAGATGCAGCAGAGCTATGCCTCCATCATACATCATGTGAGCGAGCAAGACTATAACGACCTGACTAAGGCCACACGCTACGCCCTCTTTGCCTTGGGCAACAAATCAAATCGCACCTTCTGCTATCTTGGAGCTACGGGCAAGCGTGAGGATCACACCCTGGGCAACATCTCCCTTTTGGCATATTATTACCAAGAGCTGGGCGTTCAACCCTTTATGGTATCAGATTACGGCTACTTTATTGTTGCTCATGGCGACTGCCTCTTCAGCTGCCAGAAAGGTCAGGAGTTCAGTGTTTTCAACATAAGTTGCTCACATCTCTCTTCCGAAGGGCTGCGCTGGCAGCTCTATCCCTTCACGTCGCTGTGGCAAGGCACGCTCAACCAGACACTTGGCAGCGAGGTAAACATCAGCAGCGACGGCCTTTACGCCGTCTATCTGCCCTTTGCCTGATTCGTACCTATGCCGTACCCTCGGCGCAGATAAGACCTCTTGCGAACCCTGGCGATTGCGCCTTCTCCTCTCAGAACGGCGGTCTTGTGCCCACATGTCAGTATTCTGTTCATCCTGTTTTTCTGTGTTGATGCGCCGGAATAAATATCCTTCAAAAACCAAATAGGTGCTTTCGCCTTGTAAAAACGGCCTTTTTACCTCACGAAAAGGGCCTTTTTGCATCGCAAAATGGGCACTTTTGCAAAGCCTATTATTCTGTTCAGCTATCTTGTTGATTATTAATTGGTTACATGATACACTCTTCTTTGCATCTAACCACCGGGTTCTCACCCGGCAAATGGCTGAAAATGGATGCGCTGTTGTGGCTGAAAGACCATCATTTTTACATTTTGCCAAGCGCTTATTCATCTACGAAAGCATCCTAATAACTTTATCAGGGCGTAGCGAGAGCTCACAATCATTCCCCAATATGCACAAATTTTCACTTTTTTTATCTTTGTCTGCATTTACAACTTGAAATTTTTGGCATAGTAATAAAAATGTTATAATTTTGCACAGTCAATAAATTTAGTCTCTACCAATACGGTTTTTTGTTAAGAAGTATACCTCTTTTCAGGGCAACTTTCAAGCTTTGAACAACTTTATATGTGTAGTGATAGTGTAAAAAGATGAATATTAAACAGTTATAAACAAAGATGACAAGATTTAAATTTGTAATTTCTCTGCTCTCACTTATCTTGTTATTTGCATCCAAGGTTATGGCTTCTGACATAACTTATCCCTATACATGGGACTTCGCTCAGGGCGATTGGACGCAGACACAGACCGATTTGAAGAGCACTAATTCGGGTTTTTCTCTTTTTCCAAAATCCGAAACGTACTACATGAACGATGCCACTGCCAGTGACACCGAATATCCTATTGACATGATCAGGGGATTGAAGTTCACTGCTGCAGCCAATCAAGTGGGCTTAGACTGGGATTACAGGCACATGTGGATAGCTGAGGGCGTAACCATAACCGTGCCTTCAGTGCCCGCAGGCTATTATGTTTGGGTGGTAACCAACGGCAATGTCAGCTTCACTACCCCCCCCCAATACCGAACTGGTGATGAAAGATGACAATGGAAACTCACAAGTAACCAACCTCTTTCATGTAACATCATCTGAGGCAACAGACGTTGCGCTCAAGTCAACAGCACCTACAAGCATCGCTGCCATTAAGGTAATGAAAGACATGCCGGTGATTAGTATGGCCATACCAACCGACCTTTCGCACGTTGATCTGACCCCTAACTTTTCTTTAGCATCGACAGTTACATTTCAAAACAGTATCTCTGTTAATGCTGTAATCACTAACCTGACAGATAACAGCAGCTTTACCATCAGCGGAACTACCCAAGGCAGTCAGATAAACTTCGACGAAGACTTCTCTACCAGGACCTTGGCTTCCAACACTAACTATGCCTTTGCGGTCCAGCCTTTCAATGCTTCCGATAATAAAAACAATCCAGTAACGCTTGATTATCCTACATTTTATTTCACCACAAAGAATGTAACCTCCACTTCTGAGCCCTCTTTGAGCAGTCATGCGGAGGCTCACCCAACCTCAGGATCAGCCGATGTGGTTTATGGTGGCACCAAAGGAGCCTCGATTTCAGCCACTTTCAGCGAGGAAATGTCGGTGGTTCCCGGTGCTATCATCAATGTTATACCCGTCAATGGTTCTGAAGGTGTGATATATTACGGGACGGGTAATACTGACACTAAACTATTCACACTTTCTGGTGATAAGAAAACCGTCACCATGAAGTATAGTGATGACGACCTAAAATACGACCTTACTTATCAGGTAACCATTCCCCGCACGGCATTGGTAAGTGCCAAAGGTGTGCCCATGGCGCAGAATGTAACTTACTATTTCAAGATGCAGAAGAAGCAAGATGCCGAGGAACTCACAGCAACACAATATCCTTATACGTGGGATTTTGAGAATATCACGAGCCAAACATACAAGTATTTCAATGACTATGCAGGAAAAGAAGAATCAAGTTATGGCAATTATAGTGGGTCGTCTTATTATTATTGGGTTAAATATAAAAGCCCAAAGGATGGCAGTGTTGACTATATGATGAACTATAAAAATGGAAATTCGAGCTCAACCGGCATGAATCAAGGCGATGAGTTGAAATTTGCCAATGGCCAGACTACACCTGTTGTCCTGCCCGAATACCGCTACATCAGAATGAGTATGCCCCGAAGTGGTTCAGACAAGATACGGTTAAGGGTGGATGAAGACAAAATCGTCAACCTTAATTTCAAAGGTAATACCAGCTACTTTACCCTGCCTAATGTTCCCAAAGGGGCCAAACTTTACATCAAGGCCTATGTAAGGGATGTGCTGGCAATAAACAGTCGCAACGCCCACTTCACTCAAGGAGAAGCCAAACCCGACAATACCATAGCCGTTACTTATAAGGATCTCAAAGACAAAGTCAATATTTATGTCGTCGAATTCAATGATGATGTCAAGAATAACAGTGCCGTTGAGGGTCAGGACATCAGCTTTATAGCCTCTGACGTAACCCTTTATAAGATGGCAGTAGCTACAGATGTCAAGAGCTATAAGGCTAAGTTTGATGGTTGGGCTACCGATGCGCGCGCCTATCCTGTTGACTATAGTCTTACCAACACCTTCTGTGAAAAGGGTGTCAATGCCTATATCGTGACGGGAAGTGCCACTGACGTGAATACCAAAACCAACTATAAGGTGGCTGAGATGACCAAGAAACCTGTCACAGCCGTGGCAAAGGGCACGGGTGTCATCATGCAGTTGGCTGGCAGCACGGCCGATGTGACCGACGTTCCGCTCTTTAGCGCGTCTTATTACACACAGAATGAGAGTGGACAACTCGCAGATGTGACCGACAATAAGCTGGTGGGTGTGTATGAAAACGATACTAAGATAGGTTCGACAGATGCCGACGGCAACTACATTTTCACCAATGTGCTCTATAAACTGCAAGGCGATGGCTCGGTAGACACGAGCGTTAAGTACCCCATGCAGATGGGTTTCTACAACACAGTATCGGGTACTATCGGCAAGAACAAGGCTTACTTGCATCTTGACAAGGCTTCTTCGGCTAAGTCATATAACATCATTCTGCTTGGCGATACGGCCGTAACCAACGGCCTGAGCCACGCTACGGTCATGCCGGAAACACAGAACGGAGCCTATTATACCCTGCAAGGAGTAAGGCTTCAGGGCGTTCCGCAGTCCAAAGGTATATATATTCACAATGGTAAAAAGACAATAATAAGATAATGAGACAATACGTTAAACCCATCACCAAGCTCATCAAGCTCAGTGGTTATGCTATTTTGGCAGGCTCACCCGACGCCCCTGCTGCAACGAGACCGGAGGATTCGGCTACCAAGAAAGATTTTCTGAGCAACGAAGAAGATGCCACGGCTCCCCAAAAGTCGGTGTGGCAAGATTGACGGGAGGATACTTCAGATATAAGACATGGGCTTGTCGGCATCAGAAACCGGCAAGCCCATTATTCGTTATATCCCTTTTCAACCGTTGATGCAGACCTCGCGTCATTGCTCACTTGTCGTCCTTGCGCATCAGATGTGCCCGTGTTGTTTTGTCAAACCGCTCAATGGCGTAGCGCAACATGGTTCTTGGCATCTCGGTGCGGTGTGCTTCCACAAAGCGGTATAGCCTTTCGGCGTCCTTCTTACCCGCCTCTCTTAGCATCCATCCGGTGGCTTTTTGCATCAGGTCGTGAGGGTGTTGCATCAGCTTTTGGGCCAAGTGATATGTCGTATCAAGGTCGTTGTGCCTGATAAACTGCAGGGTTGCCACCATGGCTATGCGGTTTTCCCACAGCAAGGGGCTTTCGGCCAGCTTGTCAAGTGGCTCACGCGACTTATCAAGGAGATAGCCTCCTACGATGGTAGGGGCAGAAGCGTCCACCAAGTCCCAGTTGTTGATGCGCTCGGTGTGTGCAAGATAGAAGTCGAAAGTTTCTTTCGTGACCCGTTTCTTGCACTTGCCAACGAGTATGAAGAGCCCACATTGGCGCACTTCATGCCACTCGCTTTGCAGCAAACGGTCTGTCTCGTTGAGGCTGAGGCCGGCATATTGTCGTGCCACCTTTCTAATCTGTGGCACCATAACACCTATGAAACGGTCGCCCTCACCATATTCTCCCTTGCCCGTTTTGAAGAACCGCATCAGCACTTGGCGCTTTTCTTCATGGGCATAAAGTCTGAGCTGGCGGGTTATATCGTCGGTAACTGTCATCTAATTTGTTGCCTTTAAAACGCTGTATGTATCACAGTAGGGTCGAACGAGCGCGTGTCGCAGATGCCCGTATACAGCATCAGCTCGGCCAGTTGCTGCTTCATCTCATTCACTTTGGCCACTACACCGTCCTTACCCTCCTTGAGCAAGGGCTTCAGAATGCCCCTTCCCACGGCTACGGCGTCGGCTCCCAGAGCCAAAGCCTTATAGGCATCGTAGCCGGAGTCTATGCCACAGTCTACAAAGATTAGCATTCCGCTGCCTTTGAGCGCCTTCACTATGCCGGGCAGAACAGCCACAGGCGGCATGCCGAAGGGTATCCGGCCATGGTGATGCGACACTACAATGGCCTTGCAGCCCGCTTCCTTGCACTTCAGTGCATCGTTCACAGAGAGCACACCTTTGGCAATGAAAGGCAGTTTGGCCGCTTCTGCGTAGGCCTTCAGGTCCTCTTGCAGCACCGGACCGAGCGGTAAGCCGTCTACAACATCATATCCTCCATCCTTGCCCGCTATGTGGTCGATGTCTATGCCCACCGCTACAGCCCCGTGATTGCGGGCATATTCTATCTGCTGCATAATCATTTCATGGTCGGCAAACGGCTTGATGATGCGCACCGTGTCGGCACCTGTCTTGGCTATCTCCCCATAAACATCATCAGGCTCCATGCCCACCCAGTTCAGAACATTCAGCTCCCGGGCTGCCAAAGCATATTCCGTCATAGGCTTCCGGCCGTCTTTGCCCACCTTGTTGAGGTGTGAGAAGGCCGGCATCATGATGGGCAGGGCGTATGTCCTGCCAAATATCTCAGTCTCCAGGTCGGGCAGTTGGGCATCTACTACCCGCATCTCAACCAGCAAGTGGTCAAGATAAGCACGGTTAATGACGTTGGCATCGTCAGCCTTTCCGCTCGTCACGGGTATCAGTCCGGCCGGTCCCGGCCACTCGTTTTTCTTTTCTTTGCTCATATCAGTATCTTTTTTAATATATATCCGGGTTCATCGCCCTAGTCAGTTCTCTTGTTGTTACATCCCGAAGCGGCCATTGCAGCGTGCTGCTTCCCAGCCTATGATGGCCGCCTTGCGCTCCGCCGTCCAGTGATAGTGCCCCAACTCTCCGGTAGAGCGTATCACCCTATGGCACGGAATGAGCAGTGCCACGGGGTTGGCAGCCACTGCCGAGCCCACGGCACGCACCGCATTGCATCGCCCTATGGCCTTTGCCAGCATACTGTAGGTGGTAAGCTGCCCCATGTGAACCTTGAGCAGGGCCTCCCAAACCTTCAGTTGAAAGTTCGTGGCACTTAGGTGCAACCTCAAGTCGTGCACGTTGTGGCGGTCCTGGCCTAGCACTTTCACGGCGCGGCCATTATGCTCATCAGCCTGCTCCACGAGCGTTGCGTCCGCCCACTTGCCCCTTAGCCCGGCCAGGGCAGCCTCTTTCTTGCCGTCGGTGAAGGCAATATAGCTGATGCCTTTGGCTGTTGAGGCGATGAGCACTTCGCCGAACGGAGAGTCAGCAAACACATAGTTCAGCTGCAAGTTGCGCCCCCCGTGACCGTATTCGCCCGGTGCTATGCTCTCTATATGCACCACGATGTTGTGGCACCTGCCCGTGCCCGACGGTTCTACGGATGATGCTGCAGCAAGCAACGATGCATTGCCGGTCTGCAAGATGCGTTTGACATATTCCACGCTAAGATATTGCATGAACCGCGCCCAGTCTACTCCGGCCCACCGGATGAATGCCCTTTGCAAGTCAGAGGGGCTGAGGCCCACGTGCGAAGCCATCTCCTCCAGGGTTGGCTGCGCCTTTTTGTCGGCCTTCGTATACCGTAAGGCCTCGGCTATGTGTTGGTAATGATTGTTCATGTCAGCGATTTTTTAATCCAAATGCAAAGATAACACAAATTCTTTAGATGCGAAAACCGTTTCGTTTTTCCGTACATGACAGTCGCTTCTCTATTCGTTGAAGGTCGTTTGGCAAGTGATTGAATATCAGTGATATACAAAACGTCTTGCTAAATAGGCACTTTTGCGTTGTAAAATAGGCACTTTTGCGTTGTAAAATAGGCACTTTTGCGTTGTAAAAACGGTACTTTTGCCAGGCTATAATGCCTGTTTTGGAAAGTAAGGTGATGGATGCCCGAAACTGTTTACCCACAAACTGGGATATAGCGGCCACGTTGCCTTATCGTCACAGCGTGACTTCGGATGCTTTTATGTGCACTTGATACAAATCTAATATATGCTTTCGAAAGATTGCTATTTAGCCTTTTGTTTTGTTGGATTGAAATAAATGTGTACCTTTGTCGGATAATTTGAAAGAACAACCGACACAAAACAGCATCCTTATGAGCATAAAGAGTGAACTGAAAGACAGAATAATGATTCTCGACGGGGCCATGGGCACGATGATACAAGCCCAAGGTCTGCCGGAAGAAGCATGGCGCGGAGAGCGCTTTGCCCACTGGCCTGTGTCGTTGAAGGGCAACAACGACGTGCTTAACATTACTCGTCCGGATGTTATCAAGGCCATTCATCAAGCCTATATAGATGCCGGTGCAGACATCATCACCACCAATACGTTCAGCTCGCAGCGCATCTCGCAAGGCGAATATCAGTGTGAGGAGCTCTCGGCAGAGCTCAATAGGGCGGGTGCAAGCATAGCCCGTGAGGTAGCCGACAGGCAATCAAGAAAGGTGTATGTGGCCGGAAGCATGGGTCCAACGTCTAAATCGCTCACCCTGGCCCCCGATATGAACCACCCGGAGTTGCGCTCGGTGAGCTTCGAAGAGATGGCATCGGCCTATGAGGAGCAGGCTCGAGCCTTGCTGCAGGGTGGTGTAGACGTGCTGTTGCTGGAGACTTGCTACGATGCTCTGAATGCCAAGGCCGCCCTTTATGCTATTAGCAAGGTGGGTGAAGAACGGGGTGAGATGCCTGACGTGATGGTTTCGGCAACCATCAACGACCGTAGCGGCCGCACGTTGACGGGGCAAACGCTCGATGCTTTCTTCACCAGTGTGAGCCATTATCCCATCCTTAGCTTCGGACTTAACTGCTCTTTCGGCGTGAAAGAGCTTCGTCCGTTCGTAGAACAACTGGCAGAACACTGTCCGGTTTACATCAGTATATATCCCAATGCGGGCCTGCCTAACGAGATGGGAGGCTATGACGAGCAACCCGAATTCACGGCACGCTACATCAAGGAGATGGCCTCAGAGCGCATCATCAACATTGCAGGAGGCTGTTGCGGCACTACACCGGAGCATATACGTGCCATTGCCCTTGCCGTGAAGGACTTGCCGCCCCGCCAAGTGCCCTTGCCGGAGAATCATCTGGTGGTGAGCGGACTGGAAAACGTGGTGGTTGACAAGGCCACACAGAACTTCATCAATGTGGGCGAGCGCACCAACGTGGCCGGATCGCGCAAGTTTGCCAGGCTTATAGGCGAGAAGAAGTATGACGAGGCACTGTCGGTGGCCCGCAAACAGATAGAGAACGGCGCCCAAATCATAGACATCAACATGGACGATGCCATGCTCGACAGCCGCAAGGAAATGGGTACGTTCTTGCGATATATAACCGGCGAGCCCGCCGTAGCGCGTTCTGCCCTCATGATAGACTCATCCGACTGGTCTACAGTGCTTGAAGGCTTGCGCAATGCACAGGGAAAATGCATCGTCAACAGCATCAGTCTGAAGAACGGAGAGGCCGAGTTTCTGGCTCATGCACATGAATGTCAGCTCATGGGGGCGGCCGTGGTGGTGATGGCTTTCGATGAAAACGGACAGGCTACTACCTATGAACGCAAAACGGCTATATGCCAACGGGCCTACCACTTGCTGGTGGATAGGCTGCATTTCAGCCCTCACGACATCATCTTCGACGTGAACGTGCTCTCCGTGGGCACGGGTATTGAGGAACATGCCAACTATGGCATCGACTTCATCAAGGCCGTGGGGTGGATTAAGAACAATCTTCCGGGAGCTTTGACCAGCGGTGGTATATCCAATCTCTCGTTCGCTTTCAGGGGCAATAACGTGGTGCGCGAGGCCATGCACTCGGTGTTTCTCTATCATGCCATAGCCCAAGGACTTGACATGGGCATCGTTAATCCAGGCATGTTGCAGGTCTATGACGACATAGAACCCCACTTGCTGCGGGCCGTGGAGAACGTGATACTCAATAAAACGCCTGGTGCCACCGAACAACTCATTGACTTGGCCCAGCAAGTAAAGGCTCAGACAGCGGGCGAAAAGCAGACCGTGCAGGCCGACAACTGGCGCCGCGAGCCCGTAGAAGAGCGCCTGGCGCACGCCCTGGCCAAGGGTATAGGCGACTATTTGGGTGAGGATATCCCCGAAGCACTGGCCCAAACGGACGGCGACCCCGTGAAGGTTATCGAGGGACCCCTTATGTCTGGCATGGAGAAAGTGGGCAAGATGTTTGGCGAGGGCAAGATGTTCTTGCCACAAGTGGTGAAGTCTGCCAAGATAATGAAGCTGGCTGTAGACATTCTTCAGCCTGAGATAGAAAAGCATAACAGGCAAGGCTCTCTGGCCGAAAAGCCCAAGGTGGTCATGGCAACGGTGAAAGGCGACGTGCATGACATAGGCAAGAACATTGTGGCTATTGTGTTGAGATGTAATAACTTCGACGTTATTGACCTCGGAGTGATGGTTCCTGCCGAGACGATACTGGCCACCGTGAAGCGTGAGAAGCCCTTGCTGGTGGGTGTGAGCGGCCTGATAACGCCCTCGCTCAAGGAGATGGAGAACCTCTGCAAGCTGTTTGAGCGTGAGCACATGCATGTGCCCATCATCGTTGGAGGCGCTACCACCACCGCCGTGCACACCGCCGTGAAGCTCGCTCCCCTCTATCAGGGAGGCGTGCTTTATGGTCGTGACGCGTCGCAGACGTCGCTCTTGGCCAAGAAAGTGCAGATAGACAGGCATTATATAGAGGAGAACCGTGAGGAGCAAGAGCTGATAAGACAGAACTATGAGGCCAGTAAGGTGACGCTAACGCCCTATGTAGAGGCCAACCGAAAGGCTCCCCGATATGACTTCAGCGCCCCTTTGCCCACCGTAGATGAGCTGAACCGGCGGGCCAACACGCTTTGCATGACGCTGGAAGACCTTAAACCACTCATCGATTGGCGCATGTTGCTCTTCTTCTGGGGCTTCAGAGGCGAGACCATACAGCAGATGACGGTGAACCCGGAGGCCGCCAAGACGCTGCGAGAGGCGCAGGATGCCTACGACGAAGCCATCAGATCGGGCAGCATAAAGGTTACCTTTGCCCTCGACTTCCTTCCTGCCCACGCCCGTGGAAACGACATATTGACCGATAACGGAATTACTCTGCCCATGCTGCGGAGCCAGAGCGAGCGCGGAGGATATAGGTGCCTGAGCGACTATCTGCCCCCAAAGGGCAGTTCGCCATTGGGTCTTTTCGTTCTCTCGGCATGGGGATTGGGTCACTATGAGGCGCAGTCGTATGAGCAACTCATGCAACATGCCCTCTGTGCTCGGGTAGCTGAGGCTGCCGCGGTGTACATGCAGCAGCGCGTTTTAGGCACGACACAAGCCATACGACCGGCCTTTGGCTATGCCACATGTCCTGACCAGACACTCAAGAAGA
>Ga0256406_1003931_pt1 | contig 17698 bp, 20 predicted proteins | sample RumenRJG_03DNA_FD_185986 | JGI IMG/M metagenome (GOLD analysis project Ga0256406, IMG submission 185986) | Bovine rumen microbial communities from Lethbridge, Alberta, Canada - RJG_03 | ecosystem: Host-associated > Mammals > Digestive system > Stomach > Rumen | place: Canada: Alberta | collected...
TAGCGGTAGGGCGGCCCAACCAATCCACAGCATCTTTAACAGCGTACCCGAGATTTATGAATTTGTAAATCTTGAGTACATACTCATTATATGAGGGACGGCCCATAAGGGACGTCCGAACCCAGGTATCCCGGAGGGCTTTTTGTTTAATAGCACACTATTGACTTTGCTTCGTGACAGTCTTACAATACAGGGGATTATTGATCTGCCTGGCATGCGTACAAAGAAGGGAGGGCGGCACATGGGAACGTCTAAAAAAACTGTCCATTTGCGCTACGCCGGCTATTTCCTGGGGTTGAACCTGCTCTGCCTGGGCATCAACCTGAATATTGTCTCTCAGCTGGGCGTGGCTGCTTTCAGTACCCTGCCCTATACCCTGAGCCAGATTTTTACCTGGTTGACTTTTGGCCAGATGAATGTCATCATTTATGGAATCCTGGTCGTACTGCAACTGCTGATCGAACGGCGCCTGGCCCTGCCCATCCTGGCGGAGATCCCCTTTTCCTTTTTGTTCGGCTTCATCGTGGATGTGTACGGCGGCCTGCTGCCGGCCTCTGTGACGGGTCTGCCCCTGCGCTGCCTGGTGCTGCTGGCCGGGAACACCCTGAGCGGCATCGGCGTATTCCTGATGATCCGGGGGAACCTGGTGGTGGCTCCGGTGGATGGTATCGTGGCCAGCATTTCCCGGGTTTCCGGGCGTCCCTATTCGCTCTGCAAGAACTGCTTCGATCTGTCCATGGTCTGCACCACCCTGGTGCTGTGCTGGCTCTGGAAGGAGCCGTTTTATGGAATCGGCGCGGGAACGGTGTTTTCCGCCTTTTATGTGGGACGGGTGATCCGTTTCTGCGAAAAAATGCTGCCGTATTGAAAGGAAGAGAAAGATGGAAAATCGGGATTTCGGGATCTTGTTCAAACATATCCACGATGCTCTTTACAAACAGAGCAACAACCGGCTGCGGGGCAGTGCCCTGACCCTGACCCAGCTGGGCCTGCTGCTGAGCCTGGAACGGCTGCCGGAACAGACGGCTTCCATGAAGACGCTGGAGAAGATCCTGCAGGTGGCCCAGCCGACGGTGGTGGGAGTGGTGGCCCGGCTGTAGCAGAAACAGTTCGTCCGCACGGAAGAAGATGCCCGGGACCGCCGGGTGAAGCAGGTCCATCTGACGGAAGCCGGCCGGGCGAAATGCTGGGAAGCAGAAGCGTTCATGGACCGGGACCAGGACTGGCTGCTCCAGGGCTTCACGGAACAGGAGAAACAGCAGTTCTACCAGTACCTGAAACGGGTGGAACAGAACGTACAAAAATAAATGGGACTGTGAAAAAAATTCCACAGTCCCATTTTTGTGTGCCGGTCAGGGTCAGTCTCTCATCACTAACCACTAGCCACTAGCCACTAAGCTCAGTCTTCTACTTTTTCAATGGCACCCACCGGGCAGCCGTTCATGGCAGCTTCGGCGTTGGCTTCTTCACCGGCCGGAACGGCATCCGGGATGGCTTCTGCCTGGCCGGCATCCGTCATATGGAATACAGCGGGGCAGGTACCCTCGCACAGACCGCAGCCGATGCATTGTTCGTTTACATGAAATTTCATAATTTCCACTCCCCTTTGTATCTTTGGGACGGGGGCTCTTTCTTTGGGCTCCCTGTCCTTTGTTGTCTTCAGTATACGGCGGGACCGGACTTTATTCCGTTTGTATGACAACGGAACCGAAAAAAACAAGAAAAGGGCAACAGTGGACAACAACCGGCCATTGGCCTTATAATAAAGGGTAAAATTGCGATAGGAGTCGATGTATCATGGCAATCTATGACATTGTGAAAGTGGGGGCACCCATCCTGCGGGAAAAGGCTGCTCCGGTGAAACGTTTCGATAAAAAACTGGGTAAATTGATGAAGGATATGGCAGAAACCATGTATGCCGCCAACGGCTGCGGCCTGGCTGCTCCCCAGATCGGGCTGAGCCAGCGGATCGTGGTCATCGACGCCGGTGACGGCGCCGGCATCCGGGAATTTGTGAATCCGGTACTCACCGATCCGGTGGGGGAAGCGGTGGATACGGAAGGGTGCCTCAGTGTCCCCGATTACGAAGGGGAAGTGAAGCGGGCAGCCCAGATCACCGTCCATTTCCAGGACAAGAAGGGCGACCACTACAAACTGACTGCCGATGGCCTGCTGGCCCGTGCCCTGCAGCATGAATGCGATCACCTGGAAGGGATCCTGTTCATCGACAAGGCCATCAGCCTTACTGCCAAGCCAAAGGATGACGAAAGATGAAAATCGTATTCATGGGAACGCCGGAATTCGCCGCAGCCAGCCTGAAGGCCCTGGTGGAAGCCGGAACATATGATATCGCTGCGGTGGTGACCCAGCCGGACCGGCCCAAAGGCCGGGGGCACAAGGTGCAGATGAGCGCCGTGAAGGAATATGCCCTGAGCCAGAATCTGCCGGTGCTCCAGCCCCAGCGGGTGAAGACGCCGGAATTCCAGGCGGAGATGGAGAAACTCCAGCCCGAGCTGATCGTGGTGGCGGCCTTCGGCCAGTTCCTGCCCAAGTGCCTGTTGGATCTGCCGAAATACGGCTGCATCAACGTCCATGCTTCCCTGCTGCCCCATTACCGGGGTGCGGCGCCCATCCACTATGCCATTTTAAAGGGAGAAAAAGAAGCGGGCGTCACCATCATGCAGATGGATGTGGGCATGGACACCGGTGCCATGCTCAGCAAAGTGGCTGTGCCCATCGGGCCGGAAATGTGCCAGGGCGAGCTCCACGATATTTTGAAGGAAAAAGGCGCCCAACTGCTTCTGGAGACCATCCCGAAGATCGTGGACGGGTCCGTCGAACCGGTGCCCCAGCCCGAAGCCGAGGCTACGTATGCGTCCCTCATCACCCGGGACATGGAGAAAATGGACTGGACGAAACCGGCCACCGAACTCCACAACCAGATCCGGGCCTTCGATCCCTGGCCGGGTTCCTTCACCCTGCTGCCGGACGGCAAGCGGTTGAAGCTGTGGAAAAGCCGGGTGCAGAAAGCGGACGGCACCCAGGGGGCCCCGGGCGAAGTGCTCCAGGCCGACTCCCACGGCTTTGTGATCGCCTGCGGCAGCGGCAGCCTGGAAGTGGTGGAATGTCAGCCGGAAGGCAAGAAACGGATGCTGGCCGCTCCCTTTGTGAACGGTAAACACGTGAAAGCGGGAGACAGACTGGAGTAACGTATGAACAGGGGATTTCGGCCGAGAAAACGGCTTTTCATCGCCCTGGTCTCCCTGGCAGCCGTACTGGCGGCCGGGGCGGCCTACGGGCTGTGGGAGATCATGGTGCCGGGCCTGGCACAGATCCATCCCTGGCTGCCTCAGGTGGTGGGCTGGATCGCCTTTGTGCTGATCCTGGGCCTGTTCGTGGGTGTGCTGGGCATCGTCCTGGCCATCCTGGGCTTTCCCACCATGCGCTTCTTCTATTTCTGGGCCTGGCATGTGATCAACCTGCTGTATCCCATTGCGGTGTCCCTGGGCAAGCTTATGGGCGTGTCCAAGCGCCGGGTGGAACAGTCGTTCATCGAGGTGAGCAACCATCTGGTGCGGCGGCAGCACATCAAGGTGCCGGCCGACCGGCTGCTGATTTTGACGCCCCACTGCATCCAGCTGGATACCTGTCCCTTCAAGGTGACGCGGGACATCCACAACTGCCGCCAGTGCGGCCGGTGCGGGGTAGGGCGGCTGTTGGCCATTTCGAAAAAATACAACGTCCATGTGGCCATCGTCACCGGTGGCACCCTGGCCCGGCAGGCTGTGAAGAAAGCCCGGCCCAAGGCCATCCTGGCCGTAGCCTGCGAACGGGACCTGACCAGCGGCATCCAGGACGTGTTCCCCCTGCCGGTGATCGGGGTGCTGAACGAGCGGCCCAACGGCCCCTGTTTCAATACCTGTGCGGATATGGGGAAAATCGAGGCGGCGGTACGGTCGCTGATTCAGGAATGAGGAAAGCAATGAACGTGAATACCAAAAATCCGCGGGAAGCGGCACTTCTGATCTTACAGCAAATCTTTCTCAAGGGGGCTTACGCAAACCTGGCACTGGCCCAGGGTCTGCGTGGGGCTCCTTTGTCTGCGCTGGACCGGAAACTGGCCACGGAGCTGGTGTACGGAACCGTGAAGACCATGGGCACCCTGGACTGGTACCTGGGCAAGGTGGTGAACCGGGCCCTGCGGAAACTGGATCCCCTGGTGCTGGTGATCCTGCGCCTGGGGGCCTACCAGATCCTGTACCTGGACCGGATCCCCGATTCGGCGGCCTGCAACGAAAGCGTAAAACTGACGAAGAAATATGTCCACGAAGGGGCCGGAAAACTGGTGAACGGCGCCCTGCGGCAGCTGACCCGGACGAAGGACCAGTGGAAATTCCCGAAGGGGCCGGACCACGAACTGGAACGGATCGCCCTGGAATACTACCATCCGGAATGGCTGGTGCGCCGCTGGAAATACCGGTACGGACTGGAGGAAGCCATCAAACTGTGCGCTTTCGATAACGAACGGCCGGCGTTTTCCCTGCGGGTGAACACCCTGGCCCTCAGCCGGGAAGCCCTGCAGCAGAAACTGGCGGAAAAGGGCATCGAGACCCATGTGTCCAAATGGTCTCCCGACGGCCTCATCTGCGATACCCTGCCTTCCCTGGAGACCCTGGTGACGGACTTCGGCCCGGACATCTACATCCAGGACGAAAGCTCCATGCTGGATGCGGCGGTGCTGGCACCTGTGCCCGGAGACAGGGTAATCGACCTGTGCAGCGCCCCGGGGGGCAAGACCACCCACCTGGCCCAGAAGATGCAGGACAAGGGCGAGATCCTGGCCCTGGACCTGTATGACCATAAGCTGGAACTGGTGCGCCAGAACGCGGAGCGGATGGGCATCCACTGCATCAAAACCCAGAAGCAGGACGGCACGGTGTTCGTGCCCGAATGGGAGAACACGGCAGATCGGGTGCTGGTGGATGCGCCCTGCAGCGGCCTGGGCGTACTGAACCGCCGGGCTGAAGCCCGCTGGACCAAGGAGGAACGGGGCCTGAGCCAGTTCCCGCCCCTGCAGAAGAAGATCCTGGCCAACGGGGCCCGGTACGTGAAACCGGGGGGACGGCTGCTGTACAGCACCTGCACCCTGGAACAGGACGAAAACACCCGGGTACGGACCTGGTTCCTGGAACAGCATCCGGAATTCCGGTCCGTTCCCTTTGCCCATCCCCTGACGGGAGAAAGCGTGGACGAGCTCCAGCTGCTGCCCCAGCGGGACGGCATCAACGGCTTCTATCTGTGCCTGTTTGAAAAGACGAAAGAGAGTAAGGAATGACGAAAAAAGAGATCATGGGCCTGACCCTGGAAGAACTCCAGACGGAACTCATGGGACTGGGCCTGAAGAAATTCCGGGCGGAGCAGGTGTTCCGCTGGCTGTATGAGAAAGCCGCCGTGGATTTCGAACAGATGAGTAACCTGGGCAAGGAGACCCGGCAGCTGCTGGCGGACCATTACACCATCGCCACCAGCCAGGTGAAGGTGCTGAAGGAATACCGGTCTCAGGACGGCCTGACCCATAAGGTGCTGCTGGAACTGACGGACGGGGCCACGGTGGAGACGGTGCTCATGCACCACGACTACGGCTACAGCGTGTGCCTGTCCTCCCAGGTGGGCTGCGCCATGAACTGTGCGTTCTGCGCCAGCGGGCTCCACGGGTTCGTGCGGAACCTGACTCCTGCCGAAATCCTGGCCCAGCTGTACTTCTTCCAGAGTGAACTGGGACCCAAGGGAGAACGGGTGAGCCGGATCGTGGTCATGGGCAGCGGCGAACCCATGCTGAACCTGGACAACGTGCTGAAGGCCCTGGACATCCTCCACAGCGACCGGGGCCAGTGCATCGGCTACCGGAACATGACGGTGTCCACCTGCGGCGTGGTGCCGGGCATCGAAAAGCTGACGGCAATGGGAAGGAACATCAACCTGGCCATTTCCCTCCACGCGGCTTCCATGGCCCTGCGGGACAAGCTCATGCCCATCAACCACAAGTATCCCTTCGTCGATGTGATCCGGGCGGCGGATGCCTATGAGAAGAGCAACGGGCGCCAGGTCATGTACGAGTACATCCTGCTGGCCGGCATCAACGACCGGCCGGAGGATGCCCGGAACCTGGCCGACGCCCTGGAACATAAAGAATGTGTGATCAACCTGATCCCGGCCAACCCGGTGCCGGAAAAGGGGTTCGCCCGTCCCAGCGACCAGGCGGTGGACCGGTTCTTCCAGCTTCTGAAGAAACGCCATCTGAATGTGACCGTTCGGAAAGAGATGGGCAAGGACATCAATGCAGCCTGCGGGCAGCTGCGGGCCAGCGCATTAAAGGAGGCGCAGAAATGATAGCAGTGAGCCGTACCAATCGCGGGATGGTGCGCCCCAACAATGAGGACAGCATCCTGGTGCGGGAGCCGGATCTGTATGCCATCGCCGATGGCATGGGAGGCGCCGACGCCGGTGAAGTGGCCAGCTATGAAGCCGTGCAGCAGCTGAGCCGGCTGGATTTGACCGGACTCCCCCGAAAAGAGATATTGCCGTTTTTAGAGCGGAGTATCCAAAATATAAACAAGAAAATCTGGGAACTTTCCCAGGAAAAAGAGAATTTTACAGGGATGGGCACCACCCTCACAGCCGTCTATCTGCCGAATCCCCACAGTGCGTTCGTGGCCCACGTGGGCGACAGCCGCATCTATGTATGGCAGGACGGGGTGCTGCGGCAGGTGACCAGTGACCACAGCTATGTGGCCGAGCTGGTGCGCCAGAAGCAGATGACCCAGGAGGAGGCGGAAACCTCGGACCAGAAGCACATGATCACCCGGGCCATCGGGGTGGAACCCCAGGTCCAGGTGGACACGTTCGAGGTGCTGCTGGACGGGGCCCAGAAACTGCTGGTGTGCTCGGACGGGCTCACCAACATGATCACGGAGGCAGAAATCGAACGCATCATGGGAGACAAGAACCTGGAACGGCTGGCCGATGGCCTGATGAACGGGGCCATGACCGCCGGGGGAGACGACAACATCTCCTTCATTGTCATTGATCTGGAGGCTAAAGAATGGAAGGAAGAATAACGCTGAATGGCCGCTACGAGATCATTGACAAGATCGGCGGCGGCGGAATGGCCGAGGTGTTCCACGGCTACGATACGGTGCTGCACCGGGATGTGGGCATCAAGATCCTGCGGGACCAGTTCATCCAGGACAAGCAGTTCGTGGCCCGGTTCCGGCAGGAGGCCTGCAATGCGGCCTGCCTGAGCCATCCGAACATCGTGAACATCTACGACAGCGGCAACGAACATGACATCTACTACATCGTCATGGAATATGTGGTGGGCCGTTCCCTGAAGGAAGTCATCGAGGAGAACGGGGCCCTGGACTACAAGACGGCCGTGCGCTACGCCATCGGCATCGCTTCGGCCCTGAAACAGGCCCATGACCACTCCATCGTCCACTGCGACGTGAAGAGCCAGAACATCCTCATCGACACGAAAGGAGTGCCCAAGATCACGGACTTCGGTATCGCCCGTGCCTTCGGCCAGCCCTGCAATGGAACAGACAAGAACGTGATCGGTTCTGTGTACTACCTGTCGCCGGAACAGGCGGCAGGCCAGCCGGTGACGCCCCAGTCGGACCTGTATTCCCTGGGGGTGGTGCTGTTCGAGATGCTCACCGGCAAACTGCCCTACGACGGGGATACGCCCCTGGAAGTGGCCCGGATGCATCTGGAATCGTCCACGCCCTCAGCCCGGCGGTACGATCCGGACATCCCCTATTACCTGGACAACATCATCACGAAGGCCCTGGCCAAGAATCCCCGGCTGCGCTATGCCACGGCCGATGATTTCCTGACGGACCTGAAGCATGCCCAGACCCATCTGCTGGGGGATGCGGGCCTGACGGACGATACGTGGGACAAGCCCCGGAAAAGTCCGGTCAGCGACGAGACCATGGTGATCAGCAAGAGTGACATGCTGGATGGGCTCCTGAAACCCCAGCAGGCGGAAGCGGCCCAGGCAAAGCCCCAGCAGCCGAAACCGGAACCGAAAGAACCGGAGAAAAAGAGCAAGGGCGACAGCCTGGTGGAAAAATACGGCAAGAAGAAACTGCTGGCGTTCTTCCTGGCAGCCCTGGTGGTGCTCAGCGGCATCATCTACGCCATTTTGGGCTATACCAGCGGGGACGTGACCGTGCCCGATGTGAAAGGCAAGACCATCGTGGAAGCGGAAGCCATCCTGACCAAGGAGAAGCTGGGCTACACCCTGACGGAAGCCTACGATGCCAAGGTCACCCCCGGTGTGGTCATCAAGCAGACCCCCGGCGCCCACACAAGAGTGAAGGCCGGCCGGAAGATCACCCTGGTGGTGAGCAAGGGGCCGGAACCGGGCGTGGTGCCGGATCTGAAGAAGAAGAAACTCAACGATGCCACCCTGATGCTGGAGAAGGCCAAACTGAAAGTAGGCACAGTCACCGTGAAGTATGAGGCAGGGGCCCCCAAGGGCACGGTGATTTCCCAGAGTATCGCCTCCGGCAGCAAGGTCAGCGAAGGTACCAGTGTAGACCTGGTGGTGAACATCAGCGACAACCAGACCGTTGTGCCCAGCCTGGCGGGCATGAGCCTGTCGGAGGCCCAGTCGGCTTTGCAGAGCGCCGGACTGTCCGTGGGCAGCGTGTCGGCCACCAGCAGCGACAGTGCCAAGAATACGGTATTGTCCAGCGATCCGGGGGCCGGGTCCGTGCTGGATAAGGGGTCGGCGGTGACCCTGGTGGTATCCGCCGGCAAGAAAGAGGAAAAGAAGAGCAGCAGCTCTTCCGGCGGCAGCTCCCGGACCATCAGCTATACGGTACCGGGCAGCGGCAGCGCCAAGGATGTACGGATCATCGTGACCGATGATAACGGCAGCCGGACGGTGTTCTCCGATTCGGTGGCTCCGGGCACCCGGATCAGCCGGTCGGTGAGTGCCGGGTCCGGCGCCCGTGTGCAGGTCTATCTGAACGGGGAACTGGCGGAGGATAAGACACTGTGAGTACTGTAACAGGCCGCATCCTGAAAACGTACAACGGCTATTACTATGTGGCGGCAGAGGACGGCCGGCTCTACACCTGCAAGGTGAAGGGCCGGATGAAACAGCGCCGGTTCGTCATGGCCGCCGGCGACCGGGTGGAACTGGAAGCCCAGGGCACGGAAGGCATGATCCGCCAGGTACTGCCCCGGCAGAACCTGCTCCAGCGGCCCCTGGTGGCCAATCTGGACTGCCTCATGGCCGTGTTCGCCTGTGCGGACCCGGATCCCAGCTTCCTGCTGGTGGACAAACTGCTGTCCCTGGCGGAAGCGGGAGGAATCCCGGCGGTGCTGGTGCTGAACAAGCGGGACCTGGCCCCTGAGGGGCTCGTCGAACAGTTCCGCAGCATCTACGAACCTCTGGGCTATCCGGTGGTTCCCATCCAGGCTCGGGAAGGACTGGGGCTGAAACCCATCCTGGAACGGGTCAAAGGCCATACGGTGGCTTTCGGCGGTCCCTCCGGGGCGGGAAAATCCACCCTGCTGAACCATATCGATCCCTCCCTGTCCCTGAAGACAGGGCATGTGAGCGACAAGATCGGCCGGGGCCGGCATACCACCCGGTTCGCCGAGCTGCTGCCCTTTGAGGGCGGCTACATCGTGGACACCCCAGGCTTCGGCAACATCGACCTGGCGGAGCTCCGCATGGACGACGCGGCCGATGGCTTCCGGGAAATCAAACAACGGCAGGGCCAGTGCCGGTTCACGGGCTGCAGCCATACCCACGAGCCGGACTGCGTGGTGAAACAGGCGGTGGAACAGGGCGCAATCGCCCGGAGCCGCTATGAATCGTACTGCATCATCCGTCAGGAACTGGCGGAGCAAAAGAAAAGAGGAAAAAAATCATGACCATCATTGCACCTTCCATTTTGTCTTCCGATTTCTCCTGCCTGGCAGAAGAGGTGGCCCGCATCCAGGATGCCGGAGCCGACTGGTGCCACATCGACGTGATGGACGGCCAGTTCGTCCCCAACCTGACGTTCGGGGCCCCGGTGGTGAAATGCCTGCGGAAGCGGACGGAGATGTTCTTCGACTGCCATCTGATGGTGAACCAGCCGGAAAACTACGTGGACAGCTTTGCCGCGGCGGGCGCGGATCTGATCTGCGTCCATGCGGAAGCCACGAACCACCTGCACCGGCTGCTCCAGAGCATCCACAGCAAGGGCATCCAGGCCGGGGTGGCCCTGAATCCGGCCACGCCCCTGTGCATGGTGGAAGAAATCCTGCCCTATGCGGACATGGTCCTGATCATGAGCGTGAACCCGGGCTTCGGGGGCCAGAAATTCATCCCCACCAGCGTGGATAAGATCCGCCGGCTGAAGGCCATGATCCAGGAACGGGATCTGAAGACCCTCATCGAAGTGGACGGCGGCGTGAACGGGGAAACGGCGAAAGCCTGCCGGGAAGCCGGGGCCGATGTGCTGGTGGCCGGCTCCTATGTGTTCGGGGCTCCCGATATGCAGGAAGCCATCCAGACGCTGAGGAAATGATATGAAAGCCTGGAAAGCCTTCCTGCTGCGTCACCGCCGGAAAATCAAATACGGGATCCTGGCGCTAATGGCCGGTTTTCTGGTGCTGTTCTGGCTGGCCTACATCGCCAGCATCCATGCGGCCCAGATCTTCAACCGGGAAATCGCCAAACAGCATTTCCTGGACGGGACCATCACTGTGGAGCGGCTGACGGCTACCCCTATGGGCCACGTGCGCTTCTACAACCTGGAATGGAAGGATGACCGCAGCGGCAACCGGGTCACCGTGCCCAGCGGGTCGTTCCATGTGAAGCCCCTGGATGTGGTATTGAAGCGGATCAACACCCGGACCATTGAGCGTCTGGAACTGGACAATGCGGACATCGACCTGACCTTTGACAAAAACATGCACGTGAAGGGCATCAAGGCAGCCGAACTGCCCAATCCCTCCCAGCGGAAGGGGAAGAAGAAGTTCGACATCAAGCTGAAGAACGTCAATGTGGCGGTGCAGCTGAGCCACTGCAGGATGACGGCCCGGTTCAAGAACCGTGTCCATACGTTCGAGGACGTGAATGCGGACCTGGCCTACAACAGTGCGGACAAGCTGACCATTGACTTCTCCACCGGGGAACTGGGCGGCACCCTGGAAGGCCAGGGGGTGGATATCCAGGGGGATGTGGACCTGAAACCGGCCGTGTCCACCTATGACCTGAAACTGGGCATCAAGAACCTGAACCCCTCTTCCCTGGGGACGGGGCTGGACATCCACGAACGGGTGACGGCCAGCGCCAATGTGACCGGGCAGCTGCCGGAACCGGTGATCGTGGGCGAGCTCTACATGCCTGCCCTGAACCTGCCGGGGCTGAAATTCACCAACGTAAAGGGGAACTTCAAATACGAGGACGGCAAGATCGACGCCCAGAACGTGACGGCGGACATTTTCGAGGGGACCTGCGATGCAGAGGGCGGCTTCAACATCGACACGAAAGCCTACCACGTGAATGTGATGGGCCACGACCTGCACAGTGAGGACGCCACGAACATCCCCTATTTCCGGACCCTGGTCCAGCTGGACCTGAAGATGCTGTGCGACGGCAACAACCGGTCCACGCTGACCTATGGCTCCTTCGCCTCCGGCAAGGGCATCTATGCCATCATCAAGTTCAACTCCATCAAGGGTACGTTCTCCAACCAGTACAAACAGCTGAAGTTCAGCGATGTGGTGATCAAGAGCGACGGGGGCGACATCGTGGCGCCCCAGTTCGAACTGCTGGACGGGAAGCTGCATTTGGGGAATCTGTACTATGTGGCCCCGGATGGTGGCCGGGCAAGGATCCACTTTTTCAGTTAGACGCTGTCATACGTCATAGGTCATACGTCATACGCTAAAGGAAAAAATTCGCCTTGGCTCATTTTATTTTATTCAAAGCCAGCGGAGCTGGTTTCCAATGGCGTATGACGTATGACGAACAGCGTATGACAAAAAGGCTGTGAACATCTTTCACAGCCTTTTTTATGACCCAAGGAGGAATTTATGAAACTGCTCCGATTGCTTCTGCTGCTGTGCCTGCTGGTGGTTTCCGGCTGCGGGCAGCAGTCCCCGGCACCCCGGCAGGCGGCCATTACGGTACAGGACGTGCGGGGCAAGACCGTGACCCTGCCCCAAAAGCCCCGGCGGATCCTGACGGATTCCCTGCACCTGGACGAGACGGTGCTGACGGTGGTGCCGGCGGACCATCTGGCCGGTGCCTATTACCTGGACAGCGAGCCGGGCATTTCCTTTATCGCGAAGGAGACGGCCGGGGTGGAACCCAAACTGCGGGATTACACGCCGGAGACGGTGGCTGCCGTGAAGCCGGATCTGTTCCTGGCCTCCACCTGGTCGGATCCCGGGCTGATCCAGAAGCTGGAGGCCCTGGGCATCCCGGTGGTGGTGTGCTACGGCCCCACGGACCTGGACCAGATCCGGGGCAATGTGGAACTCATGGCGAAAGCCGTGGGCAACCCGGAAGCCGGAAAGAAGGTGCTGGAGCAGTTCGACCGGCAGCTGGCAGATATCCGGAAAACCGTGGAGCAGCAGCCGGGACCAAAGCCCACAGGCCTGCTGGTCTCCCTCATGAGCCGGTACGGAGGCAGCGGGTCCCTGTATGACGCCCTGTGCAAAGAAGCGGGCATCCGCAACGGCCTGACGGCAGCCGGACTGAAGAACGGCCAGGCCCTCACCCGGGAGGCGGTGCTCCAGGCGGATCCGGACTTTTTCCTGGTGTCCCTGCCCTACGGGGAGGAAAAGGACGCCTACGATAAATTCTCCCGGCAGTTCTTTACCGACCCGGCGTTCCAGGGGCTGAAGGGGCTGGACCATCGGGTGTCGCTGCCGGACCGGTATGTGTATGATGCTTCGCCCATGGTGGTCTGCGGCATCAAAGCCATGGCCAACGGGGCCTATGGAAAGACGCTGTTCGACCTGTCGGACGAATCTCTTTTGAAAGGATACTGAAGCCATGGAACTGGAAATCAGGAAGGGAACGGTGGGATATCCGGACCGTCCCGTGCTGGAAACGGTGGACCTGCGCCTGTCACCGGGAGAATGTGTGGGGCTCATCGGCCCCAACGGTGCCGGAAAGAGCACGCTGCTGCGGACGCTGGCGGGCATCCAGCCCCTGCAGACGGGCCAGGTTTTTCTGGGCGGGCAGCCGCTTGCCCGGTATTCCCGGAAGGCCCTGAGCCGGCTGGTGGCTTACCTGCCCCAGGAACGGCGCATCCCCTTTGCCTATACGGCGGGGGAGGTGGTGCTCATGGGCCGCTATCCCCACCTTTCCTGGACGCAGCAGGAAGGGGAGACCGAGCGGCAGCTGGCCCGGGAGTGTCTGGCGGCCGTAGGCGCCGAAGACCTGGCAGAGCGGAAACTGGATACCCTTTCCGGGGGCCAGCAGCAGCGGGTGCTTTTTGCCCGCACCCTGATCCAGCAGGCGGCTTTTTACCTGCTGGACGAACCGGTGGCGGCCCTGGACCTGGTGGTAGAACAGACGGTGCTGGCCCTTTGCCGGGACCTGGCCCGGGCCGGGCGGGGCGTACTGTTTTCCGTCCATGACCTGGACCGGGCGGCCCGGTACTGTGACCGGCTGATCCTGGTGGGGCAGCACCGCCTGCTGGCGGTGGGGACACCGGAGACCGTACTGACGGCGGAGAACCTCCAGGCTGCCTACGGCGTGCCCTGCCGGGTCAACGGCAGCGGAGCAGCGTTCCGGCTGGAAATCGAAGAGCCACCGGAAGCACAACAGAAACGGCAGCGCCTGCTGCAGCAAATCTTGGGAAACAGAGAGGGAATGTAAAAATATGGAATGGATCAAACATGTGTGGAGTTTCTTCATCCGGGGCGGGGTGATCATGTGGCCGCTGCTCCTGTGTTCGCTGGCGTCCCTGACCATCATCCTGGAACGCTGGTCCTACTTCCGGAAGGAAGACTCCGGCCGGAGCTATCCCCGGCAGTTCTGCCGGCTGGTGCGGCAGGGCGCTTGGAATGAAGTGCTGGACCTGAGCCGGAAAACGGGGGGCGGTCTGGCGGAACTGGGGGTGAAACTGCTCACGGCGCCGGCGGAAGCCCGGACGAAGGAAAGCTATGTGGCCGGGGAGAGCCAGCAGGTGATCAACCGGTTCGAGAAGGGGCTGAACTATCTGTCCGTCATCGTGACCCTGTCCCCCATCCTGGGCCTTTTGGGGACCATCACGGGTATGATGTCCTCGTTCCAGGCCCTGGAAGGACGATGGGAGAATCCCCTGGCCGTGACGGCCGGGGTGTCGGAAGCCATGATCACCACGGTGTTCGGCCTGGTGATCGCCATCGCCACCATCTGTTTCCATACGTTCTTCTCCCAGAAAGTGGATACCCTGCTGGGAGAGGTGGAGCAGATGGATAACGCCTTCCTGGAAAATGCCGGGTCCCTGCCCCGCAAGGGAGGGGACGCCCAATGATCCATCTGCATCGGGGAAGCGGTCGCAAACCGCCTTCCATCCAGATTTCTCCCATGATCGACATGGTGTTCCTGCTGCTGATCTTCTTCATCGTGTGCACCATGTATATGAGCCAGCAGAAGGGGGTGCCGGTGGACCTGCCGGAAAGTGCCGGCCAGCTGCAGCAGGAGCTGCCCATCGAAGTGACCCTGCCCCGGGACGGCTCCATCTGGTACCAGGACCAGCAGGTGACGGTGCCGGAACTGGTGCAGAAAGTGGGCGAGGCTGCCCGGAAAGATCCGAAACAGGTGGTGAACCTGCGGGCGGACAAAGAAGTCAGCTACGGCCGGGTCATGGGGATCCTGGGCGAGATGAAGCGGGCCGGGCTCCAGGATTTTTCCCTGGCCGTGACCACGGGGGAAACCCATGGAAAACCGTAACTGGAAGCATTATTTCCGCTGGTCCCTGGGGCTGCATCTGGTGGTGCTGACGGCCCTGGGGCTGGTTCTGCAGCAGACGATGCGGCCGGACCTTTCCACGGGGCCCATCCGGGTGAAAGTGGAAGGCTTCGGACCGGCCGGCGCACCGGGAGCCGGGAAAAACGGCGGCAGCGGGGGAACGGCCGCTACGGAGAACCCTGGCACAGCAGCCGGTACCGCCGGGACGTCCGCTGGGGCAAAAGAGGCATCCCTTTCCAGTGAAACAGCCCTCCGGGAACTGCTCCAGGCGCCGGTGGCCTCCAGCGCAGCGAATGACAGCGGAGAGAGCAGGCCCGCATCTGGAGCAGCCAGCGGAAATACGGACAGCAGTGACAACGGCACCCCAGGGGCAGCTTCCCCTGGTGACGGCTCCGGCCAGGGGGATGGCCAGAGCTCCGGTGCGGGGAATGGGAACGGGTCAGATTCCAGCGGCAATGGCGGTGATGGAACCGCTGGAAATGGCCCAGGCGGATCCGATTCCGGCGATGGAGGCGTCCAGGCGGACCAGAGCCAGGATGCGGCGCTGCAGGGCTACAGCAAGATCTATCCCAAAGCGGCCCGGGATGCCGGCGAAGAAGGGGTGGCCGTGGTGGGTGTTTCCGTCAGCGCCGGGGGCAGCGTGACCCGGGCCTGGCTGGAGCAGAGCACCGGCTACGACCGGCTGGACCGGGCGGCCCTGAAGGCGGCCTACCAGTGGAGCTTCACCCCTGCCCGGAACGCGGCCGGGGAGCCCATTGCCGGGGAATCCCGGGTGACCGTACGGTACCAGCTGGATGAGTAGTGCCTTGCACAGGGAAACCACACTTTGTATAATACAGACGATGGAGAAACAGAAAGGAAGAGGTATCATGATGCATAGTATGCGGAAAGCAGTGGCCAGTCTGTGTCTGGTGGGGCTGTGCAGTCTGCCGGTCCTGGCGGGGGCCCAGGAAGCGAAACCCACGGCCTCCCATGCGGCCCGTTATGCCCTGGAACAGGAACTGCAGGGCTATGTGCCCGGGCAGGTGATCTATGCCCAGGACGGGCTGGTGATCCGCAGCGGTCTCATCAAGGAAAAGGACCTGATCATCCATTACCCCCAGGTCCGGGTGGTGGGGAAGTCGGAGGTGTCCCGGAAGATTTCCCGGTATTTCGAGAAGGAAGCCAAAGCTTCCGAGAAAGCCTACAACCAGGCAAACACCATGGACGAACGGCTGACTTCCCGGGTGGATTACCAGGTGAGCCATCATGGAAACCGGTACCTGTCCTTCCAGCGCTACGGCTACAGCTACATCGAACGGGCGGCCCATCCCACCAGCTGGGAACTGGGCGTGACCTTTGACCTGACCACCGGCGAACCGGTGGAGTGGCAGAAGGTGGTGGCACCAAAGCACAAGGGGGCCTTCACCCTGGATAAGATCAATGCAGCCCTGTGGTCCACGGAATATGGCAAAGGCCATTATTTCTTCTCCGACTTCAAGGGGCTGAAGAAACTGCCGCAGAACTATTACCTGGACGAAGCAGGGAACATCCATTTCGTGTTCGGCCAGTATGAACTCGCCCCTTATTCCGTGGGCATCATCGATCTGGATATGGGTCTGGGACTGTAGCTGAAGGGCTCTGTCCGGACAAAACGGCGGACAGCAGGAAAACAATTTTCCTTCTGTCCGCTTTTGTATTACAATAAGAAAAAAGAACCGTCCGGAAGGGCGATCCTTGTGATTGGGAAGAGACCAAAGGAGTGGATTCGGATGGATATGAAGAAAAAGATCATCAGCAGCTGCCTGGTGGGCCTGCTGGGCCTGGGGGTGGCTTTCGGGGCTGCACCGGCGCCCCAGGCAGAAGCCAGCGGCGTGCTGGCAGACGTCTTGGGGACCGCCATCATGGGGACCGTGTACCGGGATAAGGTCATGGGAGTCTACAAGACCTACAACAATACGGATAAAGGCCGGCAGGAATGGTTCCAGCAGATGAAGAAACAGGAAGGCGTGGATACGGACGAGTACCTGAACAACCGGCTGGACAATATCATGACCAATGTGGAAGCCGGCATCCGGGCCGTGGATCCCACCGTGGACAAGAAACCCTATAACTATTTCATCAGCCCCAACGATGATGCCAATGCCTATTGCACTATCGGGCACAACGTGAACGTGTACCGGGGCATCTTCAACCTGCTGAGCACCGATGACGAAATCGCCGTGGTGCTGGGCCACGAACTGGGCCATGGCCAGAAGGACCATCCCATCCAGGGCGTCAAGAAATCCCTGAATGCCGCTGTGCTGGCAGAAATGGCCAACGCAGCCACCGGCGGGGTGACCAGCGGCGCCATCGACGCCATGTACACCTACACCCGGAATGTGCACCTGAGCAAACCCATGGAATGGGAAGCCGATAACCTGGCCTTCGATTACATCACCCATACGAACTACAATCCGGGCGCTACGGCTGCCGTATGGCAGAAGTTCCTGGAAAAATACGGCGACATGAACGTGCGGTGGAGCGACCATCCCACCTGCACCCAGCGCCGGGAGAACTACGTACAGAAACTGTACGCCTGGAGCAACAAGCACGTGACCGACAAGAACGGCGTGGTGTACGTGAACAACAAGGAATTCGTCACCCCCAGTGCCACCAGCTCCATGTCCAGCAAGGAACGGTCCTATTTCGTCCTGGGCAACCTGGCCGCGGTATACCACAACAACAAGACCGCCC
>Ga0256406_1003932_pt1 | contig 17698 bp, 16 predicted proteins | sample RumenRJG_03DNA_FD_185986 | JGI IMG/M metagenome (GOLD analysis project Ga0256406, IMG submission 185986) | Bovine rumen microbial communities from Lethbridge, Alberta, Canada - RJG_03 | ecosystem: Host-associated > Mammals > Digestive system > Stomach > Rumen | place: Canada: Alberta | collected...
TGAGCGATGAGACCTTGCGGTTGCGCTCCTGCGGCGTCTTGCCAAGATCGCTCGACATGATGTCGAAGTCATCGAACAGGCCCTGGTAGAAGTTGTCGCAGCTCTGCTCGACATCGCGGAAGGCCTGGCTGAGATCGTCGAGCATGAACGTGCCGTCGTTGACCTTGCGGTAGAAGGCCGTGAAGGTCTTCTTGGGCGCTATGACGCAGTCGAATTTCTCCGAGAGCTCGTCCCTGAGATCATCGCCGTCCTCGGATTCCCAGGCCTTCTCGTAACACTCCTGCGCCTCGTCAAGCGATGGCGGAACCGCATCGTTCATGAGATCGTAGGCCGCATGGAGTTGGCGATCGGACAACGCCTTGTAGAACACCAGCCCCAGCAAGTAGTCCTTGTACTTGTCGGCGTTCATGGTCGCGCGCATCTCGTCTGCCGATGCCCACAGCGCCTGGTAGAGATCATTTGGGGAAAGCTTTTCTTGAGTCATTTGCCTGCCTTGAACGTGCCGCAGGATTGTTCCAATGCAAACGGCATTGGGTTCCATTGGAAATAAGGATACTTTCAATTCTAACAGTCTGATCTGCCGATCTCCACCTGAATTTGATGGAGCCGTGCGCGATGTCATGGGAATGATGGCCGCCTTGCAAGATCAGGCAGGCCCTGGGCAGGCATCATGCCCTAGGCCTTAAGGGCTCGGAGCTGCAAGCATGGTTATGTCCGCTACAGACGCCAAGGGGCCCGAAGGCCCCTTGTGTTCATCATCAGCGCGTGCGCCTAAGTCCCGGCCGCTGCCCGATCCCGTAGGCGTTGCGGGCGCGCAGCGATGCGATGTGGCGCACCGGCTCCACCGCCGGAGACGGGGCTTCATCGCGCGTCACCAGCATCGCAGGATTGGGAGTGGGAGACTCCTTGGCCTCGGAGGCCTTGGGCTTGATGCGAGCGACCTTTGCGATCATCTCGATTTCAGAAGGAGGAAGCGAGGTGCGCTTTGAGATCTCGGAGATCTCCTCGCCGTCGCGCAGCATCTGCCTTGCCTCGGCTATTGGAGCGCCTTCGGGGCGGGTCTTTTCGAGATCCTCGACCTTGCGAGAGAAGCGGGCCTTGAGATCTCCAAGATCGCCTTCAAGCGACGAAACCTTCTTGGAGAGCTCCTCCAACGTGTCGTCAAGCTTCTGGGCGTGGTCTGAGAGGTAGGTCGACGACTGCTCTGAGATCTTGATCCGCTGGGAGAGCGGATCGGTTGCGGCCTTGAGCTCGGCGATGGCGTCGCTTGCCTGCTTGACCTTCCCTGAAAGGGCCGCGCAGGCCCTCTCCAGGGCGGAGGTGCGGCGCGAGGTGAGGATGAAGGACGCCAGGAGCAGGGCGAGCAACACCACGGCGATCGCGATCACCAGCAGCATCGACACATCAAGATATGACTGCACCCTGACTCCAAAGACGGAGAGCCTGCCCCGCCTTCATCTGCTTACTTGTTGAGGTTGGAGACGTCTTCCCACTCCTGATCGGACAGGAGCTTGGTCAGATCGATGAGGATCAGCAGGTCGCCGTCGCGGTTGCAGACGCCGCTGATGAACTTCGCGCTCTCCTCGGTGCCCACGTTCGGGGTGTCGTCGATGTCGTTGGTGTTGAGGTCGACCACCTCGGCCACGGAATCGACGAGGATGCCGACGACATGGCTGTCGGACTCGATGATCATGATCCTGGTGTTGTCGGTGACGTCCGCCGAAGACAGGCCGAAGCGCTGCCTGGTGTCGATGACGGTGACGACGTTGCCGCGCAGGTTGATGATGCCCAGCACGTACGAAGGCGCGCCCGGAACCGGCGCGATGTCGGTGTAGCGGAGCACCTCGCGGACCTGCATGACGTTGACGCCGTAGATCTCCTGGCCAAGCCTGAAGGTCACCCAGCGCTTGAGCTCGCCCTGCTTGTCCACGCCGACGTCCACGACCTCTTGGTTCTTGCCGTTCTTGCCGGCAGCCTGAGCTTCATTTGCCATCTGATTGTCCTCTTCATGCGGGCCCTGCAGGACCCTCTTGTTCATTCTAGCAACGCGTGACGCCCATAGAAAGTGCGGCACTGCGCAATCCCTTGTAAATCAATCGGCCTTTGGAGGCTTGGCGCCGATGGCGCCCTGCCCCGGCATCATCCCCATGCCGCGCTCGAACATCGCAATCATCGCCTTGACGTGGATAAGCGCGCACATTTCCTTCTTGACGATGCCCGCAAGCCACGGCCTGCTCCCAGCCTGGGTCCTCCAGTTGACGCTGTCGCGCCTGATGACGCGGTTGCCCTCGAGCGTGTCGCAGCCTATCGACCACAGGCTCTTGCCGAGCATGATGAGGTAGGCGTAGTCGCTCTCGAAGGTGACGTCAGGCTTGACCCAGCGCAGCGTGTCCACGACGTTCATCTTGCGGCCGCGGATGTCGGCCATGCCCTTGTACCAGACGGGCTTGCCAAAGAGGCTCGTGAGCTTGGGCGTCTCGAAGATCCCGCCCAGCTCGACAAGCGGCACGGCAAAGCGCACGCCCTTTACTAGGAAGAACAGGGCCTGGAACTCGTCTGGGAGATCGATGTTCTTCCAGGCAAGCGGATCAGGCGGGGTTTCATTTTCTTCAGAGGCGGCGACCATCGCCTGGTCGGCTGCAGCCTCAGCTGCGGACTGCTCGGCCTGGGCGGTCTCGGTCGCCTGGGCGGTTTCGGCGGCCTGAGCAGTTTCAGTCGCAACTGCCTGGGCCTGCGCAAGCTCCTCGGCCTGCGCGGCCTGTATCATCGCCAGATCGGCTGCCTCTTCGGCCGTGCTCTTGACGGCAGTGGCAGTCTGAGCCTGCTCTTGGACGGCGGTTTGTGTCTTGGTTTCAACCGCCGTTTCTGCGGCAGGCTGAGTTGCCGTCTCAGCGGCGGTTTGGGTTGCAGCCCCGGCGGCCGTTTCCGTCGCGGTTTCTGTGGCGGTTTCAGTTGCCGTTTCCGCAGCCGTCTGTGTCGCAGTTTGCGCAGCGGTTTCAGTCGCAGTTTCCGTGGCTGTCTCGGTCGCGGTTTCAACCGCAGTTTCCGTGGCAGTTTCAGTCGCCGTTTCGACGGCTGCCTTGATCTCGGTGGCATCGCCTACCTTCTCCAGCAGGCTCTCGAGGCTGGGTTGCGAACGCTCTTCAAGCGGACGATCCTCATGCTCAGGCGCAGGTTCCGGCGCAAGCTGCATCTGAGGCTGCAGGGCATCCTCCACTGGGGCTGCGGTGGCCGGAGCCTCCGGCGCCTTAGGCTGTTCGCCCTTTGCGGGGACAGCCTGGGCCTTTGCCGGAGCCCCGGCTTCTTCCTGCGCCTCGTCGTCAGGCTCGGAGAGCATCTGGCTGAAATAGGAGACCAGCGCCTGCTCTTCGTCGAGGAAATGGCTGCGCCCGGACATCAGGACTCCTCCCCGCTTGAGAGCATGCTGCTCATGTCATCGGCGATTTCCTTCTCATGGTTGTCCTTCTGAGCCCCTGCGCCGTCGTCAGTGAGCACCGCGGCGACCGCCGGGGTGACGAGCTGCGGGTTGGTCTTGAGCTCGTGGGCGATGGCGTTCTCCAGCAGCTGGCGGTAGGCGTCGGCGCCGCGGCTCTTCTTGTCCATGAGCGGCACCGGGATGTTGCGGTAGCTCGACTCGCGAAAGAGCGTGTCAACCGGGATCACGCCCTGCCAGAGGTGGTCGCGGTAGTGGATCTTGAGGAAGTCCAAGGAGGTGTTTGAGGCGTGGGTGCGGCGGTCGTACATCGTCGGGACGATCATGTAGTCGATGAGGGAGCCCTTGGAGGCCTTCTCCATGATCGCGAAGGTGCGCACCATGCCCTCGAGGCCCTTGAGCGCCAGGAACTCGGTCTGGGTGGGCACGAGGACCAGCGAGGCGGCGACCAGCGCGTTGACCATGAGCGCGCCGAGCACCGGAGGGCAGTCGATGAGCGCCACGTCGTACTCCGAGTCCACCAAGGAGAGGGCACGCTTCAAGATCCTGCCAACGCCGGCGCGCCCTGAGAGCTGGCGGTCGATGGTCGCCAGCGCCATGGTCGAGCCTATGATGTCCAGTCCCTTGAAGCGGGTGGCCTTGCAGCACTCGAGCACCTTGTCGCGCGTAAGCTCGGCGCCATTGTAGATGTCGTAGAGGTTGGAGTCGAGCTGATCGTCCTCAAAGCCCATGTAGGCGGTGAGCGAGGCATGCGGATCTGTGTCGACCACCAGGACCCTCAGCCCTTCCTTCTCAAGCCAGCCCGCCAGCGATGCCACGGTCGTGGTCTTTCCCACGCCGCCCTTCTGACTTGCCACTGCCCAAACCAGCACTTCTGACTCCTTAGCGTCCGCCGAAACTGAGGTTCACCGAGTTGTCGTCCCCGCGCGATACCCCGACCGATCCAGAGCCCGCCGTGCCGCTTGAAGACGCCGGGGCCTTGGCCGTGCCGTCGTCGTCAACGACATCGAGCGTCCCCGGATTCTCGACTGCGTAGCGCGAGATGGCGACCACCACGCGGCGGTTGCGCGCCCGGCCCGCAGGCGTCGAGTTGGAGACGAAGGGCGCGTACTCGCCGTAGGCCTCCACCGCCATGCGCTCGGGGGCGATGCCGTCTGCGGCAAGCTCGTTGAGCACGTTGATGGAGCGCGCCGCCGAGAGCTGCCACGAGTTCTTGTAGATCCCGTTGGGCTCGAAGGTGTTGTCGGTGTAGCCGCGGATGCGCACGTAGTTGTTGACCGGCGAGAGCGCCACCGCGATCTTGGCGATGAGCGGACGCGAGACCGAGAGGATCGAGGCCGATCCCTCGGCAAAGAGCATGCCCGAGTTGATGTTGAGGGTCAGCCAGTGCTGATCCTCCTCGATCTGGATGTCCTTGGCAGCTCCCGTGTCGGCCAGGCTTTCGGAGACGGACTTGCGGATGGAGTCGAAGGGCTGCCCGAGCTTGCCCTCGCCGGGCTTGGAGCTCTCCTCGCGGGCATGTCCGCCGTTGGCCTTCTCATCAGACTGGCCGCCGGGGGTGAAGCCGCCTGCGCCCGCGTCCGAGCCGCCGGTGGGCTTTTCAGTGTGGGGCGAGCCTGGCGAGCGCGACTTCGAGTCGGAGACTATGAGATCGCCCGAGGCCTTGGAGACGTCGGAGACGCTCTGGCCGCTTCGCCCCAGGTCCTCGCCTGCCGCGCCGCCTGCGGTGTTGGGGGTGTCGTTGTCAGGGGAGCCGGCGCTGGTGAAGTTCATGATGGTGCCGCCGCTCTCCTCGCTCCTGGTGTTCGGCTGGTTCTGGGCGGCCTGCTCCTGGGCCTGCTCGGCCTGGCGGGTGATCTTCTCCTCAAGCGATCCTGGGATGAGCAGCACGCCGCCTGAGGCTGAGACCAGCGACTCGTTGAAGGCCTGGGCCACGGACTGGGCCATCGACTGGGCCTCTGACTGCTTGGCCATGGCGAAGGCGTAGAGCACCACGAACACTGCGAACAGCAGCGTCATGAAGTCGGCGTAGGAGACCATCCAACGGCCGAGGTTCGCGGGTTCTTCTGGTTTCTTCTTGCGCGCCATGCTGAGGCTCCGTCAGATCACTGGGCTTCCTTCTGGCCGGTGTAGACGGCCATGCGGCGCTTGAGCATCATCGAGTTCTCGCCTGCGGCAATCGAGACCAGGCCTTCCATGGTCATCACGCGGAACTTGGTGCCCTCGGCCACGCAGGCCTTGATGCGGCCGGAGGCCGGGAGGGCGATGAGGTTTGCGAACACGAGGCCGTAGATGGTGGCGACGAACGCGGTTGCGACCGACGGGCCCAGCAGGTCCGGGCGGTCGAGCAGCGACATGGCGTGGATGAGGCCCAGCACGGCGCCGATGATGCCCATGGTCGGCGAGAAGCCGCCTAGCGACTCGAAGAACTTGACGGCCGCGCCGTCCTTGTCCTCCTGGATGGAGATCGCGTTCTCCATCAGAGCCTGCATCGCGTCCTTGTCCACACCGTCCACGATCATCTGGATGCCGTCACGCGTGAAGTCGTCGTTGGCCGAGCCCACCGAGTTCTCCAAGGCCAGCAGGCCCTGCTGGCGGGCGGTGGTGGACATCGAGATCAGAAGCTCGACCTGGGCGTCGAAGTTGTAGTGCGGAGGCGCGACGACCCAGAGGAACTGCTTGAGCGAGCCGATGAACACCGGGAGCGGGAACTGCACGAAGCAGGCGCAGGTGGACGCGCCGACCACGACGAGGAAGGCCGAGAGGTTGATGAGGATCCCCGGCGAGGTGCCCTCGATGAGCATCGACGCGATGATGCAGCCAATGCCCAGAAACGTGCCCAGTAGGTTCATTTGCTATTCCCTAGTCCTAAAGAGGAGATCAGAATTCCTTCGTGATGTCCTCGGCGATCTCGTCAAGCGGCAGCACCAGATCCGCGATGCCCGCGTTCACGATCGCCTGCGGCATGCCGTAGACGACGCAGGTATCCTCGTTCTGGGCCCAGATTATCGAGCCCTTCTGCTTCATCAGGCGGCACCCCTCGCAGCCGTCGGAGCCCATGCCGGTGAGGATCATCGCGAGGATCCTGCCGCCGTAGATCTGGCTGAGCGAGGCGAACGACACGTCGACGCAGGGGTTGTAGGAGACCCTGCCGTTGTCCTTGAGGATCCTCACGCGGGCGCTGGTGCCTGCCCGCTCGAAGATCATCTGCATTCCGCCCGGGGCGATGTAGCAGGTCCCAGGCTGGAGTATGTCCCCGTCCTTGGCCTCGACCACGCTAAGCTGCGACATGCCGTCGAGCCTCTGCGCGAAGGTCTTGGTGAAGGAGCCCGGCATGTGCTGGACCACCACGACCGGCACCGGGAGCTTGGGCAGCTTGGGGATGATGTTCTGCAGCGCGATCGGGCCACCCGTGGAGCTGCCTATGGCAATCAGGCTGTGCCTTACGCCCGAGCGGCGGTAGGCCGTGGTCTCGGACTTGTGGGTGCCGAAGGAGAACTTCATCGCGGCCGCCGGCACGCCCTGGTCGTGGGTGAGCATGTCGTTGATGCGGTCGTACTGGCTGCGCGTGGCTGACGAGACCACGGGCCCCGGGGCCGTGGAGATGGTCGAGGCGTGGATCCTGGGCAGCGCGCTGGAGGCCGCGGCCCCGGGCGCGTGCAGCGCGGAGGAGTGGAAGGATGGCGAAGCGGCGCTTAGCGCCTGGGATGCCGGAGCCGCCGGGCGCGAGATGGCGCGCCCGCGGATGCGGGAGCGCGCGACCGCCTTGATGAGGCTGCGGAGATTGCCGATGGCCTCCTCGCGGCGGTGGGCGATGTCCGAGAAGTTCTTGGGCATGAAGTCGACGGCGCCCGCGTCGAGCGCCTTCAAGGTCGAGTCGGCGCCCTCGTAGGTCAGCGACGAGAACATCAGCACCGGGGTCGGGCACTTGCGCATGATCTCCTTGACCGCCGTCACGCCGTCCATGACCGGCATCTCGACGTCCATGGTCACCACGTCGGGCCTCAAGCTCATCGTCTTCTCGACGCCTTCCTTGCCGTCGGCGGCCTCGCCTGCGACCTCGAGCATGGGATCTCCGGAGATGATCTCGCTCAGTCTCTTCCTGAAAAACGAAGAGTCATCGACTATTAGAACCTTGATTGACATGCTGTCCTTGCCTTCGTGTTATCCCTTTATCCTTGTTATAGAGCCGATCCCTGTCAGAACCTCTCCATGGTCTTGTGGGCGTAGGCGCGCATCAGCCCCGGAATGTCGAGGATGAGCGCGATGCCGCCGTCGGAGGTGACCGTGGCGCCTGACATGCCCGGAGTGTGCCTGAGCAGGCTGTCGAGCGGCTTGATCACCACTTCCTCCTGCCCCAGCAGATCGTCCACAACGAAGCCCACGAGCTGCGCCGCGCCGACCTGCACGAGCACGATGTGGGCCTTGTGCTTCATGTACTCGGTGATCGGGGCGCCGTCGAACCACTGCTTTAAGAAGAACAGCGGGATGGCCTTGTCGCGGATGACGATGGTGTTCAGGCCATCGACGTTGCGCATGTTCTCAAGGCTGAGGTAGAAGATCTCGGAGACCGAGGTCAGCGGAAGCGCGAAGGTGTGGTTGCTCACCGAGATCATCATGGTCGGCAGGATCGCGAGGGTCAGCGGGACCTTGATCTCGATGGTCGTGCCATTGCCGAAGGTGGAGAGCACCCTCACGGAGCCGTTGAGCTTGTTGATGTTGGTCTTCACAACGTCCATGCCCACGCCGCGGCCTGAGATGTCGGTCACGACGGTGTTGGTCGAAAAGCCCGGCGCGAAGATGAGATCGAGCGCCTCGGCATCCGAGAGCCGGTCGGCGGAAGCCTGGTCCAAGAGGCCCTTGCGCACCGCGGCCTGGCGCAGCACGTCCGGGTCCATGCCGGCGCCGTCGTCGCTGATGCGCAGCAGGATGTGGTCGCCCTGCTGGGCTGCGGCGAGCAGCACCACGCCGGTCTCGGGCTTGCCCATCGAACGGCGCACGTCCGGGGTCTCGATGCCGTGGTCGCAGCAGTTGCGAACCATGTGGACCATCGGGTCGGCAAGCGCGTCCACGAGGTTCTTGTCCAGCTCCGTGTCCTCGCCTTCCATGCGCAGCTCGATCTTCTTGCCAAGCTTGTGGGCCAGATCGCGCACGACGCGCGGGAAGCGGCCGAACACCTTCTTCACCGGCTGCATGCGGGTCTTCATGACTGCGGCCTGGAGGTCGCCGGTCACGACGTCGAGGTTGGAGATGGCCTTGGTCATCTCGTGGTCGCTGCGGTGGGCCGCCATGTTGAGCAGGCGGTTGCGCACGAGCACCAGCTCGCCGACCATGTTCATGATGTCGTCGAGCACCTTGGTGTCAACGCGCACCGTGGTCTCGGCCTCGGGCTTGGGCATGGCGTGGGCCGCAGCCGCGGCCGGCTTGGCCGCGCTCTTGGGCGCCGGCGCCTTCGCCGCCGGGGCGGGAGCTGCCGGAGCGGGGGCCGGAGCCGCCGCAGGGGCGGGGGCCGGAGCGGCTGCAGGGGCTGCCGGGGCAGCGCCCTGCGCCTGCGGGGCCGTGGCCTGGGCGTTCTTGAGCATCTCGTCGAACTGCTCGTCCGTCACGTCCTTGCCGCCGTTGGCCTCGATGGCCTTCTCAAGCTTGTCGTTCTCGCTGCCGGGGGCGTTGCCCTTGCCGTGCAGCTGGTCGAGCAACGCCTCGAACTCCTCCTCGGTGATGTCGTCGATGGAGCCGCCCTCGGAGTTCTGGGCCGGGGCTGCGGGTGCCGCCGCGGCAGGAGCTGCCGGAGCAGGCGCCGCAGGGGCCGGAGCGGGAGCAGGAGCGGCGGGGGCCGGGGCTGCCGCTTTCGGGGCGGCGCCGCCTGCCGCTATGGCGTGGAGGCGATCGATGAGATCCTTGGGCGGCTCCGGGAGGGGCTCGCCGTTCTTGACGTTCTCGAACATCGCGCTGATCTCGTCGTAGGCCGCGAGCACCGCGTCCATCAGGTCCGAGCTCATCTTGATGCGGCCGTTGCGCAGCTCGTCGAACAGGCTCTCGGCAGCGTGGCACACCTCGACCAGGCTCGTCAGCTGGAGGAAGCCGGCGCCGCCCTTGACGGTGTGGAATCCGCGGAATATCGCGTTAAGGAGATCCTTGTCTTCCGGGGTTTTCTCTATCTGGACCAGCTGCTCGTCGAGCTTCTCAATGATTTCGCCGGCCTCGACAATGAAGTCCTGCAGAATTTCCTCATCCATTTTCAATTCCTCTCAATCAGAAGCCCAGGCTGGCCAGGAGATCGTCGACGTCATCCTGCGACGAGGCGACTTCATCCCCCTTCTTCTGCGATTCGGTAGCGGGCCCCTGGGGCTCCGTGCCGCCGGCCATGGCTGCCTTGATGCCCTTTGCATCCTTGTCCTTGCCGAAGGAGACAAGGAAGTTAACAAGCTTGTCCTCGACCTCTGACACCAGCTTAATGACCTTCTGGAGCATCTGCCCGGTGAGATCCTGGTAGCCTTGCGCCATCATGATCTTCGTCAGCTGGTCCGACAGGGCCTTGCCGCCCTGCTGGGTCTTGTTTATGAGGTTGTCCACCTTGTGGCAGAGGTTCACGAAGGTATAGCGGTCGATCTGCCCGTTCATCAGCTCCTGCCAGGTCGGCAGCAGGCTGTCGATGGTGGCGGTGAGGTTGCGGATGAGCGGCTCGCACTTGTCGACGGCGTCGAGCGTGGTGTTGGCCGCGTCGTCGGTCATGGAAATGATGTTCTTGAGGCGCTCGGAGGCATCCGGCATCTCGACCTTGGCGATCACCTGGATGCGCTCGTCCTCGGTGAAGGCCACGATCGCGTCGTGCAGGTCGCGCGTCAGCGCGCCCACGGCGTCGTAGATGTTGTCGCGCTTGATGGCGTGGGCGACTTCCCAGAATTTCTCCTCGGCCGCGTCCACCATGCCAGCCTCGAGGAGATCGCGGATGTCATCCACGTCGTCCACTGTGAGGTGGCGGAGCTCCTCGTCGTTTGAAGCAGTTGTCATCTTGCCCAGCCTTCGCTCAGTTGAAGCGCTCGAAGATCTTGTCGAGTTTCGACTTGAGCGTCGCCGCGGTGAACGGCTTGACGATGTAGCCGTTGACGCCGGCCTTGGCCGCCTCGATGATCTGGTCGCGCTTGGCCTCGGCCGTCACCATCAGCACCGGCATGGCCCGAAGCTTGGGGCTCTTGCGGATGTTCCTCAAAAGGTCGATGCCTTGCATGATCGGCATGTTCCAGTCGGTTATGACGAACTGGAAGTCGCCGGCCTCGAGCATCGGGAGCGCCGTGGCGCCGTCGTCGGCCTCGTAGGTGTTGTTGTATCCGAGATCGCGCAGCAGGTTCTTGATGATGCGGCGCATTGTGGAAAAGTCATCCACGATCAGGATCTTGATATTTTTGTCCAAGGTTAGCTCCTCGGCCGCGGCGCTCCGCCGCAGCTACTCCTGAGTGATCCAAGCCAGGCGGTTTCCTCCGCCCCGGTCTTGGAAATTCATTGCCGTCCCGTTACAGCTTAACGGCCCGGCCGCATGAATGTTTAAAAAATGCCTAGCCTTTGCGCCAGTCCCGCAACGCGGATCTCAATCTGGCCATCGACTGGGACATGATCTGGCAGATCCTCGACTCCGAGAGATCGAGCACCTTGCCGATCTCCTTCAAGTTCAATTCCTCGTCGTAGTAGAGCGAGAGCACCTGCTGCTCGCGCTGCGGGAGGTTTGAGATCGCCTTTGCCAGCGCCTTCTTGAACTCCGAGGTCGCCAGGAGCTCAAAGAGCTTGTCCTGGCGGTGATCCTGGGAGTCGCTTATCACGTCGTCCGTCACTCCGAGATCGTCGATTCCGATGATCTGGGAGGTCGACGAGTCCAGCAGCATCTGGCGGTACTTCTCGATGCACACGCCGAGCTCGGAGGCGATCTCGGTGTCAGTAGGCTGGCGGCCCAGCCTCCCCTGCAATCGCGTCACTGCGTCGGCTATCTGGCGCGTGCCCTGGTGCACCGAGCGCGGGGCCCAGTCGGACTGGCGCATCTCGTCGATCATCGCCCCGCGGATTCTTATGGTCGCGTAGGTCTCGAACGAGGCACCGTGCCCGTCCTCGAAGTGCGAGAGCGCGTCCATCAGCCCGAGCATCCCCGACTGGATGAGGTCGTCAAGCTCGACGCTCGCCGGCAGCCTGGCCTTCAAGTGCAGGGCGATGCGCTTGACGAGCGGGGCATACTGCTCCACCCTCGTGTCCATGTCGTTCCTGCTGTAGGCCCTGTAGGCCCTGGCGCCGTTGAGCATAATTCAGAAAATCCCCGGTCTCACTCGGCCTTCCCATCGCCGTCATGCTCGTGCCGCACCAGGTTCTCCACGAAGAACTGGAGGTGGCCGCCCGGGATCTCCGGGACCGGCCACTGCGTGACCCGCGAGGCCAGCACCTTGAAGATCCGCGACGCCGGAGAGGTCGGATAGACCTCGACGACGCACGAGCGCTGGCGGATGGCCTTGCGCAGGTTCGGGTCGATCGGGATGCAGGCGACAAGCTCGAGCGTAACGTCCAGGAAGCGGTCGGTGACCATCAGCAGCTTCTGGAACATCATCTTGCCCTCGTCGAGGGAATGCATCTGATTTCCGATGATTTTAAACCTCTTAACGCCGTAATCGTTTGACAGAACCTTCATTTCGGCATAGGCGTCGGCAACCGAGGTGGGCTCGTTGCAGACTACCATGATCACATCCTGCGCGGCGCGGCAGAACGAGAGCACCATGTCCGAGATGCCCGCGGCGGTGTCGACGATGAGGAAATCGATGTCCTCCTTGAGCTCCGAGAAGGCCCTGATGAGGCCCGCGTGCTGCTCTACCGAGAGCTCGACCATCTTCTTGAGGCCCGAGGAGGCGGGCACGATGCGCAGCCCCGAGGGCCCGGTCTGGATGATCTCGTCGAGCGAGCAGGTGCCGGCGAGCACGTCGCCCAGGTTCCGCTTGACCTTGAGCCCGAGCATGACGTCGATGTTGGCCAATCCGAGGTCGGCGTCGAATAGCATGACCTTGCGCCCGAGCTGGCACAGGGCCACCGCGAGGTTGAGCGAGACGCTCGACTTGCCAACGCCACCCTTGCCGCCCGTGACGGTTATGACCTTCACCCTGCGGTTGCGAACGTTCTCCATGACTACTCCCTCTTTGAGATGGGGCGCCTGGCGCCCGACCTGCAAATCATTTTCATGCGTGCCATCTCACGCCTCCCAGGGCGCGGAGAGCGCCTGCCCCGCCGCGTCGCTCTCGATCGAGGAGAGCGCCTGGCGCGTGAACTCGGCCGCGCCCGGGACCCTGATGTCCTCAGGCACGCGCTGGCCGTCGGTGACATAGCAGAGCTTGAGGCCGTGCTTCAAGCACAGCGAGAGCGCGTCGCAGAGGTTGGCGCTCTCGTCGGTCTTGGTGAGCACGAGCCCGTCGATGCCAAGCTCCTTGAAATGCGCGTACGCGCCCTCGAGCGTGCGGCGCTGCGCCTCGGCGGGCAGCACCAGGTAGTGCTTGAGGTTCAAGCGCTTCTGGGCCTTGAGCTCGGAGAGCTGGGTCTCAAAGCGCTTGTCGTTGAGCCCGACGCCCGCGGTGTCCACGAGCACGAGGCTCTTGTCGCGCAGCTTAACGAGCGCCTGCGGGAGCTCTGTGAGCGAGTTCACCGCCAGCGCGTCGCAGCCCATGATCCTGCCGTAGGTGCGCACCTGCTCGACCGCGCCGATCCTGTAGTGGTCGGCCGTGACCATCGCGACCTTCTCGGGCCCGTAGCTTATGACGAAGCGCGCGGCGAGCTTTGCAAGCGTCGTGGTCTTGCCGACCCCGGCAGGGCCGATGAGCGCCACCACGCCTCCGTCGGTGACCACCTCGTCGCTTCCGGTCACGAGGCGCTTTTCGATGATCGAGCACAGCTCGCGCCAGGCGAAGTTCACCGAGGCGTCGGCGCTGACGCCGCCTGCAAGCTCCGCGGCAAGCTGCGGATCGAAGCCCGAGGTTGCAAGCACCTCGCGGAGCATCGAGCGCACCGGCTGCTCGCGCTCGCCGCGCTCGCGCATGAGGCCGGCAAGCTCGTAGCGCAAAAGCTTCTTAATGGAGTCGACGTCATCGCGCAGCGCCCCCAGATCGCCTGATGGCGCCTTGGCGCTGTAGGAGGAGATCCCGTGCGACAAGTCGGCCTGGCGGCGCTTCTCCCGGCGCTCCTGCTCGCTGCTCTTGATGAGCGCGGCAAGCTCGCTGCGCTCTGAGATGGGGGCCGGGGCCGCGCGCTTCTTGGCTGGCACGGCATTGGCCGGAGCGGGTTTTGCCGGGGCGGATGGCGCCTTGGCTGCCTCGGCCTTCTGCGACTTCTGGCGCTCCAAGATCTCAATCAGGCTCTTGGCAAAGCTCTCGGCCTTGCCCGGACCGGCCTTCGCCCCAGGCGCGGGGGGCGCCTTGGCGGCCGAGGCGGCGGCGCGGCCTTTCCCGCCCAGCGTCACCTCGTCGTCTGCGACATCGTCCTTGAGGTAGTTCTCAAGCGTGCCTGCCGGGGCCGGGACCGGCGGCTCCTCGATTCCGGCAACGATCTCGATGCCGTCCTTGAGGCGCCGGTTGGACATGATCACGGCATCCGGGCCAAGCTCCTGCTTGATCCTTGCCAGAGCCTTGCGCATGTCCGGCTCGACGAAACGCTTGAGTTTCACTCCCCTAAGCTCCCTTCTCCAACTGCCTGGATATTTTAAGTTTAAAATTCCGCAGGTTAATTATATTTACTCTACAAATCAAACTGCTGTCAAATTTTTTGCATATTTTTTAGCGTCCGTCCGGCAGTTTGGACTGCGCGGCGCCGCCCACGACCGAAACGATCCTGATCTGCTTGTCATCTGGGATCTCCTGGTAGGAGAGCACCCTGAGCGCCGGGATGGTGTTCTTGACAAAGCGCGACATGGTCGAGCGCAGCACCCCGGAGGTGAGCAGGATCGAAGGCTCGCCCTTCATCTCCTCGTCGGCGGAGCTCTCCGAGAGCGACTTCTGCAGCCTGTCGGCAAGCCCCGGCTCGATCCCGATGCCGGTGGCCCCGCCGGTCTCAAGCGACTTCGTGAGCACCTTCTCGAGATCCGGGGCCAGGGTTATCACTGGCAGGACCTTCTCGTCGCCTGCGATGTCCTGGATGATGAGGCGCCTCAGTCCGATGCGGCAGGCCGCGGTGAGCACCTCGGGATCCTGCGAGCGCGGGGCGTACTGCACCAGCGTCTCCAGGATCGTGCGCATGTCGCGCACCGGCACGCCCTCGGAGAGCAGGTTCTGCAATATCCCGGTGAGCAGCCCCAGGCTCACCACCGAGGGCACGAGCCCGTTGACGAGTTTGGGCTGGGACTTGGCGACGATGTTGAGGATGTTCTGCACCTCCTCCTGGCCGATGAGCGAGGCGCAGTTGTTCGAAAGCACCTGCGAAAGGTGGGTCGCGATGACGGTTGCGCAGTCCACCACGGTGTAGCCAAGGCTCAGCGCCTTGTCGCTGTCCTGCTTTGAGATCCACACCGCGTCCAGCCCGAACGCCGGATCCTTGGTCGGGGTGCCCTGGATCTTGCCGAACACGTGCCCCGGGTCGATGGCCATCTCGCGCTCGGGCTGGACCTCGGCCTCGCCGAAGGTCACGCCCATCAACGTGATGCGGTATGAGTTGGGGCTCAGGTCCAGGTTGTCGCGGATATGCACCGAGGGGATGAGGAACCCGAGGTCCTGCGAGAGCTTCTTGCGCACGCCCTTGATGCGCCCGAGCAACTCGCCGTTCTGGCGCTTGTCCACAAGCGGGATCAGGCGGTAGCCGACCTCGAGGCCCACCACGTCGACCTCCGAGACGTCATCCCAGGAGAGCTCCTTCTGCTCTATCTTGCGCCCCTTCTCCTCAAGGGCCGCCTTGTCGGGAGCCTTGGCCGCCTCGGCGGCCTTCCTGGCGCGGCGGTCGATGTATTTCCCAGTGCCCCAGGCGATGAGCGCGAGCGTCAGGAACGCGAAGTGCGGCATGCCCGGCACGACGCCCATCACCGCCAGCACCAGCGCGACGATGTAGAGGATCTTGGAGTTGCCCAGAAGCTCGCTGCCCACCTGCGCGCTCATTTCCTTCTCCTGGCCGCTCTGGCGGGTCACGATGATAGCCGAGGCCGTGGACAGCAGAAGCGACGGGATCTGGGCGACCAGGCCGTCGCCGATGGAGAGAATGGTGTAGACGTGGGCGCTCTCGCCTGCGGTCATGCCGTGCTGGAACACGCCGATGATCATGCCGCCGATGAGGTTTATGAAGAGGATCAGCACGCCGGCGATGGCATCGCCCTTGACGAACTTCGAGGCGCCGTCCATCGAGCCGTAGAAGTCGGCCTCCGCGGTGATGTCCTTGCGCCTGGCCCTGGCCTGCTCCTGGTTGATGATCCCGGCGTTGAGGTCGGCGTCGATGGACATCTGCTTGCCCGGCATCGCGTCGAGGGTGAACCTCGCGCTCACCTCGGCGATGCGCCCGGCGCCCTTGGTGATCACCACGAAGTTGATGATGACCAGTATGGCGAACACGATGATGCCGACGGTGTAGCTGCCGCCCATCACCACGTTGCCGAACGACTCGATGACGTGGCCCGCCGCCGCGGTGCCGTCCTGGCCGTGCAGCAGGATCACGCGGGTCGAGGCGACGTTGAGCGAGAGCCTCAGGATGGTCGTGAGCAGCAGCACGGTGGGGAAGGATCCGAAGTCGAGCGGGCGCTTTGAGTAGATGGCCACGAGCAGGACGATGAGCGAGAGCGTGATGTTGAACGAGAAGAGGATGTCCAGGAGCGTCGGCGGCAGCGGCAGCGTGATCATCGACAGGCAGGCGAGCACCAGGATCGGCGTGCCGACCTTGAGCATGCGGACCCTGGCCAGCACCGACCCGCCCACCGAAAGCGAGCGGGCCACCTTCGGGTTGGCCCTGGCCTTCCCGATGAGCCCGTTTGCGAGCGCGGATGATTTCTTGGTGAGGTTGCCTAGCAGTGCCATGTCGGAATTATGTCAGTAAAAAACCCGGGATCCCCATTCATGCATATTGCACGCCACCTAGCCCCGGTGGGATGCGCAGGCGCGGTCGAGCCTGAGCAGCGCCGCCAGCAGCTGCCGGTGCTCCCGGATCTGCCCGCTGTAGACGGCCTCCCCTGCAGGAAGCACCGCGGTCCTGGGGATGGGGGCGCCTTTGCGCGCCAGCTCGCCCATCTTTGGGATCAGCACGTATTCGAGCCACTGGTGGAAATCCATGGTGTCGGCAAAGAACGGCACCGCGCTTTGGAAGGCCTCGTCAGCAGGCCGGCCCGCCTCCCCGCCCCAGAGCTCCAGCAACTTGAGCGCGCGCTCGATTGACTCAAGCGCCATTGCAACGTCAGAGTGCACCGCCGCCTCCTTCAAAGTACTGCTCTAAGATCAGGCAGGCGCTAGCGCTGTCGATCCTCCCCTTGCCGTCGCGCAGCGCGCGGAAGCCCCCTTTCTCGAAGATCCCCGCCTTGGCCTCGGCCGAGGTCAGGCGCTCGTCCTCGAAGGCGACCTTGACCCTAAAGTCGTTTGCCAGGCGGTTGCCGAACTTACGCGCGCGCCTGGTCATCTCCTGCTCGCTGCCGTCCATGTTGAGCGGCAGCCCGACGACGCACACCCTAGGCTGCCACTCCTCCATGAGGCGGCGCAGCGCCTGTCGGTCCGGGATCCCGTCGCGTGCCTTCAAGGCAGGAAGCGGCGAGGCCGTTCCGGTATCTGGGTTTCCAGAGCACACGCCGATGCTGTGGGTGCCGAAGTCGAAGCCGAGCACCGCGCTCATGCGATCACCACCCCGTTGGCGGTGAGATCCGGGCGGCGGCTGCGGCCCAGGAGCTCGGCTGCGGCCACGCGGTAGCACTTGAGCGACTCGAAGGTATAGTCGCCCACCGCCTGGTGGAGCGTGCGGATCGAGGGGAGCGTGATGGTGATCATCGTGCAAAGCCCGCGCTCGCGCCTTGAGCGCACGCACTCGGGCACGACCTTCTGCTGGAACACCGTAAGCCCCATCCCGTTCTCGCACAGCCCGTCGATGACCAGGAGGTCGCAGGCAATGCAGCGCCTCCAGCCCTCCTGGCGGCGCCTGAGCGACTCGCCATCCTCGTTGGGGACGAAGTAGCGCAGCTTCTCAAGCCTCCCCGCGCTGATGATGATCGTGTCGCGGGCGCGATGCTGGAGCCATTCGTAGGCGACGCAGTTGGCAAGCACGCTCTTGCCGGTGCCCGAGAGCCCTGAGATCAATAAA
>Ga0256406_1003934_pt1 | contig 17695 bp, 15 predicted proteins | sample RumenRJG_03DNA_FD_185986 | JGI IMG/M metagenome (GOLD analysis project Ga0256406, IMG submission 185986) | Bovine rumen microbial communities from Lethbridge, Alberta, Canada - RJG_03 | ecosystem: Host-associated > Mammals > Digestive system > Stomach > Rumen | place: Canada: Alberta | collected...
TAGCCCGGGAAGTCTTTCCCAAGCTCTTCCCGGATGATGGCGTCCGCCCCGCGGTCGGCCGCGGTGACGGGGGAGTCATCGCTTTTGATCTCAACCGAAAAATTGGTGGCGTACACCTCCAGAATCTTCTTCTCGGCCTTCAAGGCGGCCTCTTTCATGGCCGCGATTTCCTTTTCGTACATCGCTTTTCCTCCCAAGGGGGAATTATACACAAAAAAGGCCCGGCGCTCTGCCGGGCCTAAGGGTCGTTTGCTTAGAAGTTGCCGTCGGAATCGGTGATGTCGGCCGCCTTCTTGGCGTCCTCGGATTCGCGCTTTTGCGCTTCCATGGTCTCGTCGTCTTCGGCGGGCTGGTCGGTTTCGTCCTCGTCCCCTTCCTCGCCGGATTCCTCTTCGTCCTCTTCCTCGTTCTCTTCGCTATTTTCCTCGGCGTTAGCTTCGTCTTCGCCGGCGGAGATGGCGTTAAGGACGGCCTTGGCGTCCTCGACGGTGTGGTGCTCGGAGAGGTCCCAGAAGTTGTCGCTTAATAGGCAGAAGCGGCCATCGAGGAACAAATCGGTGTAGAACTGGCCGATGCGGGCGTCGTGCTCCTCGGGGGTCATCTCGGCCTCCTTGGCGACTTCCTCGTAAAGCTCTTGGAAGGAGAGGGGGTCCTTCGCGGATTTCAGGATTTCGTAGGCGGCTTCCGGCAGGCTCATTTCTTTCATGGCGTTTGCTCCTTTTCTCTTACATCCTCTCGGGGGCGGAAACCCCAAGGAGGTCTAAGGCGTCCTCCAAGACGATCTTGACCGCGAGAATCAGGGCCAAGCGGCTGGAGGTCACTTCTTTGTGCTCGGGGTCGATGACCCGGCATTTGGCGTAGAACTCGTGGAAGAGTTCGGCCAAGGTGTGGATGTAGGCCGCCACTTTGTAGGGACTGCGCGAGGCGGCGCTGGACTCAATCATACTAGGAAAATCGGCCAAGTGCTTCAAAATCGACATTTCTTCCTTCTCTTGGAGGAGGGGGGCCTTTAGGTCGATGGGGTAATCCTTGCCCAGCTCGAGGATGGAGCAGCAGCGCGCGTGGGCGTATTGGGCGTAGTAGACCGGGTTGTCCGAGCTATGCCCGAGGGCGAGGTTGTAGTTGAAGTCGAGGTGGGCCGAGGCGGCGCGCTCGGCGAAGAGGTAGCGGACGGCGTCCACCCCCACTTCCTCGACGAGGTCCCGGTGGGTGATGGCCTTGCCGGTGCGCTTGCTCATCTTCACTTCCTTCCCGTCGCGGTACGTCCGGACGACCTGGACGAATTCGGCCTGGAGGACGTCGGGATTGTACCCCTTCATCATCAGGGCGGACTTCATGCGGCCGATGTAGCCGTGGTGGTCGCTCCCCAAGACGTCGACCAAGAGGTCGAAGCCGCGGGAAAGCTTGTTGTAGTGGTAGCAGATGTCCGGCATGAAGTAGGTATAGGAGCCATCGCGCTTCACGATCGGGCGGTCCTTGTCGTCCAAGAACTGGCTGGTCCTGAGATAGGTGGCCCCGTCTTGCACGTAGGTGTATTCGTGGAGGGAGGCGATCGTGTCGGGGATCGTCGTGCCCTTACGGATGTCGCTTTCCTTGCTCACCACGTCGAATTTGACCCCGAAGGAGTCGAGGTCCGCGCGGATTTTGGCGAGTTCGTGCTCGATGCCGTAGGAGATGAAGAAATCGTGGGACTCTTGGTCGTCTTTGAGGTAGCGGTCCCCGTATTCCTTCTGGATGGATTTGGCGATGTCGATGAGGTCGAGGCCGCGGTAATCGTCCTCCCCGAGATCTAACGGCTCACCGAATAGTTCGTGGTAACGGGCGCGGAGGGAGTGGCCCAGATGCTCGACTTGGTTGCCGCAGTCATTGAGGTAATACTCGCGCGTCACGTCGTAGCCCGCCTTTTCGTAGAGGCGGCAGATGTCGTCCCCCACGACGGCGCACCTCGTGTGGCCCAGATGCAGATCGCCCGTGGGGTTGGCCGAGACGAACTCGACGTCGATTTTGACGTTCTTCTTCGCCCCTTGGCCGTAGTTCTTCCCTTCCTGGGCGATCTTCTCGATCACCGAAGTCATCGAGGATTTGGCCATGAAGAAATTGATGAAGCCGGGGCCCGCCACCTCGATCCGCTCAATCGCGGGGTCTTGGAGGGAGGAGGCTAGTTTCTCGGCCAAGGCCTTCGGGGCCAGACCGAGCGCTTTGGCGTAGCGGAGGGCGAAGTTGGTCGAATAGTCGCCGTGGCTCGCCTCTTTGGCGTGATCGATAACGACCTGCTCGGGGGCGAGGGACAGCCCCAAATCCTTGGCCGCATCGGCCAGAAGTTGCTTCAGTTTGCTTTCGTTGTCCATAGGGTTATTTACCTCATCTCACCTTGGGGGAGGACTGGCTTTTGAGCAATACGATCGCGGTGGATCGGATCGCGAGGGATTGCCCCACCGCGTCCAAGCCCTCGTTGGTCTTGGCCTTCACCGAAGCCTGGTCCAGCTCAATGTGGAGCAGGGAGGCCAGCTTTTGCCGCATCGCGAGGATGTAGGGGGCCAACTTAGGCTCCTCGGCGAAGATGGTGACGTCCACGTTCTCCACCTGATAGCCTTGGTCCCCCATCATGTCCACGACGTCCTCGAGGAGGTAGCGGCTCGCGACGTTGGCCCAGCGGGGGTCGGTGTCGGGGAAGTAGCGCCCGATGTCGCCCAGGGCGAGAGCCCCCAGGATGGCGTCGGCCACCGCGTGGAGGGCGCAGTCGGCGTCGCTATGGCCGAGGAGGCCCTTGGAATAGGGGATGGGGAGGGCGCAGAGGACGAGCGGTCTCCCCTCGACGAGGCGGTGGATGTCCTCGCCGTATCCGATTCGGTAGTGGCGGTCGATCATTTGCTTACGTTGAACTTGAAGAAGACGATGTCGCCGTCTTGCATCGCGTAGTCCTTGCCCTCGCTTCTTAATTTGCCCGCTTCCTTGACCGCGAGCTCGCTGCCGCAGGCTTTGAGGTCGTCGAAGCCGTAAACCTCGGCCTTGATGAAGCCTTTTTGGAAGTCGCTGTGGATGATGCCGGCGCATTCGGGGGCGAGCATCCCCTTCTTGAAGGTCCAGGCGCGGCATTCGTCGCTCCCGCAGGTGAAGAAGGTGCATAGGTTGAGCAGGCGGTAGGAGGCCTTGACCAGCTTGTCGAGGCCCGATTCGCTGGCCCCCAAGGAGGCGAGGAATTCCTTGCGCTCCGCCATGGGGAGCTGGCTGATTTCGTATTCGATCTCGCAGGAGACCGGGATGCACTGGGCGCCCTGGCCCTCGGCGATCTTCTTGACGGTTTGGTAATAGGCGCAGTGGTCGAGGTCGACGTAGTCGCTGTCGGCCACGTTGGCGACGTAGATGATCGGCTTCATCGAGAGGAGGAAGAAGTTCTTCTTCGCGTATTCGTACTGCTCGGGGGATAGCCCTTTGACGTTGCGGGCGGAGATCCCGTTGCCCAGGCACTCCTTCAAGGGCTCCAAGATGGCAGCCTCGTAAATGGCCTGCTTGTCCTTCACGATGCGGACTTTCGGCTCAAGCTTGGCGAGGCGGTTCACGACCGATTGATAGTCGGCCATGGCGAGCTCCAAATCGATCGTCTCGATGTCGCGGGCGGGGTCGACGGAGTTCTCGACGTGGATGATCTCGTTGCTGTCGAAGCAGCGGACCACCTCGCAGATGGCGTCGCATTCGCGGATGGCGGCCAAGAACTGGTTGCCCAACCCCTCGCCTTTGGAGGCGCCGCGGACGAGGCCGGCGATGTCGTAGAACTCGAAGGTCGCGTTGATCTTTCTCTGGGGGTGGAACATGTCGGTTAGGAAATCGAGCCTCTCGTCGGGGACCACCACCACGCCCGAATTGGGATTGATGGTCGCGAAAGGATAGTTTGCCGCTTCAACGTGGGAATTGGTGATCGCGTTGAACAGAGTGGATTTGCCGACGTTGGGCAAGCCGACGATGCCCGCTTTTAATGCCATGAATGAAGAACCTCGTTTCTCAAAGCATTGAGATTGTATCTCAAAGGGGGGACAAAGAGTAGGAAAAAAGGCATGAAAAAGCCCCCCGAATTGACGGGGGCCCAATTCAACAGCGATCAGTCAATCTTCGTGACGGTCTTGGCGCGAGGGCCGCGATCGGACTGTTCTTCTTCAAATTCGACGTGCTCGCCCTGCTCAGCGGACTTGTAGCCGTCGCCTTGAATGGCAGACCAGTGGAAGAAGACATCGTGCCCATCCTCAGCGCGGATGAAGCCGAAGCCTTTTTCCTTGTTGAACATTTTAACAGTTCCCTTCATGACTACCTAACCTTCCTGGAGATACGCGTTATTGCTAACGTTTTTCGCCGTTCCATATATTACACCGCTCAGGCGAAGGGAGTGAGAAAAATTTTGAAAGGTTTTTTGTAAGCGTTTCCAAAAGGGAAAGGATCAATATCCTTTATATAGACCTTTGGCGGCCGCTTCGATTTCTTCGAGGGAATTGTCGATGGCGCCCATGAAGTAGTCGAAGTAGATGCCGGCCGCTCCGTGGCCGATGATGCGGAGCGAAAGTGAAACCGTCGGATTGCCTTTGTATTCCGGGTGAAGCTTGAAGACCACTTCGTTGGCGATGCGTTCGAAGATCTTCTTCTCGAAGTCGCTGAAGACGTGGTCGGGGATCGCGGGGCAAATCGATTTGAAGGCGGCGTCGTGGGCTTTGAAGAATTGCGTCACTCGTTCAAAGAAGGAATTCACCGTGAGCGTCCCATCGCGGATCGATTGGTCGGTGCCGCTTAGGAATTCGTCCATCAGGCTGTCTTCCAAGCGCTCCACCACTTCATTCACGTTTTTGAAGTGATGGTAGAAGGTTCCGCGGTTGATGCCGGCGCGCTCCACGATATCGGTGACGGTCACCCGAGATAAGTCGCCCTCGTCCCGGAGAGAATCCATCAACGCTTGGCAGATGCTCGCTTCGTTTTTGATGTAGTTACGATACTTTGCTTTTGCCATTTTTATCTTCCTTTCATTCGGCGAAAGTTATTTTTGTACACATTTATTAAATATTCAATATCAAAAAAATATTTTTCTTTTTAAACACAAATTTTTATTCGATAAATACGGCATTAATTAAATTAATAATGATTTTGCATATTGATTGAGCAATTTTATATTCTATAGTTATCTCGCTTGAAAGGAGGCAAGCAGTGCAAAATGGAAATCCTTAAAGTAGACCACTTAACGAAAGACTATGGGTCCGGCCGCGGGGTTTTCGACGTTTCCTTCTCCATTAATGAAGGAGAGGTGTTCGGCTTCTTGGGCCCCAACGGGGCTGGCAAGAGCACGACCATCCGTCATTTGATGGGCTTCTCGAAGCCCCAGGAAGGGAAATGCGAAATCTTTGGGCAGGAGTCTTTCTCCCATTACGACAAAATCCTGAAGCAGGTCGGCTACATCCCAGGCGAAATCGCCTTGCCCGATGGCTTAACCGGCAAAGAGTTCCTCAAGATGATGTCCGACATGCGCGGGAATGAGGACCCGGAAAAAGAAAAAGAAATGCTGGAGCTCTTCCAGCTTGACGACGCATCTTTGCGGCAGAACTGCAAACGGATGTCCCTCGGCGTGAAGCGTAAGCTCGCGGTCGTCGCCGCCTTCGCGGGCGACCCCAAAGTGCTCATCCTCGATGAGCCGACCTCTGGGCTAGACCCCGTCATGCAGAAGGTGTTCGTAAACTACATCAAAGAAGAAAAGAAGAGGGGAAAGACGATTCTTCTCTCCTCCCACATCTTCAGCGAGGTGGACGCCACCTGCGACCGCATCGCCATTATCAAGGACGGGAGGATCGTTTCCCTGTTCAACGCCGACGACCTCCGCCACAAGACGACCAAGAACTACCACCTGCACTTCCTAAGCAAGGAAGCTTACGAAGGCTTCTTGGCGAAGGCGGAGCAAAACCCGGACTTCAAAATCATCGAGAAGCACCCAGAAAACCTTTGGCTGGGGCTGCTCGTAGACGATAAGAACATCAACGAGATGATCGCGCTCGCCTCCGCTTACCCTTTGAAGCGAATCACCAACATCAAGGAGACCCTCCAGGACTACTTCATGAAGTTCTACCGGGAGGACAAGAACTTTGGAGGTGCCCTATGAGCGAAAGCAAGATCGTCATCGAGACGAAGAACCTGACCAAGGACTTCGGGGATGGCAAGGGCATCTTCGACCTCAACATCCAAGTCCACCAAGGAGAGATGCTCGGCTACGTCGGAACCAACGGCTCGGGCAAAACAACGACCCTCCGTTCGATGCTCGGCTTCATCAAGCCGACCTCGGGCCACGCCTTCATCGAGGGCAAAGAGTCTTGGGAGAATAGCTCCGACATCGTCAAGGACATTGGCTACGTCCCGGGGGAAATCGCCTTCCCCGATCTCCCAACCGGCATCGACTTCCTAAAGTCGCAGGCCGAATACATCGGCTTGAAGGATCTAAGCTACGCCAACGAGCTAATCGAGAAGCTGCAGCTTGACCCCAAAGCCAACCTCAAGAGGATGTCCAAGGGGATGAAGCAGAAGACGGCGCTCGTCGCCGCCCTCATGAAGAACCCCAAAATCCTCCTCCTCGATGAACCGACCACGGGCCTCGACCCCTTAATGAGGCAGGCCTTCATGGAGATCATCATGGAGGAGCATAAGAAGGGCAAGACGATCGTCATGTCCACCCACATGTTCGAGGAGGTTGAGGAAAGCTGCGATTCCGTCGCGCTCATCTCCAACGGCCACATCATCGACACAGTGGAGATGGAGACGATTCGCAAACGCCCCTCCAAGGACTACAAAATCGAGTTCAACGACCATCAGGATTACCTGGACTTCAAGGCCTTGGGATTCTCCATCGTCCGCGATCAGGAGAACCTAAGCCAGGTCACCGTCAACGTCCCCAACGAAAAGGTGAATGAACTGCTCCGCTCGCTGCTGGGCAAGAACGTCAAGTTCATGAGCGAGGTTCCTTACACCATCGAACGCCACTTCGAAGAGATTATGTCGAAGCAAGGAAAATAAAGGAGATCACTATGTTTTCCAAACCACTATTCAAGCAATCGCTAAAAGCCAATTGGGTCAGTTGGCTCATCATCACCTTCCTCAACTGCTTCATGCTCGCCTGCGTCATGACCATCGCCGGCGGGGGCACCATCGGTAACATCGCGGACGCGGTCACGGACGTCATCGTCCAAAAGTCCGTCGAAAGCGGAGCCAAGAAGCTGAACTTGACCTTCTACGTCAACGGCTTGGAGGGCCAAGAGAAGTTCGACACCCACTTCGTCGATGGCTCCAAGACTTACCTCAGGGTCCAAACCGCCTCGGCCACCGCCTATGCGGAGTCTTGCTCCAGTTGGGCTTCCTCGCTGGAAAAGGATGGCACGACCGGCCTTCCCAAGGCCAAGGAGAATGAGTCCAGCATCCCCGCGCCGAACGATTCAAACGCCCAGAAAGCGGTTTATAACCTCTTCTATTCCTGGGCCGACGCCGAGCCGGAAACCGCCAACTACATCAAAGACGGCTCCTTCGATTCCGCCTCCTTCGCCAAGGATGCGCAGGCTTGGGCCGCCGACGCCCCGACCACGGAAAAGGTGACCTCCGCCATCACGCAGGGGCTATCCGCCGACGTCGTTAGCTACGCCCCGACCATTTATGCCCAAGCCGTCGCCCAAACCCAAGAGGACGCCAAGCAGAAGGCCCTCGAGGAGAATAAGGATCTGACGGATGCCACCGTGGAGAAAAGCGAGACCTACCAGGAAATCCAGGCGGCCTACCTCGCCCCGATCAACCCGGCCAACTCCTTCGATGAGTATTTCAGCAAACACGGGGAGGATATCCCCGCGGATTACGACGTGACGAGCCTATTGCTCCACGTCTCCGCGGGCGATTCCGACGCCTACCTCGCCTCGGATGAACGGAGCTCCTACCATCAGGAGCGCGCCGCCTACGCCGAGCCGATCCTCGTCGCCGACATCTTCACCTCCGATTCCTTCACCACGAATCTCCTAGACGCCTTGGAGAGCTACCACATCAGCGCCTCCCGCTACGAGAAATACGGCTACACCTACGATAAGGTCCACACCATCGGCGGTTCCGCCGTCGCCTCCTACCGCGGCCAATACGACTACCGCCTTGGCCTCCTCCAAAAGGACAAGGAAAAGGGCAAATTCGCCTCGGACGAGGAATACGCCGCCGCGGTCAGCGCGATGAGCGATGGGCTCCGCGCCGACGTCGCCGCCTCCTTCTTCGATGAACTGCCCGCCAAGGTGACGGACGCCCTCGACGAAGTCGCCCACCTCGACATGTACTCCCTGGTCGTCGGCTCCGTCTACTACAAGATGGCCGGGATGCTCCTGCCCATCATCTACACGATCATGGTCTCCAATAGCTTAATCGCCGGCTCCGTCGACCGCGGCTCCATGGCCTACGTCCTAAGCACCGGCGCCAAGCGCAGCACGGTCGTCTTCACCCAAGCGGTGTTCCTGGCCGCGAGCCAGCTTGCGATGGTGCTCTGCATGATGCTCACCAGCTACGTCTGCCTCGCCTGCGTCGACCTCGAATTCTCGAACATGACGTATGGGACCCTTACCTTGATGGCCTTAGGCGCCTTCTTGACCCTCTTCGCCATCGGCGGCCTCAACCACTTCTGCTCGTGCGTCTTCAACCGTTCCTCGCGCGCCATGGGCATCGGGGGAGGGCTATCCATCTTCTTCCTCGTGGCCACGATGCTCGGGCTCTTCGGGAGCAAGGTGATCCCCTCGATCATCCGCTTCGACGCCCTCAACTACTTCAACTACGTCTCTCTGATCTCGCTCTACGACGTCCCCTCCATCATCGATGGGACGACGACCTGGATCTGGAAGGCAGCCATCCTATTCGCCGTCGGATTATGCTTCTACATCGCCGGCAGCCAAGTCTTCAAGAAAAAGGACCTGCCCCTATAAAAAGAGGCTTCCCCCATCAACGAAAAAGCAGGCTCAATGAAATGTACCCAAAAGTCTGGACTGGAATCAGTCTAAGGCTGGAGGGTATTTTTCATGAAATGGACATTTGAGCAGAAGCTGTCGTGGGCAAAGGCGTACATGGATGGGGAGTTCGTCCCCGTTCCGGAAGGCTTCTCCCGATCGATGGGGAGGTGGCATGACAAAGTCAGGGAATGGGCCCGCGTCCTCTCGGAATACGGCGAGGAGGGGCTGAACCCATCCAGGCGAAAGCGATCCTTCCCGCCCGAGGCCAAGCTCGCGGCCGCCAAGCGCGTCCTGGCGGGGGAGGCGGCCCGCGCGGTGGCCCGTTCGCTCGGCATGCCTTGCCCCTCGTCCGTGCTGGCGTGGGTCCGCGCCTATCGAGAAAAGGGCGTCGATGGTTTAGAATCCAGGCCGAAAGGCAGGAAGAAGCATGCCCAAGAAGAAGCCCAAATCCCCGGAGCGGGCCGAATTGGAGAGGCTCAGGCGGGAGAACTACATGCTGACCCTCGAGAACGCCTACTTAAAAAACTTGAGGGCCTTGGCGGAATCGGAGGAGCGAAGCCAAGGCGGAAATACGAAGCCATCCTCCAGACGAAAGAAGAGCTCCCGGAAGCTAGGCTGACCGACCTGCTTTCCGTCGCCGGGCTCCCCAAGTCAACTTACTTCTACGAGGCCAAAAGGCGCGATTTCGACGCGAAGAATTCGGGGCTGATCGGCGAAATCAAGGAGGTCTTCGATTCCTCCAAGGGCCGTTACGGGGTCCGCAGGGTCGCCGCGGAGCTCCGTTCCCTCGGCTTCGCCGTCAACCACAAGAAAGTGCAGAGGCTGATGAGGGAAGCCGGGCTTTCCGCGAAGAGGAAAACCGTCCATTACAACTCCTATCGGGGGAGCGTCGGGAAGGTGGCGGACGATTTGATCATCATGGAGTACGTCCGGAAGGACGGCCAGGTCCATCACAAGTCCGACTTCTCGTGCGCGGGGCCGAACCGGAAGTGGACGACCGACGTGAGCCAGTTCGGCTTCCCTTGGGGGAAATGCTACCTCAGCCCCATCAAGGACATGTACGACGGCAGGATCGTCGCCTACGACCTCAGCCTCCGCGCGGACATGTCCCAGGCCAAGCGGATGCTGGAAAAAGCCTTCTCGCTCGGCTATGACCTGAACGGGCTCATATTCCATTCCGACCAGGGCTGGCAATATCAGCAAAGCTGGTACGTGGAGTCGCTTAGGAAGCGCGGCATCCTGCAGTCGATGTCGAGGAAGGGGAACTGCCTCGACAACTCCATCATGGAGTCGTTCTTCGGGACGATGAAGAACGAGATGCTCTACGGGCACGAATCGGAATACGGGGGCTTCGAATCGTTTTCGAAGGCGGTCGACGAGTACATCGCCTGGTACAACGGGGCGAGGATCCGATACCAAAAGGGGACGAAAAAATGGATGCCCCCTTCGGCTTGCTTCGAGGCAAGCTTCGGTGGACATCCATGCGGAGCGTCGTTATGATGGCTTCAATTCGGTCCAGCAAATTGGGTACACATCAGAAACCCTACCGCTTTTTACTACGTAGTAGTAAAATACCAATAGGCGGACCACCGCTTATTTTTATGGAACGGAAAATCATCTCCATCACCAGTGACTACATCACCCTCGGCCAGCTTTTGAAGTTTGCCAAAATCGTTGGCCAAGGCGGCGAAGAGAAGATCTACCTCCAAAACCACCCCGTGCGCGTCAACGGCGAGAGCGAGAACCGGCGCGGGAGAAAGCTCCGCCCCGGGGACGTCGTCACGCTGGAGGAGGTGGAACTCGAGGTCGGGCGATGATCCTGACTCACTTAGGGTTGACCCACTTCCGAAGCTATTCCTCCCTCTCCCTCGACTTAGCCCCAGGCCTCAACTTGATCCTCGGGCCCAACGGGGCGGGGAAGAGCAACCTCGCCGAAGCGGTCTATTACCTCTCCCTGGCGAGAAGCTGGCGGAGCACGGAAGATGGCGTCCTCATCCAATCGGGTGAGCGGAGCGCCCTCATTAACGCCGAGGTCAGCGAAGGAAGCCTCCACCGCCACATCACGATGGAGATCTTCCCCCAGAATAAGCGCATCGCAGTCAACGGGAAGGGCGTACGGCGGTTAAGCGAGTTATCCCGCTTAACCAACGTCATCGTCTTCTCCCCCTCCGATGTGCCTCTCTTCCAAGGGAGCCCCGGCGAAAGGAGAAGCTTCCTCGACATCAGTCTCTCCAAGCGCTCGCTCGACTACTTCCAGACGCTGCAGGCCTATAACCGCCTTCTCAAAGAGAGGAACGCCGCGTTAAAGGAGGAGAACCCCGACGTCGCCCTCATCAAAGTGCTTGGCGAGCAGATGGCGGAGAAAAGCGTCACTCTCCTCCGCCTGCGGGCCCTCTACATCGGGCAGATCAACCAAAGCCTGCCCAAGGTGATCTCGGAACTTCGGGATGAGCCAACCGAAGCCTCCCTCGTCTATCACCCCTTCGTGAAGGTGAACGAAGAAGCCCCCAAGGCCGCGAAAGCCGCCTTCGCCCGTTCCCTGGATTCGGACTTGCGCCACCGCGTGACTTCCGTGGGGCCCCACCGCGAGGACTTCTCCTTCCTCTTCCGGGGAAGGGATTTGGCCTCCTATGGCTCGCAGGGGGAAAACCGCGTCGCGGTCCTCGCCCTAAAGCTCACCCCCTACTTCCTCATCGACGACCCCGACAAGAAGCCCATCTGCGTCCTCGACGACGCGATGAGCGAGCTCGATGAGGCAAGGCAGAAGAGATTGCTCTCCTTCGTGAGGGGCAACCTCTCGCAGACGTTAATCACGACCACCAATACGATCCAATCCGGCGCGGCCATCATCGACGTGGCCCCCGGCGGGATAGCCATCAGGAGGAGTTAACACCATGGCAGAAGAAGATAACTTCACTTACAAAAAAGACGACATCTCCAACGAGGCGGAACTGGAGAAGGCCGACGCCCACTATAGCGCCGACAACATTCAGGTCCTCGAAGGGTTGCAGGCCGTCCGGAAACGTCCTGGCATGTACATTGCCACGACGGCGTCCGCGGGTCTCCATCACTTGGTTTGGGAGATCGTGGACAACTCGATCGACGAGGCTTTGGCCGGCTATTGCCACAACATCGAGGTGACGATCAACCCTGGCAACTCGGTGACCGTGCAAGACGATGGCCGTGGCGTCCCGGTCGACACTGTCGGCAAGACGGGCCTTTCGGGCGTTGAGACGGTCTACACCATCCTCCACGCCGGCGGCAAGTTCGGCGAAGGCGGCGGCTATAAGGTGTCCGGCGGTCTCCATGGCGTCGGCGCCTCGGTCGTCAACGCCCTCTCCACCTGGATGGAAGTCACCGTCGACCGCGATGGCGGCAGATTCTTCCTCCGTTTCGAAAACGGCGGCCACCCGGTGGGCCACTTGAAGCGGATCGGCGATAGCGACAAGCACGGCACCACCGTCACCTTCCAGCCCGACCCGACCATCTTCACCGAAACCACGGTTTACGATTACGACACGATCCGCAACCACATGCGTCAGATGGCCTTCCTCAACAAAGGCATCCGCATCGTGCTGACCGATAAGCGCGTCGAGCCCAACGTGACGGAGACCTTCCATTATGCCGGCGGCATCAAGGAATACGTCCAATACATCAATCAAAACAAGACGCCGATCGATCCGGACGTCATCTATTTCCAAGGCGCGGAAGACGTGACCTTGGCCGATGGGAAGACCACCGAGCGCATCTACGCTGAAATCGCCCTTCAATGGACCGACTCCTACTCGGGAGATGGGATTTACAGTTTCTGCAACAACATCTCCACCAAGGAAGGCGGCACCCACGTCGAAGGATTGAATCTCGCCTTGAACCGCATCATCAACGAATACGCCAGGCAGTTTAAATATCTCAAAGACGACCAGGCCAACTTCACGACCGACGACTGCCGCGAAGGCTTGACTGCCGTCGTCTCCGTCAAGCACCCCAACCCCCAATACGAAGGGCAGACGAAGACGAAACTTGGCAACTCCGAAGTCCGCAAGATCGTCAGTTCCATCGTGGGCGATGGCCTCCGTCAATACCTCCAGGAGAACCCCAAGGTCGCCCAGGCTATCCTCGATAAGATCTCCCTCGCTTCCAAAGCCAGGGATGCCGCGAGGGTCGCGCGGGAAAAGATCCGTAAGAGCGCCTTAGAAATTACCACCCTCCCGGGCAAACTCGCCGACTGCTCGAGCAAGGACCCCAAGATCTGCGAGCTCTACATCGTCGAGGGTAACTCCGCTGGCGGCTCCGCCAAAAACGGCCGCGATCGCGAGACCCAAGCCATTCTGCCCCTCCGCGGCAAGATTTTGAATGTCGAGAAGGCGCGCGAAGACCGTATTTGGGAGAACGCGGAAATCGGCAACATGATCACCGCGATCGGCGCCGGCATCCGCGACAACTTCGACGTCAGCAAGATCCGTTACGACAAGATCGTCATCATGACCGATGCTGATGTCGATGGCGACCACATCCGTATTTTGCTGCTCACCTTCTTCTACCGCTTCATGAAGCCCTTGGTGGACGAGGGCCACGTCTACATCGCCCAGCCGCCTCTTTACAAAATCGATTACAAAGGGTCGGCCTATTACGCCTATAACGATGGCCAGCTCCGCAAGCTTCAACGCGATCTGAACCTCAAGCCGACCTATCCCTTCCAACGCTACAAGGGACTCGGCGAGATGGACGCCCAGCAGCTTTGGGAAACCACCATGGACCCCAAGGCCAGGAAGATGATCCGCATCACCGTCGACGACGCCGCCAAGGCCGACATGCTCTTCGACGAACTCATGGGCGAAAAGGTCGAGCCGCGCCGCGAATACATCCAGAAGAACGCCAACTTCGTTAAGAACCTGGACATCTGAGGAAAGGAGACCGAACCATGGAAGACGACGACAAGAAGATCCCCGAGGGCGAAGAACCCGCGGACAAAGACGAAGAAGAAGACGCCTCCGAATCCTCGGACGAAGAAGGGGTTACCTCCAGCAAGGGCATCAAAGCCTCGAATGAGGGGCTCCAATCCGCCGATGCGATGTTCGGCGAAGAGGCCGCCAAAAGCGGCATCATCCCCGGCCTCACCGACCGTGAGGTGACCGAAGAGCTTCACCAAGCCTTCATCGACTATTCGATGTCGGTCATCGTGAGCCGCGCCATCCCGGATGTGCGCGATGGCTTTAAGCCCGTTCAGCGCCGCATCATCTTCGGCATGAACGAATCGGGCATGCTCCCGAACAAGCCGTATAAGAAATGCGCCCGTATCGTCGGCGACGTCATGGGCAAATACCACCCCCACGGCGACGCCGCCCTTTACCTCACCCTCGTCCGCTTGGCCCAGCCCTTCTCGCTCCGCTACCCCTTGGTGGATGGCCACGGCAACTTCGGCTCCATCGACGGCGATGAGCCGGCCGCCATGCGTTACACCGAGGCGAGGATGAACCGCCTCGCCCTCGAGATGATCCGCGACATCGACTGCGACGTTGTGGATTTCCAAGGCAACTACGACGGCACCGAAATGGAGCCTTCCGTCCTTCCCTCCCGCTTCCCGAACCTCTTGGTCAACGGAAGCCAGGGCATCGCGGTCGGCATGGCCACCAACATGCCGCCCCACAACATGAACGAGGCGATCGACGCGGTCATCGCCGTGGCGAAGAACCCGGAGCTGACCCCCGCCGAAATCATGCAGAATTACCTCCATGGCCCCGATTTCCCTTCCGGCGGCATCATCTTGGGCCGAAAGGGCATCCTAGACGCCTATCAGACGGGCCAAGGATCCATCACGATCCGTTCCCGTTACCACATCGAGGAGGACGATAACGGCAAGAGCCGCATCATCGTCACCGAGATTCCCTATCAGGTGAACAAGGCGATGATGATTTCCAACATCGCCGATTTGGTCCGCAACAAGATCATCGACGGCATCACCGACGTCCGCGATGAATCCAACAAAGAGGGCATCCGCGTCGTGATCGAGGTCCGCAAGGACACGATCCCCGAGGTCGTGGCCAATAACCTCTTGAAACACACCCAGCTCCAGACGACCTTCGGCATCATCAACCTCTGCCTGAAGTCCGTGGACGGCCACCTGGTTCCGGAAATCATGCCGATCGACCGGATCATCCGTTACTACGTGGACTTCCAGATCGAAGTCATCACGAGGAGGACCAAGTTCCTTCTTAAGAAAGACGGGGACCGCCTCCACGTGGTCAACGGCTTGATCCTCGCCCACGACAACATCGACGAGGTCATCCACATCATCCGCGACTCCAAGACCGACGAAGAATCCAGCGCCAGGCTCAACGCCCGCTTCGGCTTAAGCCAGCCGCAGTGCGACGCCATCCTCGCCATGACGCTCCGCCGCCTCCAAGGCATGGAGCAAGACAAGCTCAACGCCGAGAAGAGGCAGCTCGAAGCCAACATCGCGGAATATAACCGCCTTCTCTCCTCCCGCGACAACATCGTGGGCCAGCTCATCAAAGAGCTTCTCGAGATCAAGGCCAAATTCGGCGACAAGAGGCTCACCGAGATTAGCGATGAAGCCGCTGACATCGATAACGAAGACCTCATCCCGCAGAAGAACATCCTGGTTGTTTTGACGCAGAATGGCTACCTCAAGCGGATGGACGACGACACCTTCGACGCCCAGCACCGCGGAGGACATGGTATCATCGGCATCAAGACCACCTCCGGCGACATGGTGAGGCTCATGAAGCACATGAAGACGCACACCGACGTCCTCTTCTTCTCGAGCCTGGGCCGCGTCTATCGCATGCGCGGCTATCAGATCCCCGATTCGGGGAGGACGGGACGCGGCATGCCGGTCGTCAACTTCCTGAACCTCGACAAAGACGAGAAGATCGTTGCCCTGCTCGCTTGCGACGACTATCCGGCGGGCGACTACCTCCTCTTCGTCAGCAAGCACGGCATCGTGAAGAAGACCCCGTTAACGGAGTTTGAGAACATCAACTGCAACGGCAAGATCGCGGTCGGCTTAAAAGAAGGCGACGCCCTCTTCGACGTCAAGCGGACTAATGGAAACGCCTATATCTCCCTCGCTTCCAGCGAAGGCAAGCTCTGCGACTTCAAGGAAGAGGAGGTCCGCCCGATGGGCAGGACCGCCGCCGGCGTGCGTGGCATCGATATGCCGGACGACGCCGAAATCGTCGGGGTAACTTCCAGTATGGAAGGGAGCCTCATCCTCGTCCTCACGACGAAGGGCTTTGGCAAGATGTCTTATGCGACCGACACGGATCTGCCGGATGGCCGTCATTATGATGGCTATCGCTTGACCCACCGCGGGGCCAAAGGCGTCACCACCATCAACATGACCCCGAAAAACGGGAAGCTCGTCGCGGTTAGGGCCGTCAACGGCGATGAAGACCTCATGGTCATCACCAACGCCGGCATCGTGATCCGCACCCCCTTATCGGAGGTGAAGATCGCGGGCCGCAACACCCAAGGCGTGAAGATCATCAACGTGGAAGAGCATCAAAAGGTTGCCGCCATCTCCATCGTGCCGCATGAAGAACCCTCGGAAGAGGATGACTCCGAAGTAGCCGAAGGGGAGGAGCAAGCCTCTGAGCCCGAAAGCGCCGAAGAGATCGATAGCACTTTGGTGGACGACAACCCCGTCAATCCTAACGACGTGCAGTAAAAACATTCATCCTTAAAGGGGCGCCGGTTCTGCCGGCGCCTTTTCTGTTAAAAATTCAATTATTTTTCCCCGCTTTCCGCATGCCGCTTTGCTGGACACATCGTCCCTTGACGCCGGACAACGAAAAACATCATATTAATGTCGAGAAGAACATAAAAGCGGCTATCGCTTGGCGCCTCACGCTGATTGCTCGTTTTGAACATCTGGCATTTGATCCTGTTCTTCCAATAAATCGAGGAGGCGATGACAATATGAAAGAAAAAGCTCTGTTGCTTCTAAGCTGTTCCGTTTTATTGGCTTCCTGTGGAAGCGCCAAAACGGCCGTGTGCGGGCCCTTCTCGGCCAATCAGATTTATTACGATATCCAATCGGAAGAAGAACAAAGCGGAACGGCAAGCGTTAACTTTTGGGCTGGTCGGGTTACTGGTACAGACATTGAGCCAGCCGGTATGAATGACATTTATCGTGTGAACGCCGATCCGAAATACGAAGACAGCGAGCAAGACCTCTATCAAATTGATGATCTTCATTTTGTGTTGACTAGTTTTTGCTATCAATATGAAGACGAAAAACACGCAAAAACAGCCAACCAAATCCTCCTTAAATGTTTTGATTTAAGAGATTTTGGGACGGACGCCGAAAAGTATGGAATGACGATTAAAAAGGATAAAGAAAGGCCCTGCGCCCTCGGGGACATCGTCGCCTTCCATTATTGTTACACCGATTTCGTTTCGGTGGCCGCGCTCCCTTATGACGAAGGGGTGATTTCCTATTACATTGGGCTTGCCGACAAGGACGAAGCTCTTTACGGGTGCTTTTTGGGTCCTGGTTCTAACCAGCTTTCTTTTGTCCGTTCCGGCGAGGATATCAAACTTTCCGTCGTTTCTTAATATTCCTTCTGAGTTTGTATTAGAAGTATGTGTATATAAGAGAAACAATTAGGTCCTAGTTCTTCACCATCATATCACCCCTTCCGAGGAAGGAGTGAGCGCGGATTCATCTTTTCAGCCCGCAAAGGGCCAGTTCC
>Ga0256406_1003936_pt1 | contig 17693 bp, 21 predicted proteins | sample RumenRJG_03DNA_FD_185986 | JGI IMG/M metagenome (GOLD analysis project Ga0256406, IMG submission 185986) | Bovine rumen microbial communities from Lethbridge, Alberta, Canada - RJG_03 | ecosystem: Host-associated > Mammals > Digestive system > Stomach > Rumen | place: Canada: Alberta | collected...
AAAATCATCTTTTCCGAGTTTTATCGTCAGAGATGGCTAACGTTTCGACTTGTTCGTCCCCTCACCGCATTCGCGGAGCTCCCCTTTCGAGGGGAGCCTTTCGCCGGGCAGGGCTGGCGTTTGAGTCATTATTTCAAGCCCGCAGGGCCTGATGGAGGGCGGGTGGGCGGGCATATAAAAATGGCCGCCCAATAAATCCGGCGGCCACCTTCACGAAGAACGAACAACGAATAACGAAGAACGTTCTGCACAATTGTCTATTCAGTTATCCTTTGAAAGGCACTACGTCTTTCACTGCTTCTTTCGCATCGATCCTCACTTCTCCGTTGTCCAGGTCGATAAGTACGTATCTGTCATTGCCCATGCCCAGTTCTTTCATGCAGGTGAGCTGGCGGAGGCCGTGCCGGCTGGTCATGCGTTCTACAAGGTCGTGATGGTCTTTTTCTTTCATGGCAAAGACCATATCCACCGATGCGTTATCAATGGCACAGATGTCGAGGGATGCCAGGATGCCCACGTTCGGGGTGACGACTGGTGCGGCAGCTACTCCTTCGCAGTCGCAGGAGACGGACATATTTCTCATAACGTTGATATAGGCCATGTGTTTTCCAAAATAGTCGATGGTAGCTTTCGTAGATTCGGTCATTCTTTCCATAAATTCTTCTTTGGCGATGGACCACTGTTCCTGTCCGGGGTATGTGTGGATCATGGCTTTTCCGATCCTGCCATCTGCGCAGCCGATGCCCAGGTTTTTATTGGATCCGCCGAATCCGCCCTGCACGTGGCCTTTGAAGTGAGTGAGGGCAAGCATGGAATCGTAGTTTGTCTCATGGCTCCCTACGGACATTTCTTTGAACCATTTACCGCCTTTCACGGGAAGCATAATGGTTCCTTCTTCGTCCATAATATCTACGGGCGCGAAGGTCCAGCCGTTCACTTCGAGGGTCTTTCTGTGTTCTTCGGTGGTGTACCGGTCTCCATCGTAGTAGGTATTTGTTTCTACAATGGTGGAATTGGGGATTTCTTTTTCCATCAGTTCCTGTACCCAGGGACGGGGGATGATGTTTGGTCCGTGCTGCTCTCCGGTGTGCAGTTTGACGGCTACTTTTCCCGTAAGGTTTTCAGAAATTTTCTTGTACGCTTTAATGAGACCTGCGGCCGAGAGGTCGCGGGTGAAATAAACGATGGATTCGTTGCCGGTGCGTTTTTCGTATGGAACGTAAGTGTCTCCGCCGGTGCCCGGTTTCAGTTCTGTCATAATTGCCTCCTGTGATTAGTGCTTAGTTTTTAGCGCTTAGTGATTGGAAATATTTCTGATTCTATTTTACAACCTGAAGTGGACTTGAGGGCAAGAAATTTTACAGATTCTTCAGGACTTCTTCGAAGGAATCATACCAGCAGTCGGCCAGTGTTCGGATTTCCTTTCCGTCGGCTTCGGAATATTTGTCATACATGGCTGCCACGGGAATTCCTGCAGCTTTAGCTGCCTCTACTCCCACGAGGGAGTCTTCGAAAATGAAGCAGTCGGAAGGTTCTTTATGAAGGTCTTTCATCAGTTTCAGGTGGACCTGGGGATCCGGCTTGATGGCTGTCACATCTTCTCTGACGTAAATACCATCGAAATAGTCGTCCAGGGGAAGAACCCGGAGGATATTCTGATTTTTATAGCGGTAAATATTCATATTTCCCGTATTCGTGGTAGTCGCAATGACGAGGGTCTTTCCCATTTCTTTCAGTTTCTTCACCAGGTCGGCTGCGCCCGGTTTCAGCTGTACTTTTTCGCGGATCATTTTATGGGCAATGTGATGACGGATATCCATGATTTCATCGCCGGAAAGGGGCGAGCCGCAGATTTTTCCCAGGTCTTCGCAGTAGCAGGTGTAGGGGCTTTTCTGCGTCCGGTATTTCACAAGGGCCAGGTCCCGCCGGTGGTTGACGGTCATTTCATCTTCCGGCGTTCCGCCCAGTTCTTTAATCAGCTCCATATCCACCTGGTTCCAGACGCCTACAGAGTCGACCAGGGTTCCATCCATATCGAAAATGATTGTATTTCTTTCTTGTAAGTAGTTAGGCATGAGCATCTCCTTTTAAAAATTAATATGAGTGCCGATGGAGAAGAAGGAATTAGGGATTAGGGGCGGTGCGCCGCACAATTCAGTCAGGAAAGACGAAATCAATCACTTCTCATCGAGAAAACGGGCCGCCTCCGGATTCTTCCTGATTTCCGCCAGGTCCACACCCGTCGGGTAAACGGGAGTATCCCTGAAATGGTTCACCAGGCAGAGGAAGCCGAGGATGTCTCCCATATCTGCCTTCAGCTGGTGCCACTGCCAGGGTTCGATGGTGAAGGTATCTCCTTCATGGACTTCATAGACCTCTTTTCCCAGAAGGACGTGGCCTTTCCCTTTGAAAATCATGACAAAATGGCGGTGGCCGTGATGTTCGAGGGAGGAGAAACCGTCCTTTTCTACCTGGAAATAGCGGAACTGCACAGGGAGGTCCGTTTCATTGTCAAAAAGGATCTGTTTCGTCACGTCCCGAAAGACTCCGGGATTTTCTTTATAAATATGGGGCTCGATTCCGTCCCAGCGGTTTTCGTCTGCATGAAAATGATGAATCATAAAATGTGTTCCTCCTTTAACATGTCTATTCTACCATATGAAGGAAAGGGGGCATAGGCGAGCGCTCTCATTTCTTCCCGCATTCTGCCCCCGGTCATGATATAATGAATCAAAGTATTTCATCAATCAGCGAGGCCAGTTATGACGAAGAAAAATATTCCTGTCAAATTGAATGAGACTTACGAGGTACCCATCCGGGATCTGGGGATCCACGGGGAAGGAATCGGTTCTGTGAATGATTTCACTGTCTTTGTACCGGGCGCGCTGCCGGGAGAAACAGTGAAAGCCACGGTCCAGACGGCGAAGAAATCCTACGCCCAGGGGCGGCTGATTTCCATTGAAAAATCATCTCCTGAACGCACGGTACCCACCTGCCCCGCATATAAATCCTGCGGAGGCTGCCAGATTTCCCATCTCACCTATGAAGGGCAGCTCTCTATCAAGGAACGGAGAGTGCGGGATGTGATGAGGCGGATTGGTGGATATGAAGAGGAAATCGTCCTTCCCATCCTGGGTGCGGCCCATCCCTGGAATTATAGAAATAAAATGGCCGTGCCGGTCTCCCAGGTGACAAGCGGACCTGTAGCGGGCTACTACCGCCAGGGAAGTCATCAGGTCGTCCCCATCGACGGATGCCTTATCCAGGAGGAGGAAAATAACCGGCTCCTGCGCTTTGCGGAAGGTTTCATGGTCCGTCACCGCCTCCAGGGGTACAATGAAAAATCGGGAAAGGGCTCCATCCGTCACATCATGGGCCGTGTAGGAAATAACGGAGAAGTGATGGCAGTCATCGTCACAGCCACCCCGAAGCTCCCCTTTGCGGCCCTCTGGGTCAAGGAAATGCATGCGCTTCTCCCCGAAGTGGTTTCCATTTACCACAATGTACAGAGCAAAAAAGGAAATACCATTCTGGGAACGGAAATCCATCACCTCTGGGGAAAGGAAAAACTGACCGCTTCCCTCATGGGCCTTTCCTTTGAAGTCTCCCCCTTCTCCTTCTTCCAGGTCCATAAAGAACAGGCCGAAGTACTCTATCAGAAAGCCCTCGATTTTGCAGACCTTTCAGGAAATGAAACGGTCATCGATGCCTACTGCGGGACCGGTACCATTTCCCTCTGCCTTGCCAAAAAAGCAAAACGGGTCATCGGAATCGAAATCGTGGAACCGGCCATCGAAGATGCAAAGAAAAATGCATCTTTCAATGGAATCAACCATGTGGAATTTTATGCGGCCGACGCAGGAAAGCTCATGCCTGAATTATACGAAAAAGGCGAAAGGCCGGATGTCATCGTCATGGACCCCGTCCGGGCTGGTTGCAGTGAATCCGTCCTGAAATCAGCCGCAGCCATGGAGCCGAAGCGGATCGTCTACGTCTCCTGCAATCCGGCCACTTTTGCCAGAGATGCAAAAATCCTCCGGGACCTGGGCTATGAAGTGAAAAAAGTCCAGCCTGTGGATATGTTTCCACAGACCATGCATGTAGAGACTGTGTCATTACTCGAGAAGACGGTCTGAGTCAATTGGGGTAATCGTGATTCGTGATTCGTGGTCCGTGAAGGTGGGCGCCTTAGATTTATGAAGGCGCCCTGAAATTATGAGGTGCCCTTTTTATATGGAAAACTTTCCTTTCCCGTCTATTTATCTTATCCCGGATTAGATAAAATGATAAAATAAATAAAAATGATGACATATATTCACCGGGGGGTGAAAGGAAAATGAAAAATTTTGAAGGCATTGCCAATACTGTTTTTGTTCCCCTTCTGGCGAGGATCCATATTTCCAGGAAGTTTCCGGATCTTTTCTATGACCGGAAGGCGCTGGAGATTGAAAAATACCTGCCCCGCCATGCGGAGAAGGGCTCTTTCGAATATACGGATCTCGCCTCGGCAGCCCGTTATATCATTATGGATGAGATGGCCGCTGATTTTATAAAAAGAAATTCGCCCTGCCATGTGATTTCCCTGGGCGCCGGTCTGGAGAGCGCTTATTTCCGGCTGACGGAAAAACTGGGAGGCGGCAGGGCTCTTTTTTATGAGGTAGATCTGCCGGAGGTCATAGATGCCCGCTGGAAAGTGTATGGAGAAAATCCGGGAGAAAAACTCATCAGCGGAGATATGTTTGCGTTGGACTGGGCAGGAGAAATCGAAGACCGGACGCGCCCCACGGTCCTCGTCGTTTCAGGGGTCTTCCAGTATTTCCGGGAGGAAGATATTTTGAAGCTGATTCACGGCCTCACGGAAATATTTCCCGGCCAGGAGCTTATTTTTGACGCCACCAGCACAAAAGGACTGAAATTTACAAACTGGTTTATAAAGAGAACAGGAAATAAAAATGCCCTCATGACCTTTGGCATAGATGACAGCCGCAAGTTTGCGGAAAAAGCAGGGGCGACGCTTCTGGAGGAAAGGCTCTTTTTCCCGGAGGTCAGAAAAAAACTGGGGAAGCGGGCCAGTCTCATCAGCCGGCTCTGTATGGAGAATTCGGACAGAGGAAAGAAAGCCATCGTCCTCCGGCTCCGGCTGGCACAATAAAGAGTCCATTTTGGACTTGACGGAAAAATGCGGATTCCGCATTTTTTTATTGCGAAAAATCAGAAACCTATGTCCGAAAATGGCGAGAATAGAGGGCGGAAATATGGTATGCTTGACTCATAAGAAAGAAAAGGGGTGAAGCTGATGAATCTCGATGAGCGGCCCTTCTCAAAATGGAAGGCGGATTCAAGGATACCTTCTTTGTCCCGAAAAAGAGCACTGCGCCGTGAGTAACAGATAAAAATTCAGAAATCCCTCTGTAGAACCTTTTCAATGGTACTGAGGGATTTTTATCTTATCATTCACAGGGCAAATGATAAGATAAATGATAAGATAAAATCAAAAAGAGGCAGTTAAGGGGGTAACTTTTGACAAAATTGCAAAAGTTACCCCCTTAACTGATCATTGGTCCGGCTCAGATCATTCACGTCGCCGGCTTTGACATCATACGTAAGGAGTCAGCATGGGATTTCATGTTATAATTAAAAAATAGCAGGCAGGATGTCTGAGGACGAAAAGGGGTGACTGATTATGGATAAACAGCAGGTATATGACTTTTTGAAAAGCAGGGCTGTCTGGCATGAAATCACGGAACATGAAGCAGTCTATAATATGGAAGAACTTTCCCATATCTCAATACCTTATCCGGAGTCTGATGCCAAGAATCTTTTTGTCCGGGATGACAAGAAAAGGAATTACTACCTCATCACCGTAAAAGGGGATAAACGGGTGGATCTGAAAGAATTCCGCAGAAATAATCATACAAGAGCCCTGTCTTTTGCCTCAGCCGGTGATCTGATGAATTTTCTGGGACTGATTCCCGGTGCCGTCACACCTCTTGGATTACTGAATGATTCCGAATGCAGAGTAATCCTGTTCCTGGACCGGGACTTCCTGGAGGAACCGGGACTGATCAGCGTTCATCCCAATGATAATACCGCCACCGTCTGGCTTAAGACAGAAGACCTGGTCCGGATTATCCGTGACCATGGAAATGAAGTGAACATCGTTCCCGTTGATGATGGAAAATAAAGGTCCGGGAAATTCCTGGAATGCATGCTGAAAAATCCCATAGTCAATAAAGCCGGAAATTCCACGGATGAAAAAGTCTGGGAAATTTCCGGTTTTTGATATTTTGAGAAAACAGGGAATCTTTTAAAGGACGTATTATTTCAATCGATAATAACAAGTCGATTTTCCCCGTCCTTCCCGTTTCAGTTCGCCCGAGGCGACCAGTTTCCGGAGGACCCCTTCGATGGAGCTTACACTGAGAGTGGGACAAAATTCACGAATATCCTGTTTCGTGAATCGTCCGATTTTATTTTGAGCAGCCATCCGGACCATGTCGAGGGCCGGTCGTTTTTCCTCCACCAGGGCAAACCGGTCTTCAAAATCCCGATAAGCCGCAATGATAGTGCCCAGTATGTATTTCACAAAGGGCAGGAAATCCTCTTTTCCCTCGTGCCAGCCATGCTGGGATTTTCCAAGGACTTCGTAGTAAAGACCTTTGTTCTGCGCGATTTTGGCTTCCAGAGAAATATATTTCCCTACGTAAAACCCATTCTGATAAAGCAGGAGCGTTGTGAGCAGACGGCTCATGCGCCCATTCCCGTCATTAAAAGGATGGATGCAGAGGAAATCGTGAATAAAAAGAGGAATAGCAATGAGCGGTTCCAGTTCATGATTTCCAATGACCCGGTTGTATTCCTCGCAGATCCGATCCAGCGCTTCCGGAGTTTCATAGGGGGCAAGGGGCTTAAAAAGGATTTCTGAGTGCCCATCCGGCCAGGTGGCACTGATGTAATTCTGTACATTTTTCGTATGTCCTGCCATGGGATTATCCATATGGCTGTACATGATTTTGTGCAGCTGAAGGATATAATTCCTGGTCAGCGGAATGACGTCGAAATTTTCATGAATCAGGGAAAGAACGTCCCGATAGCCTGCGATTTCCTGTTCATCCCTGTTTCTTGGTGTTGTTTTCTCCTCGACCAGCTGACGGATTCTCGTACTTGTGGTGACAATTCCTTCGATGGCATTCGATGATTCGGTACTCTGGATTTTTGCGATTTCCACCAGCTTTTCCAGTTCATCCGGCCTCTGGCGCAGGTACAGTTCCTGCTTGCCCGCCTCTTTATAAATGGCAGCCATATAGCCCAGAATGGTGCTGTCCCATTTCATTTTTGCAATTTTTGAATAATTAAACTCTCTCATTTTTTATTCCTCCCACTTTCCCTTAAATTATATCATAGAATGAGGGAAAAGTAACAGAGTAAAGGAAATTCCCCTTATAAATCCAGTCGATATAAGGGAAAACAAATTTTGCAGTGGAAAATTTGATAAATTTTCCGACGTGGGAATAAAATAGATATTTTTCGATTTACTTATTTCTCATTTTCTAGTACAATAGAAATAAAGGAAATCAATCCGCCATTACTCTCTGACAGCTGAAGGCTAATTGCTAATTGCTAACGGCTAACGGCTAACAACTATATACTTTCTATTATTATATAAGGAGAAATCACATGACAAATTTCGACGTGATCATCATCGGAACGGGAGCAGGAAATATTATTGCGGATGCTGCCATTGCCAATGGAAAATCGGTGGCTATCATTGAAAAAGGCGCTTTCGGCGGCACCTGCCTGAACCGGGGCTGTATTCCTACAAAAGTCATGGTGACTGCAGCAAACCGGGTCCGGGAAATCCGGGAAAGCGCAAGAATCGGAGTGAACGCGGGAGAGCCGTCCATCGACTGGGAGGTCCTTTCTAAACGGCTCTGGCATAAAATCGGTGAAAATAAAGGAATCAAAGAGTATTACGCCCAGTTCCCCAATGTCCACATTTATGAAGGCACTGCCTCCTTTGCTTCTTCAAAGGTCATCCATATTTCCATGAATGACGGAGGAAGCGAAATGATCAGGGGTGAAAAAATCTTCATCGGTGTGGGTGCACGCACAAATATCCCGAAAATCGAAGGCCTGCAAGAAACCGGTTACATCACTTCTGAATCCTTCTTCGGCGAAAAATTTCCAAAGAAGCCCTATAAAAGCCTCATCATCATCGGCGGAGGACCGATCGGCTGCGAATTTGCCCATGCCCTGGATGCGGCGGGAACGAAAGTCACCATCATCCAGCACAATGTAAGGCTCCTTCCGAAAGAAGACGAAGATATTTCCGCCTTCCTCCTGAAGCAGTTCTTGTCCTACGGCATCGATGTCAAACTGAATAAAAATACGATTTCCGTCCATAAAGAAGGAAATGAAAAAGTTCTGATCATAAAGGACCGGGCAACGGGTATCGAAGAAGCAGTAAAAGCAGAGGAAATCCTCGTCTCCCCGGGCATCGTCCCGGTTTCCGACCTGCTGCACCTGGAAAATACGTCCGTCAAAACGGACAAGCGGGGCTATATCCTCACCAATGAATTTCTGGAAACGACCCAGGAAGGCATCTGGGCCATTGGAGATATCAACGGTCAGGCCCCCTTCCGCCACAAGGCAAATAACGAAGCGGAAATCGCATCCCACAATCTTTTCTATGAAAAAGACCCGCAGAAATGGCGCTGGATGCGCTATGACTGCATTCCCGCCGTCACCTATACATACCCCGAAGCAGCTCACGTGGGACTCACCGAAGCAGATGCACGGAAAAAAGGATTTGACGTGGACGTGGCAGTGAACCACTACTCTGCCTCTGCCAAAGGTTATGCCCTGGGCTTCGAACCGGGAGACGAAGATGACGGATTCATCAAACTGATTCTGGACAAAAAGACCGAAAAAATCCTGGGCGCCTATATCATCGGCCCCGAAGCATCCATATTGATCCAGCCCTTCGTGAAATCCATGGTGGACGGGACTTCCACAGTCACCCTGGTGCACGAGGAAATCGGAAGCGAAACGGTACGATCCCTCCGGGCCCTCCCCCTGAAACGGACCCTGGACAGCCGGAGCCTTCAGTCCTTCGACGAAACCATGACGCCCCATCCCTCCCTCTCCGAATTCACCATGTGGACGAGGTATTACTATAAACCGGAACGGCTGCTGAAGAAATAAAACTAGAAAAGCAGGTTTTAAGGAGATTCCTTAAAAACCTGCTTTTAATTTTAATACCATTTATAAGTTTAGTACATCGCTATGGGAACCGGTCCGGGCAACAGTCAGAATCAATACATTGTGGTCAATCCGGTAAATCAGCAGCCAGCCGGGCTGGATGTGGCATTCACGGAATCCGGCATAATTGCCCGTTAAAGCATGATCATGATATTTCATTTCCAATGGCTCTTCTGTGGCCAGGACACGGATGACCTGTTTCAGAAGATTCATATTCAAGCCCCGTTTCCGGCAGCGTTTGTAATCTTTTCTGAATTGACAGGTCGTAGTGATATTCAGCATTATTCATCCAGGTCCTTAAACAATTCATCCGGAGAAGAGTAAACTTTTGCCTTCCCCTTTCCTTCGGCAATATCCCGGGCTTCCTGCATGGCAGCTTCGGTTGCACGATTATACCGGGGCACTCTGACCTCGAATGGAATCCCTCCCACGAGAAGGGATTTCGCGATAAACATATTGATTGCCTGGGGAAGAGTCATGCCCAGTGTACTGAAAAGGTTTTCCGCATCCAGCTTTGTCTGCTCACTCATACGCATATTGAAATTGGCAGTTTTGACAGCCATATGAATCACCATCCCTGAAGATATATTACTTTTTAATAGCAATGCTTTACTTTTGCTTACATTATACTATAATTATGCAGAATTTAATAGACTGACACCTGCACTTTATCCTGAAAATTCAACTCTGCTAAAGCATTGGGCAGATCATTTTGCCAAAGGGAACGGTCGCAGATTTCTGTACAAATGGTAAAAGCAAAGGAGGCAGGTATGGACAAAGAAGAAATCAGAAATAGACTTTTGATGGAATCAAAAAGCCCGCTTCCTCACCGGAGCGGGTTTTCTGACGGGCACGATTCATTCTGCAGCTGCATAAAGCAGTGAATTTTTCAAAAGACCTGTGAATCCTCCTCGTCTTCATCTTCTTCATCGGGACGGTCATAGTAGATGGTATCCCCTATTTTTGTGGCTTCACTTCCATCACTGCCGTAGAGGGTATCGCCAATTTTCGTATAACTGGTACCGTCACTGCCATAAACGGTATCACCTATATTCATATAGCTTTTTCCATCGCTGGCGTATGTGGTATCTCCATAGGTGGTATAACTGGTGCCGTCGCTTTTATAGACCGTATCTCCGATGCGGGTATAGCTGTCCCCATTGCTGTCATAGGCCGTATCCCCAATCATGGTGATGGTCCCGGATTCAGCAGAAGAAATATTTCCCAAACACAGGACCAGACCCAGCGTTACCAGAATTTTCCAAAAACGCACAACACTCACTTCCTCCCCGGACACCACTAACCACTAGCCGCTAACTGCTAACGGCTACACACTATTTCCATATATTCGCCCGAAGGGTGCCACTTTCACTTACTACTTTTATTTATATGAAATACTTTCTCTGTATTCGCCAGGGCATGAAGGCGGAGTTCTTCCGGATCCACTTTCATGTAGGAAGCAAGGGTCTCCACGACGTAGGTAATATTCTGAGGTACATTCGTCCTGGGAAGATGGAAGCCTCTCGGCGTGAGGTAGGGTGCATCGGTTTCCACCATCACCCGGTCCAGAGGAAGAATGGACACGGCCTCCCGGAGGTCGTCTGCCCTGCGTTCATCGCAGATCCAGCCGGTAATTCCGATGTAGAAACCCATATCCAGCAGTTTTTCCAGGGTCTTTTTATTTCCCGTATAGCAGTGGACCACGGAAATGGGACAGAGATCTTCATGGCCTTTGAAGCAATTGATGAAATCTTCTGCCGCGTCCCTTTCATGAAGAAACATAGGCTTCTTCAGTTCTTCTGCCAGGTCGATGAGCTTTCTGAAATAATGAAGCTGGTTTTCCTTCCTCGCATACATGTGGTCATAGTCGAGGCCTGTCTCCCCTACCGCCACGATCCGTGGATTTTTGAGGATGATTTCCCGAATCCTGTCAATATCGCTTTCCTTCGCATCGTCTGAGGCATGGGGATGGATGCCTGCCGTGCCGTATACATCGTGAGTCTTCACGAAATCATTGACCAGTTCGTTTTCCTCATATTCCGAGCCCGTCAGGATGCATTTGATTCCCGCCTCTTCCGCGTCAGAAATAATCTTCTCCGGCTTTGGGAAAGAACGGGTGAACAGATTGAGACCTATATCGTAGTATTTTATTTCCATAAAATGTACCTGCTTTCTTTACTCTGAACTCAGTATAGTGGGCGAAAAGAAACTCGTCAAGAAGGCGATTATTCAGTATGGCAGCTACTGTTTAACAGGCTCACTCTTGAAATTTTCTTCATTTCTGATACACTGTTTATAGGATTGTATTACTTGTATTACACAAGGAGGTCATTATGAGTACGATTTCGCTTAGAGTCAGTGATGATGAAAACAAACTCATTCAGGCCTATGCAGCAGCCAATAATTTAAGTCTTTCCGCTTTTATTCGCGGTGCCGTTCTGGATAAAATTGAAAATGATATGAGAATGGACGAGGCCCGAATTCTTCATGCCCGTGAACTTATGAAGAAAGAAAAAATTTACGACCATGAAGATGTCTGGAAGGAGCTGGGCGTCTGATGTTTCAGATCAAATTCTCTGAACATGCGGTCAAAGAGCTAAGGAAGTTGGATAAGCCTATAGTCCGGGTTATTAAAAACTGGGTAATAAAAAATCTGGTTGATACCACGGACCCAAGGATGCAAGGCAAAACCCTGACTGGAAATGTAAAAGGAATATGGCGCTATCGCCTTGGAGATTATCGGCTCTTTGCTGAAATACATGACGAAGACCTAATTATTTTCCTCTTCGAAATAGCTCACCGGAGAGAAGTATACAAACGTCAATAATTATTAAAGGCTGGTGGAAACGAAATGAAAAAATGATGATGACCGCCCTGCTGGCAGGGCTGGTTTCTTTAGGAGGCAGCGCTATGGCAGCGGATATGGTGGTCCATGTGGATTCTTCTACGGCAAAGATGGTCAGCAAGGCACAGAGTGAATTGCTGAAAGTGGATGTGAAGACGCCCCTCATCAATCAGATTTCCAATGTGGTTTATGAGCAGGTGCCCATGCGGGGCTATCCTTCCGTCGCCATGAAGATGGATATTCTCCAGCCGAAAGCAAAGGAAAAGCTGCCGGCCATCGTTTTCGTGACGGGCGGCGGATTTATCAATGCAAACAAGGATAATGGTATCCAGCTCCGCATGCATCTGGCCGAAGCAGGCTATGTGGTCGCTTCCATCCAATATCGGGTCGCTCCGACGGCCAAATTCCCCCAGCCCCTGGAAGACGTGAAGGCATCGATCCGCTATCTCAAGGCCCATTCAGACCAGTTTGGCATCGATCCTGAAAGAGTAGGAATCGTGGGCGGCAGTGCGGGAGGCTACCTCACCGCTATGGCAGCTACCACCAGCGGGACAACCACTTTTGATAAAGGAGAAAATCTCAATGTAACCAGTGACGTGAAAGCAGCCGTAGACCTGTACGGTCTTTCCGACCTTACCAGAATCGGTGACGATTACAGCGAAGAAGTGCAGGAGAAACATAAATCCCCCGGTGCCACTGAAGCCCTCTGGGTGAACGGTTCTGCCGTATTCGGCGGTAAAGACGGAGGAATCCTCGCTGACCGTGAAGCTGCCCTGGCAGCCAATCCGATGACTTATATTTCCAAAACCTCCGCTCCCATGCTTCTCATGCATGGTACAAAAGACATGGTCGTCTCCCCCAGCCAGACAGACCTCCTCTTCCAGGCCCTCCGGGAACGTCAGATTCCTTCCAAACGGTACCTCGTGGAAGGGGCCGCTCATGGAGGTATCTACTGGAACCAGAAAGAAGTGCTGGATATCATCACGGAATTCTTTGATTCTTACTTGAAGTGAGCAGTGATTAGCAATTAACCGTTAGTTTTTACTGATTAGAAAAGAGCCGGTTGTGCAGCCGGCTCTTTTTATTTGGAACGAAAGCGGTCAGTGAAGGATATGGCCGGCTTGCCAGCCAGTCTTAAATAGTACGACATGCACAGCCTTCAGCCCACAGGTGGGCTCTCTACCTTTCCTTCAACTCCGCCTGTGCACCCCATAAAAAAATTGCGCTGCCAAAGCAGCGCCACCTTCCCGCACCCCGAAATCTCGAAAAAGAATCTATCGGGGCATGTCCCTGCGAGACTGATTCCGGATATCGAAACTGACTCAAATCATAAAACTGACAAATGACAGATTTCACAATTTCTTCCCCTGCGCATCCCCTCTGAAGTTGTAGATGATGAATCCTGCGGCCAGGAAGAAGGCGATGGCGGTGGTCCAGAAAACGGTGGGATAGCCGAACCAGCGGGCAAGAGCTCCCGAGCAGACAGGGCCGGCTACATTGCCCATGAGGAAAACGGAAGAAACCACGCCGAAAACGATGGACCTTTTTTCAGGAGGTACGGATGCGGCCAGAATCGTATTCGTACAGGGACCGATGGGACCCATACCGAGGCCTGTAATGGCCCGCCAGCAGCCAAGGCCGGTGACGGACGTCATGAAATACTGCATGATGAAATCAAAACCCACAAAAATCGTAGCGGCCACCAGGATCTTATGGGGACGGAAACGCTGGGTGAGACGGCCCACATTGAGGGACATCAAAGCAGAGCAGCCGCCGGAAATAAAAATGATCAATCCCACAGTAGTCGCTACGGCTTCGGAATCGCTTCCCATCATCTGTTTGATATAAAGCGGCAGGATTGGACCGATGCCGGTGATGCCGAAATTGCAGAGGAACTGCATGAAAGTCATGATCCGGACCCGGGGGATTTTCATGAAATAGACAATCTGCCCCCAGGTGGAACCCTTTTCCTTCGAAGCCCCTTTGCGGTGAATTTCCGGCATGAAAAGGCGGACTGCCAGCAGGCATAAAAGAGACAGGGAACCAAAGAAGAAAAATGGCATGCGGTACCCGATGGTATCGGCAATAGCCCCGCCGATCAAAGGTCCAACCATGATTCCTACCACCATGGCTGCCTGAAAATACCCCATGGACCAGGACGTTTTTTCTTCCGGAGTCACGGAAACAACGATGGAAAGTCCAATAGGCACAAATCCCCCTACCAGGCCCTGAATGGTACGGAGGATGAGAAGCTGCCAGGGGGCCTGCGTAAAGGCAGATGCGAGGATGCAGCAGGAAACAGCGGAAAGCACCACAGTCATCATGGTCTTCGGTCCCCGCCGGTCCGCCTGAATCGACCAGAAAGGCGCAGAAAGGGCAATCATAAAAGGAGTGACCCCCGTAATGAGTCCCGCCCAGAAAGCAGACTCCCCGGGATCCGAAAGCCCCAGCTCAGAAAGAAAAAGCGGCAGGAATGACATGACCCCCATGAGCGCAATCCCCGCGCCCACCTGAATCAGGCACACCAGGTAAATGACCCGCTTCCAGTCCTTCATGCTCCCGCCTCCTTTCGTTACATATTTATCTACCATATTATAAAACTTTTGATAAAATATTGCTTATATAAGAAATAGTGGAAATAATCTTCCGAATATGCTATTATAATAAAACATGCGGGTGTAGTTCATCGGTAGATAGTTGCTGTCCGAGATTGAACTGGACTCGCAGTAAGTGAGATATTCTTACACGTGAATATCTTGCATTTCATACGCGGGTGTAGTTCATCGGTAGATAGTTGCTGTCCGAGATTGAACTGGACTCGCAGTAAGTGAGATATTCTTACACGTGAATATCTTGCATTTCATACGCGGGTGTAGTTCATCGGTAGAACGCAAGCTTCCCAAGCTTGACAGGAGGGTTCGACTCCCTTCATCCGCTCCACTTAACGATATATCCTCACCAACCGGTGAGGATTTTTGATTTTCATTAATTGCATGCAAAGTATCCCGGCAGGGCGGGTGTAGTTCAAGGGCAAGCTGCTGTCCGAGATGGTGAAGGACCACGCCGAAGGTGACACTCCCCCAACGCAAGCTTCCTAAGCTTGACAGGACGGGGAGGGCTCCCTTCATCCGCTCCACTTAAAATTAAAATCCTCACTTTGGAGTGAGGATTTTTTTATTTAGCTGATTCATTTGACCTGATTGTTTCAGAAAACTTCTGAATGGCTTCCCACACGATACAGAACAAGTACCAGGATATCATCTACATATTCATAGACCAACAGCCAGTCCGGTTCGATGTGGCATTCACGAGTTCCTTTGAAACGACCTGACAGAGTATGATCACGATAGATGGCAGGCAGCGTCTCTCCATCAGCAAGGATCTGAATCACTTCCATCAGTTTATTCAGATTTCGATGCTGCTTTTTTGCCATTTTCAAATCTCTTTTAAACTGGCTGGTAAACCTGACTTCGTACTTCATAAATCAAGAGCCGCCTTTAATTCATCCATGGAACGATATCCTTTTGCATTAGGATCTCTGGCTATTTTTCTTCCTTCTTCTATAGCCTCTATGGTCTTTGCATTCGGCACATCCATCTTCAATTCAAAAGGGATCCGCTGTTCTCTGATGACGGTTCTGAGAAACATATTGATTGCAGTCGTCATATTCAGGCCAAATTCATTGAACAGGAAATCCGCCTGTTCCTTGACCCGCCGGTCAATCCGGATATTCAAGTTGGTTGTATCTGCCATGATATCCACCTCCATGATTATATTTTAATGCGAAAATGTATTTAATGTCAATATATTGTCATTATATTGCACTAATTTCCATATTGAACAGGGAAGAGAGGACTCCCTTCATCTTCTCCGGAATATTGAGTCTCTGCATTCGCAGGGACTTTTATTTTACCCTGGACAGGCAGGATAGAAATCCCTATTGCATATCAATTACTCGAATTGATTGGACCCTTCTCCTGCTTTGCAGGAGCTTTCCCCGCCGGGGACGCTTTTCCGCGAGCGATTTGGGAAAATGATTACGCTTCCGATTGTGCAGACCCTCCCACTGCTATCCCTTTTCGGGCATGATAAGGTTTGTAATTTAAAAACTCCGCGGCGCTTCCTGTTTTTATACGCCGCACCGCCCCTAATCCCCAATTCCTCCTGCTCAATAAGAATATTAAAATTGGCCGCTTTGTAATTTGATGCGGCCACCGCCCCGACAACCCCAATACCCCCGATACCCCCGACATTCCCGATTCAAAAGTTGTTTTTAATCAGTTTGATTTCAATATTAAAAACCTCACCCCCTCCCCTTTGCACTTTTTCCTGAAAATGGTTAAAATGGGTAAGTACCCTTTATCAAGGAGAAATAGTATGAAACTCATCAATTTTGACCATATCGTGCTGACCACGGGAAATCTGGAAAAGTGCATCCATTTTTACCGGGATATCCTGGGCATGATCCTTTCGGAAGCCAATGGCCGGTATGCCTTTCTTTTCGGAAACTGCAAGATCAATATCCATCAGCGGCCCGGGGAATTCCAGCCGGCGGCTTTGAATCCGAAGGAAGGCAGCATCGACCTCTGCATCATCACAGAGACCCCTCTTGAAGAGGTGGAAGAAGAGCTGAAGGAAAAAGAGGCACCCCTCATTACGGGCATTGTGGACCGCCACGGGGCGAGGGGCCCCATGAAATCCCTGTACCTGCGGGATCCCGATGGAAATCTCATCGAAATCGCCCGGTATATCAATCAGAGTGAAGACCGTGAGAATATCGCGGAAGATCTGATTTTCGCCGAACATGACGAAAATGCACTCATCAAATAAGGAGACCTATGACACCGTACCAGTCCAATCTGTTTTTCATCGCCGAATATATCCTCTCGGCCCTGATTATCGTCTTTCTCACCTGGAAAAAGACGTCTTTTGACGCGAGGAACCCCATCACCAGGAAGACTTTTGCGAAAAGACTTCCATTTGTAATCATCGCGGTGGTTTTGCCCATTATCCTCATGACGGCCATCATTGTTTTCTCGAAATTCATCGGAGTGACCACGAGCATCGTCCTCATCGGAACGCTCCAGCTTCTGCTCACAGTGACAGCTAATGTCATCCTGGGCGCTTCCTGGCTCCAGCGGTACCGCGTCTATCCAAGAGGCACGGAACTGGCCATCGTAGTCATCCTCATGTACATCATTTCCGACCTTTTCATGCCCGCCGGAATCAAGTATGCCCTCCTTGTGGGCGGAACAGTGCTGGGATTCATATTTCCTGATGAATGGGATGACTGGAGGAAATAAAGTATAGAAATAAAAGACTGCGTTCTGCAGTCTTTTTCTTTTGCAACATTTCGATGGTCGTTATTCGTTGTTCGTAAAGGTGGCTCCCTTCGGGCACAATTTTTTATAAGTTTATTATCCTGAGAATGGGTAGAACAACCCCTCAGTCCGCTCCGCGGACAGCTCCCCAGGCTTACTATAAAACCATTATCCCGAAAAACCCAAAAAAGGGCGCACTTACCCCAGGGTCCATTTTTTAGCTTTTTTCAGTTAGCGATTGCCATGGTAGATGGAATTTCTCCGGC
>Ga0256406_1003937_pt1 | contig 17690 bp, 9 predicted proteins | sample RumenRJG_03DNA_FD_185986 | JGI IMG/M metagenome (GOLD analysis project Ga0256406, IMG submission 185986) | Bovine rumen microbial communities from Lethbridge, Alberta, Canada - RJG_03 | ecosystem: Host-associated > Mammals > Digestive system > Stomach > Rumen | place: Canada: Alberta | collected...
GGCCGAGGAGGAGAGGCTGAAGAAACTGGGCCTTCTTCCCGGGGACGGGCCGCGGCCGAAGAGGAAGCGCGGAAGACCCAGAAAACAGGCTCTATAGTCTATCGGACTGGGAAAGTTCTAATCAATTCCATGGCCTTTGGCATGCCATCCTTTAGCCTCCTCAGCAAGCTCGGATAGACCTGTTGGGGAACGTGGAGGGCATCCGTTAAGGAAAGAAAATCCTTCTTCCGTAGGTTCTTTTTCTTGCCGTTGACGGTCAAAGAGGCAGGAGGAAGGGCGGGATCGTCGAACCAAGCGGAAACATAGCTGAAGCGATACCCCCCTATCGGTCTCCTCCAAATGAGTGCAGAGGCGCCCGCTAAAATAAACGCTCGCCTTCCTCATTTTTTATTTTCTTTCCCTTACCGTGATTTCCGCGTTGAAAAAGTTCAACAGTTCGTTGACTTTGTCGAGTCGTAAAGATTCCTTGCCCTGCTCCAAATTTTGGATGAAATGGAGGCTCAAACCGCTGAAATCGGCCAAATCCCGCTGAGTCATCCCCATCTTCTTTCGGGAAGCCTTCACGTAGACGGCAATAGGATTTCCCTTCATTGAATGCCCCTTTTAATCACGAACGTGAGTAGTTTTGGTATAAGGGAAGCCTTAACGTTGGGTGTTCTCCGCATAACCTACTATGATATTTAAAAATGTAGGTTACACCCTGACGTGAAACGGCTCGGTTATTTCTTCCCTTTGATCCAGCGAAGTTCGGTGGGTTTGAGCATCAATTTCGTGGGTTCACCGTCCGCGTCGTAAAAGACGGTCTCCTGCGTGTGATCGGTGTTGTTGATGACCGCGTAGGTATCGATTTCCGGATAATAGGAAACCTCCGCATTCGGATTGGAGGAGAAAGCCTTCTTTAGGGCATCCTCCTTATGGCTCACGTAGAGCAGGGCCCGATAAAGGAGCCTCGCGTTCTCTCCGTTATAAGGGAGGCCGGCGATGTAGCAGGAACGCCCCCCGAAATAATCGTTTACGGCGAGCTTCACCTCCCCGACGTTCACCTTCCGGATAAAGCGGGGCGAAATGTCGATGTCCAAAACCTCCGTGCCGTCTAAGGCGTAGACGTTCTTCGTCCCCTCGCCGTAATCGATGCCGCCTTTCTTATCCGCATTCACGAAGCTTTCATGCGCTTCGATGTTGTATTTGTCCTGGCTCAGGGTGAAGCCAAGCTCCTCGTCGACCCCAAGGACGTCCCTTAAGGCGAAGAGGTGGCCGTCTTTGGCGTAGGCGCTTGGCTCGCCGATTCCGACGAAGCCGTGGCCCTTAGCCACATAGGAGCGAATCTTCTCCAAAAGCCTGGGATTATCCCAATAGGATCCCCCGGAGTAGGAAGTGTCCCTCGCCCCGACGTTGATGAGGGCGTCCACCCCATCGGGCACCCCGCTTCTTAAAACGTCGTCGAAGGAGAGAAAAACCACCTCGACGGGGAGCCCCGAAAGGGCCTCTAAAACGCCTTGGTAGGAATAAATCTGCTGATACCAAAGCTCATGGGCCACCATGTGGCTCATCCAGGAGCGAAGGCTCCCCCAGGCATTGAGAACGCCGACTTTCATGGTGCAATATGGCGCGCTTTTTTCTGCCGTCTCCACGATGTCCCGGAACTCGTCGGCGACCTCCGCGACCCGGTCGACGAAACTGGGGAACTTCGCCGCCAGGGAGAGATAGCCCCCGAAGCCCATTCGGTCCAAAGGCTTGCGGAGCAAAGCCCGCCGCGCGCTCCTCCAGCTTTTGTTGAAGCCATCGACGACGCCCTGCTCGTTCCCCTCGTGGAACTCATCGGGGAAGAAATAAGGCAGGAACCTCCCCTCATGGCAAGCCGCCCCGGGGATTTCGGAAAGCATCCGCACGGTGACGCCGCCGCCGATGGAGCCGACCACGGCATCGAGGCCGACATCCGCGAAATAAGGCCCGTATGGCTCCGTCCCAATCCAATCGTCCCCCAAAAACATCATGGCTTTGCGGCCGTGCCGATGGACGATCTCCACGAGTTCCTTCATTAGGCCCGCGCAAAAGCGGGAGACATAGTCCATGTAGCGGCGGAATTTCTCATTGGGGACGAGGAAGGGGTTATTGTATTGGCCGGCTTGGATGAGGTCTTCGGCCGTAAGGGCGATGCCGCTTTCTTTCTTAAAGCCATCGAGCAAGGCCGGCGAACCGCATAGCCCATAGCCGAACCAGTCCACGTACTTCTCCTTGCCCTTCTCGTTGAAGAAGAGGGAGAACTGATAGAAGAACGTCGTGAAGCGGACCACGTCGACGTCTTGATTCTCTTCGAGCCACCGCTTCAGGTGCTCTTTGACGTATTGCCTGGTCTTCGGGAAACTGGGGTCGTAGACCATGTCCTTCTCGACGTCCCAATGGTTGGTGAGGTAGTTGTAGATTTGGGTGGGGTGCCAGAGGAGGCGGGCCACGAAGTCGACGTTGTATTCATGATAGGGGATGGCGTTTTTGATGAGGGCCGTCCCCTCCTTCTCGTCGATTTCGAAGGGGACTTCCTCCCCCAAAGTCCTATCGAAGGCTTGGAAGCGATGGACGTTAGCCATATCCAAGGCGAACTGATCCTTCAGATAATGACGGAGCAAGGGGATTCTCACCAAGGAGGAATCCGCGGTGACGGTGTCGCTTAAAAGAAACACTCGATGCGCCTCCTCGGGATGCTTTTTGGCCCACTCGTTGTCCCCGCGAACGACGAAGTAGGTCTTATAGACCAGCGGCGCGATTTCGTGGGGGTTCTTCGGGAGCGAGGTCCCGTCGCAGTCCCTCACCGCGTCGGCGCCCCATAAAGCGGCGATTTCCTTCGTCCCCTCGACGAAGGAGGCGTCGGTGGGGATGGTCAATCTCCCCTTCTTTGGGGAGGAGGCGCAGCAAACGTCTCCCTTCTTTTCGCGGTTTTCCATAAAGGTTTGCCCCTTTCTTTTGTCATCGAAAGGGGAGGCTTTTGGCCTCCCCGTAGGCTTAGCCTCAATCAGGCTTGGTCGGTGATGGTGAGCTCATTGCCCCAAGTGGCGAGCAAAGTATCCTTGTCGTTATCGCCCATTATGTTGGAGGACTTGGTCTTGATGAGGGTGCTTTCCACCGTCTTCAAGCTCCCCGATTTGGCGATGGCGTAGCCGAAGTGGAATTCGGGGTGGGCGGTGCTATCGAAATTCTCGACGTCGCTTAGGAAGTCGATGCTCACGTGCTTGAGGGTGAGGTTCTGCGCTTGGTTGCCAAAGAGCAGGCCATAGGCGTCGCGGGTGGCCGTCCAGTTGTCCGAGACCGAAATCGTGACGTGGTCGAGGGCCGCCCAATAGGAGTTGTAGGCCAGCAAAGACTGACCCCAGGGGCCGCCGATTAGGAAGTCGCGGAATTCGATGTTTTTGATGATGCCCGCGAAGGTGCCGAATAGGCCGCCGAGCCCGACGACGGTGTGCGAGATCACGTGCCCCGCCCCATCAAGGGTTCCGGCGAATCCGGCGTTGGCGTTCCAGCCGTATTTTGACACGCTGATCGCGTTGCCGTCGCAAACGATGTCGTTACGGAGCACGAAGTAGCCGGTTACTTTGGTCTTGCCATCCCACTGCATGAGGCTGAAGTCGGCCTGCTTGGCGATGAGGTGGTCGGCGACGTAGAGGCTAAACGAATAGGCCGTGTCGCCGCTGCCATCGTATAGGTAGTAGGTCTGGCTCCCGGTTTGGGCGAAAGAGGCCGAGGCGGTGCCGGCGTTATCGGCGAGGATCACCCCGCTCGCGTCGTAAATGCTCCAGCCCTCCTTCAGGGTCGTGGCCCCCTCATTGGTGGCCCCGGCGATGTCGGCGATGTCAATGGAAGTGGCGCTCACGCTTAAATCGACGTAGGCGTGCTGAGAAAGCGCGTGCATGCGGAAACCGCATTCGCATTCGCCCTCCTCGTTGAAGCTATGGGCGACTTCCTCGGTCTCTTCCCCGCAGACGGAGCAGACCTGATGGTGGCCCGTCAGGGTGTAGACGTAGGCGTAATCGTGCGAGATCTTCGGGATCACGAGGTCCGCCGCCTGCTTCTCGACGTATTCATCGCCCTCCTTGACGAAGAGCTTATGGCAGACGGAGCACTCGTAATGCGCCTTCACGCCCTCCTTGGTGCAGGTCGCCGGCACCTCGGGGATGAGCTCGCCGTAATCATGGTCGGCGAAGGGGAGGACGAGATCGGCCGCGGTGACCTCTTTCTTGTTCTCGTCGAAGAGCTTGCCGCAGACGGAGCACTCGTAATGGGCGGCCGTCCCCTGCGTGAGGCAGGTGGAAGGAACTTCGGGGATGAGCGCGCCATAATCATGTTCGGCCAAGGGCAAGGCCAGCTCCTCGAGGGTGACTTCCCGATACTCGTCGCCCTCCTTGGCGAAGAGCTTGCCGCATCGGTCGCAACGGTAATGCGCCCTTACGCCCGCTTGCACGCAGGTGGAGGGGACCTCGGGGATGAGCTCGCCGTAATCGTGGCCCAAAGGCGGGATCTTCAGCTCCCCCTCGGTGGTTTCGACGAACTCCTCGGTGAAGAATTTGCCGCAGATGGAGCAGACGTAATGCGCCTTCATGCCCTCCTCGGTGCAAGTGGGTTCCACCTCGGGGATGAGCTCCCCATAATCGTGGACTTCCCCTTCCGACGAATGGGGCGATGATGGGATGGATGAGGTCGGCTGGGAGTGCGTGGACGCCTCAGCCGGTTGGGAGTTGCCGCATCCCGTTAGGCCAACGATGGCCATGGCTAGGATCAGCCCTCCCGCTTTCCAGTTACGACTCGACATAATCTATATCCTCCTCAAGCGGCGTCTGTGTAAGCCACTTGAATCCCGGGGTAATCCCCGGCTTTCTCCTCATTGCTGTTCCACCCGAGAATCTTGTTTTGATGGGTGGTCGTGATGGAAACGTTGGTGTAGGTGTTGTCGGGCCATTTCCCATCGATGGCCGCGTTCTTGGCGATGACCCAGCCGAGGTAGGCGCTTCCCGTGTCGATGCTAAGGTCGGACAAAACGCTGCCCTGGCTGATCACCTGGGCGATCGTTCCCCCCGCTTCCCGCTTTTCGTCGCCATCGGCTATGGTGAAGCTGAGGTTACGAAGCTCCGCCCCTTTGATGGCCTTGGCGAAGACGTAGGACTGGTTGGGCCCAAGGTGGAGGTCCGTGAACGAGACGTCCTTAATGAGCGCGCCGGCGCCGATCGTGCCGAATAGCCCCTGCCCCGCGAGGGTGAGGCCTTGGATGGTATGCCCCCTTCCGTCGAAGACGCCGACGAAGCCCTGCTGGCGGTTCCAGCTGTAGCCAGAATTCGTTAGGCTCGTCCCCGAGGCGTCTAAATCCTTTCCTAAGAGGTAATAGCCATCGATGACGTCGCGGCTCCCGGCTTGGTAGGAAAGGGCGCTTAACTCGCTGGGGTCGGAAATGATGGAGTCGACCACCAACGCGTTGACCCAGTAGATGCTTGAGCCCGCGATGACCCCGACGCTTTGGCTGCCGGAGGAGAGCTCCTGCCAGGAGACGAACCTCCTAGCGGCGTTTAGGAAGCCGCTGGGGGAGGCGCTGGGGAGGCCGGAAACCCCGTTGGGATCCATGGCTTTGTGGGCGAGGTCCAAGAGGACGTATCCCTCTTCGGCGGTCTTATCGATCTCCGCGGGGGACACCACTTGGATGTTCGCCGCGGCGGACTTCTCCTCGTTCAGCAAAGAGGTGGCTTTTAGCCTAACCACCGCCCCGGCGGGAACCGAGGAGGAGAGGCTTAAAACCCCATCGGCGAGGGAGGCGCCCGTGACGGATCCCTCTATCCCCAAGGAAAGGTAATGCCCCGAGACTTGGACGGCGTAACTCGAATTAGCCGGGAGGACCTCGGGCACGTTCGAGAAGGAGACGTCCTCCTCTTTCGCGCTTTCGTAGAGGTTCTTGAAGAGGGGGAGCCCGTTATAGTTTCCCCACACGTCCCCCGCGAAATGGATGTCCCGGGCCATAAGCTGCTCGTAGCTGGAGTAAATCCCGCCCACCGGGGAGGCCCCCACGACCGCCTGATTCGGCGAGATGCCGTAGACGTTCTCGTTTTCGTATCCCTCCCCTAAGCCGAGGAGCAGGCTTTCGGAAGCATCGCTCACCTTGGCCTCCGCCGCGTCGAAGAGGGCGTTTTTGAGGGAGGCGGTCCGCTCGGCCTGGATGACGAAGCAAGAGCCATAACGCCGGCTCCCCTGCCTCGTCCCGCCCCCTAAGGAGGAGTAACGGACGTAGACGTTCTCGATCCGCCCCGCGCCCGCCGAGCAAAGGAAGCCCGAGGAGCGGGCCACCATGGCATCGGTGAAGGAGACGTTTTTGATCGTCCCCTCGGCCTGAAGGACCCCAAAGAGGCCCCCGCTTTGGCCGGATTCGTCGATGCGCATGCCCTTGATGTTGTGGCCTTGGCCGTCGAAGACGCCGCGGAAGCCATAGAGCATCCCATTCTCCCAGCTGGTGCCGTTCTCCTCGATGCTCCAGATGTCCGCCGAGTTGGCGGGCGATGCATAACGGCCCGAAAAGTCGATGTCGTTATCTAGGACGAAGTATCCGTCCCAAAGCGGGATGGCGTCGGGGCTTCGGGTGTACATGGCGAATTCGCCAACTCTAGGCGTGGAGCCCGGGATGGCCGCCTTGGCCAAGGCGCCCATCGCGGATAAGTCGGCCTTCGTGCGGATGATCTTGGTGTAAAGCGTGAAGGGGATTTCGTAGACGGCCCTCGCCGAGAGGAGGAGAAGCTTTTGCTCCCCCATCTTCGCGGCGTACCTGGGAAGATCGTCCTTGCGGAGGGCGATGGCCCCCTCGGAATAGCTCCCGACTTCCTCGCCTTCTAGCTGGACGGAGCTAATCTCTTCCTCCCCGATCAGCGAAAGCGAGCCGGCGGAGAGACGGAAATTGAGGTTGCCCTCCCTCTCGCAGGTGAAGGAATCGGGCAGGCTGATGTAGGGAAGGGTGACGCTTACGTAAATCGTCACGTCTGCGTAATGATGGCCATCCGAATAACGGCCCGTGATGGTCGTTTCGCCAGGGAGGTGGGCGGAGATGACTCCTTCTTCCATGCTGGCGATGGAGGGCTCGCTGGAGGCCCAAGAGAAGGCGGGAGAGGCGATTGCTTCTTCGCCATGATAAAGCGAGATCTCCGGGGCGATCGAGGAATGGCCGCTTGCGCTTTCCTTGGAGAAGAGGCTCGCGGCATAGCCTCCTTGGACGGGGCTTAGGTTGGCGATTTGGACGCGGTAATAAAGCGCGGGCACGACCTTGACGTCTAAGCGCGCGGTGAGGGTGACTCCCTGATAGAGGGAAGAGGCGTAGAGGCTGCCCTGCCCTTCTTGGTTCCCCCGAAGAGAGAGGGTGCCGTTATCTTTGACTTCGTAGGAGAAGACGCCGGGCGCGCTGTCCGCGCCGAAGGCGTAGGAGATGACCACGCCCGCCAGCTTGCTCCGCCCGAAGTAGGCGGCGCAGCTCACCTCGAGGGCCCCATCCACCGACAGGGAGACGCTCTCTTGGGAGAATTGGAGAATGGGAAGCCTCGTGGAGGCGTTCACCGTGACCCGGCATATCGCCGAAGAGGTGCCGATTCGCGCCTCAACTTGGCAACTCCCCACCTTTTTGGCGGTCAATAGGCCAGAAGGCGACACCGAGCAGACGGCGGAATCGCTAGAAGTCCATGAAGGCGTCTTGAAACTGGCGAACACCTTGGCCTTTAGCTGGCACGTGTCGCCTTCATTTAGGACGACTTCGCTTTGATCCAGGCGGATCAATGCGCTTTCTTGCTCGGAGGAGGATGGAAGATCAGGGCAAGGCGAAGAGGATTTCGCCCTGCCGCAGGAGACGGAGAGGAAGGCGGCTACCACAGGAAGAAGGAGCAACCGGGTGAATGTTTTTCTTTTTTTCATTGGCCATACCCCCACTCGGAAAAGACGTCTTCGATGGATTCGTGCTCTTTATGGCGGGTGATGCCGAGCTTATGGCAATCCTCGACCAGGGAGCGCCTCCTTTTGGCTAGTTCGCTTTCGGAGTAGCGCTCAGGGTAAAGCGTGGCCAAGGCGTAACGCGGGAAGATGGACTCCAAGAGGATGTGGCGGCGCACCGTCTCGTAACGCTCGGGGTCTTTCGCCTTCAGGGGCAGGATGGCCCGATAGGCCTCCTCGATGTAGCCCTCATACGCGTCCAAAATCCCCTTGGGCCAATAATTTGTCGAATCGATCACGTCGTAGATGGAGCCGTTTAGCTCGGGGTTGTCACTCTTTAGGTGGTTCAAGTAGGCGCGGACGGCTTCGTAAAACTCCCGCATCGGCTTATCCGCGTCCCGGAAGTAATAGGCGAAGAAGTTATCCACATCCTCCTCGTAGGAACGGTTCACGTCGAAGAGGGCGCGGGAGTCCAAGTAGTCCTTCAAATAGGTGAAGCCCGTGAAGGCGCTTTGGAAGACCTGGCCCGAGTTGAAGACGTAGACGGCGTTCTGCCGGTAGTAGTACTTGAAGGAGTCGTAGACGTAGCTCCAGGAGTTGTAGGGGTAAAGCGCGGCCCGAAAGTTGGTCTCGTAGGCGTAGACGTATAGCTTGGAGGCGAGGGCCTTCCAAGAGGCAAGGTTGTCCGCGTAGGCCTTATTCTTGGGGTCGGCGAAGGAAGTCGTGTAATCGGCGTTGATCGGCGCCACCTCAACCCCCACGTGCTCGTGGCAGAGCATCTCGGGGTAGGTGGGCTCGTAAGCGAGGTTGCCCGCCTCGTCGACGACCTCTTTCACGGGGGCGCGCTCGGACTCGTGGTAGGCGAGCATCACGAGGTTGAAGTTGCGGCCGCTTCCCTCTAGGTAGGCTTGGATGAGGTCGTCGACGGCGTTGAGCAGCTTAATCTGGGAGGAGGCCTTCGAGCCGTATTTGGCTAGATCGGCCAAGCAGGCTTCGCAATCGCAGAGGGTCGGATTGTCCTCTTGTGAGATCACGAAGTTCTCCATGTCGGGCCGCGCGTCGATCAAAGGCTCGATGTTCGCGGCAATCTGCTGGACCATCGCCTCGTATTCTTCTTGATTCCCATGCGCCGTGTAGCAGATGTCGGCCGCCCCCGTCTCGTACCAATCCGGATGATCGGCCAGATAAAGCGAGGGAGGGAGAATCTCCAAGGTGTTATGAATGGACCAGCCCGAGATGGGGATGAACACCTCATCGTCGGTGTAGCCCATGCCGTATAGGGCCCCCGGGTCCATGGTGTTGCTGTAATGGCGGTAGGCGAAATCGGGCTTCTCGACGATATGGATCTCAGGCAGGCTCTCCCCCGTTTTGCGGTAGGCGACCGTGTCGAGGGCATACATCTCATAGCCTAGAATCGCCTTCAATAGGGCGATGGCCCCCATGTGGTAGCCGCCCTTCTTCTCGGCCCGGAGGAAGAGAGCGTTCCCGCTGGTCTCGATCTGATAGCCCGAGAAGCCTAAGCTTTGGGAGGAGGCGACGAGGCCCGCTTGCTCCCAAAGGTCGTCCCGCCCGAAGACGATGGCCTTGTCCCCGACGGCATAATTCTCATACGAGGTTCGAATGGGGAGGGAGACCCCCGTCGCGTCGAGGAAGTATTGGTTGCAGAAATTGACGGCCTTCAAAGCGCCCGAGGCCTCGCCGACCACGAAGAAGTAATCGGTTTTGCCCTCCCGGATGAAGGGCAGGTCGCGGTCTTGGACTTCGACTTGGTGCAAATTGTCGACTTTATCGGCCTCTTGGGGCTCGCTATTTGGCTTTGAGCTCGTCGTCCCTTTGGCTTTGCCTCCGCCGCAGGAGGCGGAAATCAGGATGGGGAGGAGCAAGAGCCCCGCTTTTTCGATCTTTTTCATTGAATGGCCTCCACATCGTATTCGGCGAGGGCCGCATTGCCCGCCTCGTCGATCGCCATGGCGAGGAAGCGGTAGGTCCCTTTTTGAAGGCACTTCACCGCGTGCTTCTCCTTGACTTGAACCACCGTCCCATCGGGGTAAGAAAGGGAACGGATGATCTGGATGTCCTTCTCCTTCGAGAGGTTGTCCTTCACCCGAAGCTTGGGATAAGCGAGAGTATCCCCCACCTTCACCCGGGCGGGGAGGGAAGAAGCGAGGGAAATCGTCGGCTTCTCTAGGTCCATCGCGGTGAGGACGAAGCTCTCCTCGGCCTTTTGCCTCCCCCAGGAAGGATCCTCTTGGGCGCGGTAGGTCAGCGTAAGCACCCCCGCGTGCTCCAAAAGGAGGGCGTGGCTCTTCGAGGCGTCTAACCCCTCGAAGTCTTGGCCGTCTTGGGTCTTTGCCGCCGTGCCATCCTCCCAATAGGCGGAGAGGGTGACCGATACGTTCGGAGAGAGGGTGTCGTAGCCTTCCGCGGTCGGGGTGAGGTAGACGCTTCCGATGGGGACGCTGCCCCCGACGCCGCCGCTTACCCGAAGAAGGGGCTTACCCAAATCGAGGCTGGTCGAGAAGAAGTTCGACCCGACCTTCTCCACTAAGAAGCAAGAGCCAACGGCCGCCCCGAGCATTTTGATCCGCAAAATGGCTTTGCCGCTGGAAAAGCCGTTGAAGTCGGCGTTATGGATGCTCTTACGGACGGAGAGGGAAATGGAGTCGACCATGATGGCCCCTTCATCGTAGCTAAGGGAAAAGGTGGAGCTATTGCCCGCAAGGAGGCTCTTCCCCTGAATCACGTAGGAAAGGCCGTTGATCAACTGGGCGTTTAGCGAATTCGCGTTCCCCGAAGTCAGCCTCAGCCCGATGGCCTCCTCGGGGTTCTTCTCATCGGTGAAGGTGACCTCAAGCCCCGCGAAGGCGGGGGAGGAAGGCACGTTGGCGAATTGGAGGATCATGTCCCCTTCGCCGAGGGGGTTGCCGAATAAAAGATCCACGTCCCCCGCCTCTTTGGCCGTATATAGGGCACCCGTGTGCTCGATATTAAGGCGATGGAGGTTCTCTCGTTCAAAGCCATCGCCCAAGAAATAATTGGCCAAGCTGACGTAGCCCCCTTCCTTGGGGAGGACGCAGGGGACCTCGTAAGCGTCCGAGGCGAAGCCGGGCGCCTCAAAGGTGAAGGAGACGGAATCGCCCTCTTTCTCCACGGCGGGGACGAAGATTGAGCCGCTTGCGAGGGAACGCCGGCCGTTTTTATCCGTCACGAAGCTTTGGCAGAGCACCTCTTTCCGGCTTCCCGAGGAATAGTCGAGGACGGAAAGGGAGGGGGCTTCGTAGGAGGATCCGGAGACGTAGGAGGCCGGGAGGGACGGCGCGCTTAACAAAACCGGGGTTTCGCTGATGAAGGCTTGGAAGGAGCAAGAGCAACTCGCCTCATCGCCGATGAAGTCACGAACTTGGTAAACGAGGGTCCACTCCCCCGCCTTTTCGGGGCGGAAGGAGCCGCTGACGGGAAGCCTTTCGTCCCCATGGACCGCGGTCACCTCGTAGGAGATGGAGCCGCTTCCGCCGGAAGTGACCGGCGCGGGGATTTCGACGAGCTGCCCGAGGCTTACCGTAGAAAAGGCTAGCGAAACGGATGCGCCAAGCGGGGCGATGTCCTTCGAGGAGGAGACGGGAAGAACCGCCTTGGCTTCGTTGCCCAGATAGTCCTTCGCGGTATAAACGATCGCGTACTCCCCCGCTTCTTCCGTCGGGAAGCGCCCGTCTTTGGCGGAGAGGACGATCGGCTGATTCGTCGTGTAACGCCCATAGGGGGTGGCCCGCACGGCCAGCGACCCACATACCTGATCGTAGGCCGTGGCCTCGGGGATCGGATAGCTTTCGCCCGCCCCATAACGGGCCATGGGCAAAGCGTCAGGCGAGACGGACAAATGGATCGAGGGGGCTTCGGCGTCCACGAATTTGTTGCTTGCGAGGTCGACGCCCTTCACATTTAGCAAGACGAAGCTCGCGGTGGCGCTTAAATAGGAGGAGGCGAAGACGGAAAGCTTGGCCTTGCCGCTAGGAAGGCCGCCCCATATCGTGGAGAAATACGTCTTGTCGTCGAAGTCGCAGACGAACTTGCCGTTGGCGAACACCTGCTTCGAGGCGGCGTCGTAGGAAAGGGAGAAGGGGTTCTTGTCCGGGGCGCACGCTTGGTTATTCCCCGCCCAACGCCCACCTTCGTTTTCGGTGGCGTTGAAGGAAGAGGGGATGATGGTGCCCTTATTCTCATCGTTCTTATGGATCTTGCCCGGAGCCTCCTCCCCCACGTAGTTCACCCCGTCGAAGGAGCCGACCACGTAGCTGATGCCTTGGGCGGAGGGGTGGTCGTAAAACTGGATCCGGATGTCGAAGAAGGAGGAGGGATCCTCCACGTCGCTAAAACGGAAGGTGAGCCGGGAGAAGTCAACCGAGCCTTGGCTGCGTGGGGCGATGAAGCCTTGGACGAGGGGCTCGTTGAAGGCGGCCTCGCTTAAGTCGAGCTGCCCCGTGAAGAGGAGGGAGTCCCCTTCCGCGAGGGAGAGGGATTCGCCGGTGCTATCCGCCCCGAAGTCGGTGTATTCGCCATAGGAAAGCGAGCTTCGCTTGGAGGAGACCTTCATCATGCGGTCATAGACCAGGAAGCTTTGCTCCTCGCTATAGTGGCGACCCCCGAAAAGGGCGTCGTAATGGAGGGTGTATTTGCCAGGGCTAGCAAGGGCGAAAGAAGAGGACGAGGTAGCTTCCCCCGAGGGAAGGATGGCGTAGGCCGAGGCGTCGACGCTGACACCGTTTAGGGTCAAAGTCCTCGGCGGGATCTGGAACGTTTCGCCCAAGACGTAAGAATCGTCCAGGGCGGGGGCGGACCAGATGGCGGGATGGAGGTTCTTGTTGACGTTTTTCGCGTTAGAGGAGCCTTCCCCGCAGGAGGCGAGGAAAAGCGGCAGCGCGATCCACCAAATCCAGCGGGACGTTCTCTTCATTCTTTGATTCCTCCCAAGAAAAGATTGCTCATCAGCTTCTTATGGAACACCGCGTAGATCGCGATGACCGGGGAAGCGATGGCGAAGGCGATGGGGACGACGGCCGAGGCGCCGTTTAACTTGTAGTAGACCAGGCCGTAGTTGAAGGTGCTGTAGAGGCCCACCGCGAGGGTCGGGTAGCTCTTGAGGTAGATGGTCGGTGAGGCGTAGTCGTTCCAATACGTGACGAAGTTCAGTAGGAACACCGTCAGGATCAAGTTGGAGGCCAAGGGGAAGGCGAGGCGGAACATCTGGGTGAGGTCGCCGGCCCCATCGATCTCGCTGGCCTCGAAATAATCCTTCGGGAGGCTGGCGAAGAAGTCGTAGAAGAGGAGGAAATAGAGCCCCAAGAAGTTCGCCTTCATGATCCACTGGCCCCAGATGCTGTCGTAGAGGCGGAGGCGGATCGCGGTGCTCACCTCGGCGGGCAACGAGCCGACCGAGGGGACGATCATCGTGACGATGACGGTGAGGTAGACGAGCTTGGAGAACCAGCACTTGTACCGGGCGGCCGCATAGGCGGTGAAGCTCACCACCAAGGTGTTGAAGAAGGCGCATCCCAAAGCATAAAGGAGCGAATTCCGAAGCATCTCCCCAAAGCCGACGGGCCCCTTCGCCGTCTGGATCACGAAGTTTCGGAAGGAGTCGGCGACGTTGGCGAAGAACCCCGCCTCGGGGCCGTATTCCCGGAAGGAGATGACGATGGCCCAAAGGAGGAGGCCGGATAAAAGGGCCATGTAGGCGGAGAGGAAAACCAAAATGACGCACGAGAAGGCGGAGATTTGGGGCCTCGTCGGGTCGGCGGATTTGGGCCGGCGGAACGTTTTCGCGCGTCTCATGCCCGGATCCTCGCTTTCTTTTGGTAGTCGGGGCCAAATCGCTTTAAGAGATACCTCACCAACAAAGTGAGGGGGATGGCCACCGCGGACATGAGCAGACCGAGGGCCGACCAGCCGCCTAATTCGGCCTCGGTCGCCCCGCTGACGCCGCGGAAGAGGTAGTAGCCGAGGGTTTGCATCGAAGGATCGAGCCCGCCGGCGCTATAGAAGAGGTAGAGGCACCATTGGTTGGTGAAGATCGTGGCCACCCCCGTCACCAGGAACACCTCGATGGTCGAATAGGCCTCAGGGAGGACGATGTTCCAAAATTCACGGAAGGGGCTCGCCCCATCCACGCGACCGGCCTCGATGACCTCCTTGCTGATGTTCACCATCCGGTTCGTGTACATGATCACGGAGTTGCCAAAGGAGATGAAGACGTTGAAGAAGGCCAAGACCCAGAACTGGTAATGGGTGTCCAAGAAGGGATTGTTGCCATGGAAGAGCCACTTTGAGCCCTCGCCCGTCATGAAGTAGTAATAGAGGGTGACCATGACGACGGTGCTTAGGATCGAGGGCACGTAGAGGACGACGCGGAAGAAGGGGGAGCCGAAGTAATGCTTATAGATGTAGTAGGCGAAGATGACCCCTAGGGGCACCCCCACCACCAGGCTGATCAAGTAGGTGATCAAAGACATGCGGCTCGCCAGAAGAATCGTCTGCCAGTTGACCCCGAAGATTTCGCGGAAGAACTGCAAGGAGAAGGCGCCCGTGTCGGGGTTTTGGAAGGCGATGACGAACGAGCGGACGTTGACTCCGACGTAGAAGATCAAAAACTGCGCGGTGGGCCAAAGCATGAGGAGGCAATAGAAAAGGACGCTTTTGGCTTTGCTTCTTTTTCTAGAACGGCTGCCGCGACCCCGCATGTTTTGCTCCCTTTCTCAGTCCTTGCTCATTGAAAGAAGGATTGGTTCGCCGCGTAGGCGTACATGCCGGAGAAGTACTCCTGATAGGCCTTTTCGCCTTTGCTTGGATCCGACTTGGTGCCTTTGTTCTGATAAAGGTAGAGGGCCGGGTGGCTATGGACCGTTCCCTGGATGGAGGAGGCGAGCCCTCCCGAAGAGGCGTTCACGATGTCGAAGTAGGCGTGGTGGTTGCGGTAGAGGCTATTGCCCGCGAGGGGATAGACGAAGGAGACGCTGCCATCGTCCGCATATTCCGCGTTCTTGAGGGCGCCGACGGAGCGGCCATAGGCATTCATTCCCGCCAGATCCTCTTCGGGGATTTGGTATTTGACGGCCTTGAGGGCCCCCGTGGTCTTGGTGAAGCTGACGAGCTGGGAATCGCTATAGGCGAAGCGGAGGAAGTCCTTCGCCGCGGAGAGCGCCCCGCCCTTGGAGGCGTTATTGACGAAGCACTCCGGGAAATAGACGTCATAGAACGTCTGGCCCTGCCCCACTTGCTCTTGGGTGGCCTTGGGGAGGGGCATCCAGCCGATTTTTCTCCCCGCGCGGGTTTTCCCCTTGGCGAAGGAGTGGCTGATTTCATCGGCTTCGTTCTCGGACCAGATGCCGTCAATCAGCATGGCGACGTCATCCCGCTGGATGAAGTCGCGCTGGGCGGTGAGGTAGTTCTCTGAGCTGAAGGTGCTCGGATAGAGGTAGCCTGGGTTGGCGGCGTTTTCGAAGCTGGAGAACATCTTGCTCAAAAATTGCAGGGCGTAGTAATAGCCCGCGTTCCGGCGGAGCTCCTTGCCGTTATGCTTATCCACGCTGATCTCGGTCGGGGCCTCATCCATGACGAGTTTCCCATCTTGGACGCGGGCGAGCTTCGTCGCGGAGCCGTTGAAGTTATAGGAAAGCATCGCCTCTTCGTATCCGGCGTAATCCACCGCCAACGCGTTGGCGAAGAAGGAGACGTAGGTGTCCAGCACGTCCGTGCCGCCGAAAATGATGGGGCTGTCGTTGTTCTCCCTGATCCAATCGCAGAGCCGCCAGAATTCCTCATAAGTCGCGGGGAGGCCATCGTCCGAAGTGCCCGCTTTCCCATCGGGGCCCAGGGAGCGTTCCGCGTTTGCTTCGTTCACGAAATAGGCCGCGGTGCCCAATTTATCGGCGTCCCCCGGCGTCTTGGCGAGGTAGTAGTTCTTCTCGTCGAAGAGGTCGATGTTATAAACGATGCCGAAGGGGGTCGCGTAATGCGGGAGGGCGTAGTATTTGCCATCCACCGCGAACATCTCCTTCTGCGAATCGCTCATCTTGCTCTCGATGCTTTTCCCCCCGTCGTAGGGGTTGGCTCCCTTCACGACGTCGGAGATATCGGCGTAGTAATGGCTGTTCACGTCGGATGAGAAGTCGTGTTGCTCCAAAAAGAGCACGTCGTAGCCCGAGGTGGGGAGCGCGGTGCCCAAAACGTCGGCCTTGACGGCGGTCGTGATGACTTGGACGCCGGTTTTGCCCTCTTCGAAGGATTGATCCTTCACCTTCTCTTCGTAAGCGCTGGCGAGGTTGCTCAGCCAATTGGAGCCGAAGCCGCCCTTGAAGCTATAGACCTTGAGGGTGGTCTTGGTGGAATCAATTTTGCCGCCACCACCGCCTCCGCAAGCCGCCAAACCCAGCGCGCTCACGCCAAGAAGGGCGCCTAACACGACATTCGTCTTCTTTTTCTTCACGATTTGATCCTCCTAAGGAACTCGTTTTTCTTTTTACTGAGAGGCCTCGCCCAATCGGCACGCTTTCCTCTCCCCTTCTTCTTCGGGCATTCTTTGGCTCCCCTCTTGATAATGGGATAAAAGCCTTTTCCCCTCCTGCCCCAAGAAGTGAGACAAGTCGGGGATGTCGAGCTTTTTGTCGCCGGATAGCCATTCGGCCCATTCGCCACGAAAGCACTCCTTCCGGAAATCTAGGATGGCTTTGAGGTCTTGGGAGGCCTCTTGGTAATGGCCCAAAAGCCCCCTTAACTCCCGATGGCTCACCTCAAGGGAGGCTTGATAAACCTCATAAGAGGCGTGGAGAAGGTTCTTCCAGTAAAAGGCGGCGTAGACCCACTTCTGCTTGAAGGCGGAGGGGGTGGTCGCGAATTTTTCCAACGCCTGGAAGCCGGCAAAGGCTTGCTCGGCGTTTTCGATGCTCTCTTGGAGCGACTTCCCAAACCAGCCCCATCCGGCGGCGTCGTTCACTTTGTCCGAGAATGGGCGGCGGAGGTACCAGCAAAGGAAGCCGTCGCTTATGGCGCAGGAGGGGAAGGGCAGGTTTTCTTCCGCGTAGGAATAGTAGGAGAAGTTGTTGTCCTCGCAGTATTTCTGATAATAGCCCTCGTCGATCGGGCCGAAGGAGCGGTAATAAAGGGACAAGGCGCTTAGGAAATCCTTTTGCTCGTAAATCCCGGCAAAGAGGGAGGCGGCATACTTCTTTTCCGCTTCCTTTCGGTCGAAGGCGTCCCCCTGGAACGCCATCTTGGCGCTGAAGGAAGCCGAGAAAGAGAACTCCTTGACGTTGGCTACGTTCCAAATGAGGTATTCGCCCCTCCCCCTCTCCAAAGAGAGCGAGTGGCAGTATTCCATCTTCCGGGGATCGGTTCCCTCCAAAAGGTGATTGCCCGTGTTCCAATAGGCCAGATGGAGATAGGCTCCGGCCGGGTTAGGCAGGCTCCTTCCCAAGAAGAAGTCGCTTCCAAACATCTGGCTGATGCCGATGTCGGCGTAGACCAAAATCGTGTCGGGGGAAGGCGGTAGCAGGGACCTCTTTTCCAAAAGAGAGGCTCCTTCCATCCAAAGCGTGAGGGACGTGAGGGGGTTTTCGCGGTAACGGGACAAGATGGCATATTGCTCCTTCATGGCGTCCGAAATGATTTCGCCCCACTCCTCGATGCTGTAACGCTGCCCCTCGTCTTCCTTCCAGACGGGCCGATCCGTGCCCCCGCGGAGGCCAAGCTGAGAGATGAGGCGCTGG
>Ga0256406_1003940_pt1 | contig 17679 bp, 12 predicted proteins | sample RumenRJG_03DNA_FD_185986 | JGI IMG/M metagenome (GOLD analysis project Ga0256406, IMG submission 185986) | Bovine rumen microbial communities from Lethbridge, Alberta, Canada - RJG_03 | ecosystem: Host-associated > Mammals > Digestive system > Stomach > Rumen | place: Canada: Alberta | collected...
TCACCGAGGTGGAGCCTGTCGATACGGTCATGCCGGTGGTGGTGCTGGTCAACGGCAACACGGCATCGGCTGCTGAGATCACCAGTGGTTCGTTGCAGGACTTCGACCGTGCGGTCATCATGGGTACGAAGACGTTTGGCAAGGGACTGGTGCAGACGGTCATCGACCTGCCGTATAATGGAAAGATGAAACTGACCACCAACAAATACTACATTCCCTCGGGCCGGTGCATCCAGAAGATCAACTACAGGCACGACAACGGCGGCAGCACTGAGGTGGTGCCCGACTCGCTCACACATGTGTTTCATACAGCCAACGGGCGTGTGGTGAAGGATGGCGGTGGCATCGAACCCGATGTGACGGTGGTGCCCGACTCCTTGCCCAACATCACTTATTATCTCGTGGGCGTGCGCGACAGTGACGAACTCGTGAGTACGTTCGAGCAACAGTACATCGCTGCCCATCCGACCATCGCGCCGCCCTCGGAGTTTGAGCTCACCGATGCCGACTACGAGCAGTTCAAGAAGATGGTGCTCAGCAGCCATTTCAAGTACGACGCCTTGAGCGACAACTCGTTGGATGAGCTGGAGAAGATGGCGAAGTTTGAGGGCTATTACGACGATGCCAAGCCGGAGTTCGAGGCGCTGCGCAAGAAGCTGCAGCCGAATCTTTCCAAGGACCTTGACTTCAACAAGAAGAGCATCATGCGGATGTTGCAGCAGGACATCGTGACCGCCTATTACTATCAGCGTGGTGCAGTGGAGAACTCACTGCGCGACGACAAGCAGGTGCAGGAAGCTTTCAAGCTGTTGGCTGACAAAGATAAATATGCATCGATTTTGAAGTAATCCCATAAGTCGATGACCGGCAAGGGGCCGTGGCGAGGTTGGTATGCAACCCGTGCCACGGCCCCTTGCTTTTGGGCCGGCACGAGGCCGGCTCCTACACTGTTTGCAAGGTGAATCTTTGGTGGTAGTGTTGTGGTCGGAAAAAAGGGTAAAATTGAGTGTACTTAATGAATGTTAAAACAATTCACGCTTTTGTCGCAGTTTGTAAATTTTGATTCTGTAAGTCTTTGAGAATCAAACGGCAGTCTTCCAGGATGTGTGTCAGGTCTTCGACGGTTGTTGCACGCAACATAGCGATGCGAGTCTGGCGAAAATTGGGGATATTCTTGAATATTGGCGAGGCTGCGAGATGGCGTCGTGTATGCAGAATGCCACGATACTCGTCGATGCGTTCTACGTTGATGTGCAGCTGTTCCTCTAAGATGTCTATCTTATCATCAATGGTCAAGGGTGCAGCAGGGTAGTTACCTGCACCCTCTTTTGCGTTCATATAGTCGCGGCACTCCTTAAAGAACCATGGGTTTCCGAAGGTTGCCCTGCCGATCATTACCGCGTCAACACCGTACTTGTCGAAGGCTTCCTCCGCCTTTTCCGGTGTGGTGATGTCGCCATTGCCGATGATTGGGATGTGAATGCGTGGGTTGCGCTTCACCTCTCCGATGAGTGTCCAGTCGGCCTCGCCCGTGTACATCTGCGACCGTGTGCGTCCATGGATGGTTAGCGCCTGTATGCCACAGTCCTGCAGCTGTTCGGCCAATGTGGTGATTACGAGGTTGTTAAGATCCCATCCCAGCCGGGTCTTGGCCGTTACGGGTGTGTGCACCGCCTTCACCACCTCACGCGTGATGTCGAGCATGCGGGGGATGTCGCGCAGCAGACCAGCCCCCGCGCCCTTGCCGGCCACCTTTTTCACCGGACATCCGAAGTTGAGATCGATGATGTCGGGATGAAACGTCTCCACAATCTTGGCTGCCTCCACCATCGGCTCTACCTCTTTGCCATAAATCTGGATGCCTACGGGCCGTTCATCGTCGTCAATGGTCATCTTCTTCAGCGTGGATGGAATGGCCCGCACGATGGCGTCGGCCGCTACGAACTCAGTGTATACCATGGCAGCGCCATATCGCTTGCATAGCTTGCGAAAACCTATGTCAGTAACGTCCTCCATGGGCGCAAGAAACAAAGGCCTGCTACCAAAATCAATATTGCCTATTTTCATTGTTGTTTGTCTTATTGTTGTCCCTTGTTCACCCTGGGTTGTGGTGGTTGCAGGACGGTTGGATGTTGCTTGCAAAGTTACGGTTTTTTGTTGTCATTCGTGTGCCTGGGTGATAGAAACTTGCTCATTTGTGGACGGAGCAGCGATGGGGTAGTGTGGGAGTGTAAATTATATTTCTGTTCTTGGTAGATTGTTAAAGCGTTAAAAAATATTGATTACCCGATGTTTGCATGGTTTTTGTTTATCTTTGCATGTATTAAATTACTTCGTCAGGTAAAGAGATTTAGAGATGGATATCATCAGACTTAAAGACACTGTCAATCCGGTTCTTCCAGCCAGTGTGGCGACGATAGGATTCTTTGACGGTGTTCATCGTGGTCACCAGTTTCTCATTCGTCAAGTCAGGCAGGAGGCTCAGGCTTCCGGTTTGTCCTCGATGGTCATCACTTTCGATCAGCATCCGCGTCAGGTGTTGGCTCAGGCTTATCAGCCACATCTCCTTACCACGCTTGACGAAAAGTTGCGACGGTTGTCGATGACGGACATCGATTATGTGGTGGTGCTTCATTTCGACAGTGACATGGCCTCGCTCTCTGCTTTCGATTTCATGCGTACGGTGTTGCGCGACCGGTTGCATGTGCGCCAGTTGGTGATAGGCTATGACAACCGTTTCGGTCACCGTTCCGCCCTTGCCAAGTCAGAGGGTTTCGACGACTACGTACGTTATGGTGAGCAGTTAGGCATCAGGGTGGTGCACAATCCTGCCTTCCTGCTCAACGATGTTAAGGTGAGTTCGTCAGTCGTGCGCTCATTTCTCTCGGTCGGTGAGGTGGAGTTGGCCAACCAGTGTCTCGGTTATCCGTTTATGCTGCCCGGTCATGTTGTGCATGGTTATCAGGAAGGGCGCCGCATCGGCTTTCCCACGGCCAACCTCTCCATCGACGATGACTCTCTGCTTATTCCTGAGAATGGTGTGTATGCCGTCAGGGTGACAATCGGAACGGATGCGGTGGCTCACGAGGGTATGATGAATATCGGCACTCGGCCTACGTTTGACGGTGACAAGCGCACGTTGGAGGTTAACATCTTCGACTTTGATGCTGACATCTACGGTCAGCCGGTCTCCGTGGCCTTCATGAAGCGCCTTCGGGCTGAGAAACGCTTTGACAGTCCGGCCCGGCTGGCTGAACAGCTCAGGCAGGATGAGCGTGACATCCGTGCCTTCTTCGTTGAATTGCAAGAGAAAAACAATTAACATAATGAATAACAATCCAGTTGAAAAGCGGTCGGTTGGCCGCACCATTGCCGACGTCATATTATATTTGGCAGTCTTTGCGGCAGCACAGTTTGTGTTTGTCTCACTCACCAGCCTTGTTGCGGGTTTGGTTGGCGGCAGTTCGCTGTTGGCATCTCAGTCGCAGGGGGCTTCGTCGGGCAATGAGCTCATTGTGGGTCTTGTACTGGCCAGTGCCTTCACGCTTTGTCTGTTTGTGAAGCTTAAGTGGTCGCCCGTTTCTGCGACGTGGCTGCGCAGCCATCCGTGGGATGTGCTCATTTGGGCAGGTCTGTTGTCGTTTGGCAGCATTTTGCCGTCTGAGTGGATGCTTGAGAAGATACAGATAGAGATGCCGGAGTCGCAGTTGAAGTTCTTCGAACAGATCATTGGTCAACCGATGGGATATCTGGCTATTGGTGTGTTTGCTCCGTTAGTCGAGGAACTGGTGTTCCGTGGTGCCATCCTCCGCAAGTTGCTTGGTCTGTTCGACCGTCGTTACCACTGGGCGGCTATTGCCATCTCATCCGTTCTCTTCGGCTTGCTGCATGGCAATGTACCACAGTTCATCCATGCATTCGTGATTGGTCTGCTCCTGGGCTGGATGTACTACCGCACGTCGTCGGTGTTGCCAGGAGTGTTGTTTCATTGGGTCAACAACACCGTTGCTTTCATCATGTTCAATGCGATGCCGCAGATGGGCGATGGGAAGCTTATAGATTTGTTCCACGGCAACAGCCATATGATGTGGATGGGGCTCTTGTTCTCACTGTGCATCTTGCTGCCGAGCCTGTTTCAACTGGCGCTGCGTATGAAGCCTGCCGACAAGTAGGAATAAAACGAATGAATAGTGGAAGAGTCCCTTGTTTGATGGGTCGCCGCAAGCGGCTTGAAATGAAATTTAGAATTTTCCTTAGAATTAAATTTAAAATTATCAAGCCGTATTGATTGTTCTCTTTTAGGACAAGTTGAAAGCTATACATGCAGGCATTATAAGGGCACACCCGATAAACCCTGTGGATTTAGTTTTATAAGCAAAACCAGGTAAAGAAAAAGAAAATGGTCATCGGCAGGCTTTCGCTCCCGATGGAGCTTTGGGTCTAAAGTTACAGGATAGCCTTTCGAGCAAGCTCGCAGGCTATCCTGTAACTTTAGACCCACACCCAAGGTGTCAAACCTGTCGCTGACGAAAATCGCTTCGCGCAAAATTGCCCTTCGGGCATAAAATAAGAATGTCGGAAAAGTCGCTTGATAACCTTCGTGGTCGATTATTGCAAATTGCCATTTATATTTTATGCACCGTAGGTGCAATTTTATGCCGAAGCAATTTTCTTCATGGACTGGCTTAGCCCCCGCAGGGGAAGGGTTTAAATCTATGGGATAGCCGTCGAGCTTGCTCGTAAGGCTACCCCATAGATTTAGACCCATAGCTCCATTGGGGAGCGAAAGCCAGTACATGATTTTCCTCACTTTTTTATTGATGACGCATGGGTGAATGAATAGTATGGGTTCTCTTCTCCATCCACAGGGTTTGTCGGCTGTGCCATTATAGTGATGTTTTTACTGAAATATATTGTTTGCTTTCGCTTAACTCTCCCGATAGTGTTCGATAAAATAAAGAAGGGACCGCTTGACTCTCGATAGAGTTGCGGTCCCTTACTACGTTAGTATGTTATGAAAAATTTGAGAGAATTGAAACTTCACAGTTTCGTTGTGTTGTTTTACTAAACATGATTTTATAGAGAAAGCATAGAAATTATCTTATTTCATCATGGACTGCCCGATGTTGTCGTTAGGCGTCATCATGCTCTGCTTCATCGTGTCGATGCTGGCTGTGTCACTGATGGCGACGTTAGTGCCTTTGTCCAGCTCCGGTTTGTAGTAACCGTCGTAGTTGCTGATGGCATCTTTGTGGCTGTTGGTGAATGGCACCTGAATGGCATTGCCCAGTGTGAGCACGATGGCGACCATGGCCGCAGCCTTGAAGATAGGTCTCAGACGCTGTGTCAATGGAATGACGCGTGCCTTCACTTTCTTCTCATCGGCTATGCGGGCGAGGATCTTTTGATCGAAGTCGTCTCCCAGTACATCTTCCTTGCACTCGTTCACCTGATAGGTGAAGAATGACTGATATGGTCTCAGTTCAGCCGGGATGTCATCCTGACTGAAGAACGCGTGCAGGATGTTCTCTTCCTCCAGTGAGGTAAGTCCCTGCCAGTAGCGGTCCAATAGCTGAGTGATGTATTTATAGTCCATTTTTGTTTCTTTCTATTAACTCGACGACTGCGGGGCAAAGAAGTTACAGCGGAATTTAATATTTAACATTTGTTTGTATTTTGACCTTGCCTGAGGAGGTGCGCGACATTGGTGGCTGTTGGCCGGCACCAGGCCGGCCACTACACTGCCCCCAAATTCGCCGTAAAGCCGTTGTCCTATCGCCGTAAAGCCGTTGCCTTATCGCCATAAAGCCGTTGCCTTATCGCCGTAAAGCCGTTGCCTTATCGCCGTAAAGCCGTTGTCCTATCGCCGTAAAGCCGTTGCCTTATAACCGAAAAGTCGACGGATGTCTGCCGAAGTCACCTCGTTGTTGAAACTGTGGAACCATCAGTTTCTTGCCATCTCAGCTTTGTTCCGCTGCTTTCGTGGTGGTCGGGTACCATTCTCAACCTTTTAGCTGGCATTCTCTTCTTACTGAAGGGCGTTGTGCTGTAACGTGGACTCTCGTGTTGTGCTTTCTATCTTGTTCAAATAGTTGATAATTAGAAATATACAGAAGTGGTACCCCTCATGGTACCCCTCGTGGTACCCCTCGTGGTTGCCCTCTGAATTTGCAGGTTTGAAATGAAATGCTTAACTTTGCGTCATATAGTACCAACTTAAAAATCATCACATCACCTCCCCTCGCTATCTGTCAGATAGATAGATTATTTAGATATTATTTAGATAATATTTAGATAGAGGGGGTTGGAGATGCTGATACATAGAATGTTACAGAGCCGCATGGGCGCACTCAACATCAAAAATGGGCGCACTCGTCACCAAAAATGGGCGCACTCAACACCAAAAATGGGCGCACTCAACATCCAAGCAGGGCGTACCTAAGTGTAAAGCCTCTTTCAGAGTCTAAAGACAAGACCAAAATAACCTTTATCGCAATATACTATGCAAGACACTAAAAATTATGAATCAAACACATCAAATCGCGCTTCGGCGATTATCATCGTTCCGTACCAAGTGGCTGTGATGCCGTTGGATCTAACCAAGACGCAGCTCGATGCTCTTGTTATTGCCATGATGATGCTCCAGCCACAGCTCCAGTCGCTGCTCAACCATGAGCAGACTCATGAGGAGTTGATGCGATGGCTTGTGACTAACAACGGCGCAGGCCAGTACTTGCTCCGCTTCCCCTTCATGATGCAAGGAATGGGTTTGACCAGACATGTACAGCTGGCGCTTGCTGACGCTACTAAGGTGCCTAATCTTGGGCTGCGCATCATCACACACCACGAAGACAAGGGCAGCTGTCTCTACATGACTGTTGGGATGGCGTCGTCACTTCTCGATTTAAGTAAGGGCTATTTCTATGTCTCGCCACAGCTGTGCCTTGCAATGCGGAGCCGCTATGCCGTGAGGCTCTACTGGCTCATGCAGGCTCACAGCCATCAACATGGCTTTACCATGAGCATCGCACAACTTCGTGCTACTCTCTGCCCGAAAAGGCCCAACGGCAGCTACGCCCACTTCGAGCGCAACGTGATTGCCCAACCATTGGCAACCCTGCAAAAATACTATGCCAATGGCCAGTTGCCGTCGTATATGCTGCTCTGCCGGCTCTACAATCGCCGGAGTCACCGGCATTGGGAAGCGGCCGGTACGGCACTGCGGGGCAGTGGGCGACCTGACGCACTGAAATTCACCATTGTCAGACGTGAAAATGCGGCACCGGCAAGCGCTACCTTCTCTCAACCAGCACCTGCCAAGACGGCACCGACACATGCCTCAATAAGCCTCCGGGAAGGTGCAGCTCCAACTTCGGCATCGCGGCAAGGTGATATCGTATTTACTCTTCTTCACGACGACCTTCAGTTGCCCGAGCAGCTGGCAGCGCGTGAGGCACTGCGAGTGACCGACAACCTGCGTCCACAATTTGTCAACTACGCCATCATGCTCAAGGAAGTCATTGATGAGAAGCGCAGCCGTAGACGACCGTTGAAGAACCAGGTGGCGTATGTGCTGACGTCTCTTCACCGTTTTTTTGAACAACAGGAGAGAAAGGGTGAGACTTCCAACAAGGGAAGAGAGTGTCGCAAGGATGCGATGAAACCGCAGGATTTTGAAGAACACAACTCTGCTTGCCAACTGTTGGTGAAGAAAGAGAATGCCACAAAATCGTTGGCAAATGGGGATGGGACTGAGCGACCGTCGATGAAGGAAACTGTCAGCCGCAGAGCCTTGGCTGACGGGGAAGGGATAAGTTCGTCGGGCAGTGTGGCTGGGGAAAATAAAGCTGCTACTCCCGATGAAACCGGTGAAAATTGCAGCACACGTTCGGCTGCAGAACTGCGTCAGTGTTGGCAGATGTTTCTGTCGTCCTACTCGGGCAAGGCGGTAGGGGCATTGGGTCGTGCGCGGCTCACGGGGCAGTTGCGTGACGGCTTCCTTGTGTCCTTTACCTCCGACGATGACGAGCAGACATTTCGTGAAGATTTCGATGCGGTGCAGCGGGCTGCGAGAAAAGCGCTCAGCATCACCTCCCGCTTCCAGCCAGGGGTGATCGTGGACAATTGAACAAAGAAGGTGTATCAAAATAGGAGAAGTCCGGAAAAGTTCAGTCATTTGCATTGGTATCTGATAATATGGTATCATTGATGTAATGGCTGGGCTTCATTACTTCCAGACTTCTGTACTTTTCCAATTCTGATATTTCCCTCCGATGGGGTAAGCAATCAGAAAATATTTTCTCTTTTCCAAAGCAGCAAATGAGCGGCGAGGAGTTCGTCGTTGATCTTTACAGCCAGGGCGTCGCGTTTGTCAAAGAAATCATAAAACAGCGGGAGCTTATCCTCCGGTACAAATGCAGCTATGGTGTTGCGTCCGAAACCATGCGTGCCCTTGGTGGTCTTCACTTTTGTGATACGTCGGTCGTTGCCGTCGTCAAGCTTCTTAAAGGATGAGACATCCTTCTGCATGATGGCGTTGGTAATGTCGTAGAAGCTGTCGTTCCAGTCCTTGTTCTGATAGGCGTCGCTATGATGATAATAGCGGAACATCTGCAGGGCTGCCGCATACAGGGCCTTTGCCTCTGCAGAGAACTCGAACTGGGCAAGGAATAGGCGGAAGTCAAATGGTTGCTCGGGCTCACCTGCAAAAAAGTCGTTATTGCCACTGTTGTCGGGGAAGAGCACATTAAGGTCGTTGACGCTGCAGCCCAATTCATCCGCTTTGAACGGCATGATGTAGTTGCGCTGACCCTTGTTGGTGAAAAGTATGCCCTTAAAGAACAGTGAGAACATGACGGCATCGGTGAAGAGCTCTGATGGAATGTCATCCACCGAACCGCGATATACCAGATAGTTCCATTCAAAATATTTGTGATGCGTATTAAAGTTAAGTCCTTTGGAGAGTAGGCACCACTTTAAGTTGTTGGTAGTAATCTTGCTGTTCTTTTCCTTACCGCCGTTGCTGATTTTCAAGACGCTGTTTAGATAGCTCCACTGTCCGAGTACCATTCCGGTCATGTCCTTCTTTATCTTCGCCTCTATCTCTTTGATAAGGTTTGGCCGCTGGTTGTCGTAGGCATAGGTGTTGACATACTTCAGTTTGCCGCTATTGTGGTCTTTCTCGTAGCGGTCGGCTTTGATGGTTTTGCCGTCAAGCATTTCGCCGTTCTCGCGGTCGAAGATGACGAGTGAGACAGCCCACTCTGACAGTTTGAAGGTATCCTTGGCATTGGAGAAGATATGTGCCACAACGCGATAGTTGGCATCGACAAAATGGCTTACGGTGGAACGGAGAAAGAACTCTGTTTTGCAATAATATACGATTACATCGGGCTTTAGGGCTAACACTTTGTCGAAAAATTCTAAAGCGAGATTGTCCTTGTGACCCTTCTGCCGTGTGTAGGGTGGGTTCATGACGACCATCAGCTTGCGGTTTTCAAGCTGCGCAATCTCGTTGATGTCAAGTGTTTGGCCGCGGTATTTCCATGTTGGCTGTCTGTTGTCGCGCAGATAGTCGAATCGTATCGTATTGTCGAATCCCTTAATCCGACAGATATCCACATCCATTTGCTCGAGCGTAGAGAGGTAGCAGTAGTCCTTGTATTCCTTGCCAAACTGGTTTTCAAGATTACCCACACCGGCACATGGGTCGCACACGATGAAATCGTTGAGATTGTAATGTTCGGCCAACAGCTGGTTCTGCAGTTCCACGAAGCATGTCGGCGTATATTCGCCGCCGGTATCGCGGCGGTAACTCTCCGTATAGAGTTCGGCGCTATGCTCAAGTATCTTCAAGTATTCCAACTTCTCTGGTGGCCGTTTGTACTTGCGCCAGAAGGTCTCGTAGCCCTCGGCGTTTTGTATGGCGTGGATGATGTAGTTGTCCCACACAATCCTTATCTTTCCACAGCACCGCTCCAATTCGTACTTGCCAAGATTGGTGCCCTCGCGGAGCAGCGGCATGGCAATGGCATTGCCAGGATTGTCCACAGTCATCGGACCGAACAAGGAAGGCTCGGAGATATCGGCCATGGTTTCGTATTCATACTTTGTGCCGTTGAGCATGTCGGTGAGAAACAGGTTGATGAGTTCCGACTCGTCCCTTTCCGGTCTTAGAAACTGTATGGTGTTCTTCCATTGGTTATACACCACGTTGAAGTTGCGCTCGGTAATTTCAATTGAGGTGCCGTCGCCGTTACGCAGCGTGTTGTAGAGCTCATGTATGTCCTTGCCTATGAAAGGCGTTATCTTTCCCCGTATGCGGTCGTTGATACGGTCAATGGCATCCTGCGAAGGCTCGCTGGCGGTCTCCGCCTCCCAGTTGATGTCGTTGTTGAACATCACTGCGTTTTCCGAACAGTCAATGAGCTCAAGCACGTCGTCTCCATTCTCCGACAGGTAGGCCAAGGCCACGTGGTCGAGGATATGGCGCTGCTTCTTGTTGGTAATGATGATTTGGGCAAGGGCCTTGCGATGGGCCTGCTGACCGTTTAACAAGTACTTGAATTCAATATACAGCAAGTTCTGTCCGCGCTTGCCTTTGAGCACGACATCCACGCGATTGACTTCCTGGTCCCAAGTAGTCTTGCCGAAATAGCGATCGCAAAACTGCTTTTGGTATTTCTTTTCTTCGCTGTTCATACGCTGTGTTGATTGGTCTGGGTTTTACGATGAAATGGACGGATTTTGATAGTTGTTCATCCGTTCCACGCGCTGTTTGATAGTCTGGCGTCCACGGAAGATGTTGATTTTGACCTGTTCCTCGGTCATGGAGAGGATGGCAGCGATGTCCTTGTAAGCCTTTCCTTCGAAATCGCGTAGTTGGATGCAGGAGCGTTGTTTCTCCGGCAGTTGGTCAACGATATGCTTCACCATGTTGAGCTGGTCGTTGGCGATGGTCTGTTGCGAGGGCGTATTGTTGTTGTCGAGCTGATCGGTAGGGTTTTCGTCGAGGCTGACGTTATGGTTACCCTGCCGCTTGAGACTGTCGAGGGCAAGGTTGCGGCAGACGGTGAAGCAGAAAGCTTCGATGTTGTCGATGTTGTCCCAGTCGTCGTGCTTGTTCCACACCTTGATGAGCGTTTCCTGCACGATATCCTCTGCCTCGGCACTGTCGAGCGTGATGCGCAGTGCGAGGCGGTATAGCTGATTCTTCAGCGGCAGGATGTCATTGCGGAAATCAATCATCTGAGTCTTATATCCTTTCTATCATCAATCAACCTTGTTCTTTGTCATTGCTTGCCTCATGACTCGCTTCATCGACCAACCACCGTTCCTGTCTTCCCATCCAATGCTGTCGGTTGCGTGATGATGACCCGTCCGACACCGTTGTCCACGGCTGCGAGTGCGTTTTCTATCTTTGGCTTCATGCCTCCTGAGATAGTACCGTTGTCTACGAGCCGTTGGAAGTCCTCGTGACCGATGTTCGGGATGACGCTGTTGTCGTCGTCGGGATTGGCGAGCACACCTGGCTTTTCGAAACAGTATACCAGTGTCACGTCGTAGACAAGCTCCCCGTTGGCCGTCTTCATGTTGGCCATGGCCTTTGCAGTCTCCGAGGCCATTGTGTCGGCATTGGTGTTGAGCATGTGGCCTTGTCCGTCGTGAGTGAGCGGAGCGATGACCGGTGTGAGCCCTGCGAGCAACAGGTGGTTGATCGCGGTGGCATCGACGTGGTCGACATCGCCCACGAAGCCGTAATCGATGCCGTTTTTCAGCGGTCGTTTATGGCTGCGTATCACATTCATGTCGGCTCCCGTCAGTCCGATGGCGTTGACGCCGAGCGCCTGCAGGCGGGCCACGAGCTGCTTGTTGACCAGTCCGCCGTAGACCATGGTCACCACGCGCAGCATGTCGGCGTCGGTGATGCGCCGTCCGTCTACCATGTGGCTTTCGATGCCGAGGTCGGCAGCCACCTTTGTGGCACTGCGTCCGCCGCCGTGCACCAGAATTTTCGGTCCGTCGATGGCCGCGAAGGCCTTGAGCAGCTGGGGCAGGCGCTTCTCATCCTCGACGATGGCGCCTCCTACTTTGACGATTGTGATCTTTTCCATGATTGCTGATGGGATGAATGGGGATGATGGGAGCTATTCCAGATAGGTGTAGCCGTAGAGTCCGGAACGGTAGTTGCTGAGGAACTCTTTGCCTTCCTCGAGCGACAGTTTTCCGCTCTTGACGCTCTTTGTGACCCATTGCTCGAGCTGTCGCACGAGTTTCTTGGGGTTGTACTGCACGTATTCGAGCACTTCGGCTACGGTCTCGCCGTCGATGATCTGGTCGATCTTATAGCCGTCGTCGGTCACTGAGATATGGGCGGCTGTGGTGTCGCCGAAGAGGTTGTGCATGTCACCGAGAATCTCCTGATAGGCACCCACGAGGAACACGCCGATGTAGTAAGGCTCGTTCTTGCGCAGCACGTGTACCGGCAGCACGTTCGACTGTCCGCCGTTGACGGCGAAGTTGGCAATCTTGCCGTCGCTGTCGCAGGTGATGTCCTGCAGGGTGCAGTTGCGTGTGGGCCGTTCGTTGAGCCGCTGGATGGGCATGATAGGGAAGAGCTGGTCGATGCCCCAGCAGTCGGGCAGGCTTTGGAAGAGCGAGAAGTTGCAGAAATACTTGTCGGCCAACAGCTTGTCGAGACTGCGCAGTTCGTCGGGCACGTGCTTGAGTGTCTTGGCGATGGCGTTGATCTCGTGGCATACGCTCCAGTACATCGCTTCTATCTGTGCGCGGGTCTTGAGGTCGACCATGCCGTGGGCGAAGAGGTCAAGACAGTCCTCTCGTATCTGGTCGGCGTCGTGCCAGTCCTCCAGCATCGACTTGGGGTTGAGGTTGTCCCATATCTCGTACAGGTCTTTGACGAGTTTGTGGTCGTTTTCCTTTGCCTCGAATTCTTCCGGCATCTCCGGCAGGGAGGCAGCGCCGAGCACGTCGATGATGAGCACGGAGTGGTGGGCCGAGAGCGAGCGTCCGCTTTCGGTGATGATGTTGGGGTGGGGGATGTTGTTGCGGTTGGCGATGTCGACAAACGCGTAGACGCAGTCGTTGATATACTCCTGGATGGAGTAGTTGACCGAGCTCTCCGAGTTGGACGACCGTGTGCCGTCGTAGTCCACGCCCAGTCCGCCTCCGCAGTCGACGAACTCGATGTTATAGCCCATCTTGCGCAGGTTGACATAGAACTGTCCTGCTTCTGTGAGTGCGTTTTGTATGCGACGTATCTTGTTGATCTGTGATCCGATATGGAAGTGGATGAGCTTGATGCAGTCGTGCAGTCCGACGGCATCGAGCTTGCTGAGTGCCTCGAGCAGTTCAGAGGGTGTGAGGCCGAATTTCGACGCGTCGCCTCCGCTTTCAGCCCATTTGCCCGATCCCGAGCTGGCCAGTTTGATGCGGATGCCGATGTTGGGCATCACCTTGAGGCGTTTGGCGGTACGTGCGATGACATCTATCTCGTTGAGCTTCTCCACGACGATGAAGATGCGTTTGCCGAGTTTCTGGGCCAGCATGGCCAGTTCGATGTAGCTCTCGTCCTTGTAGCCGTTGCAGATGATGAGCGAGTCGCTTTTGCACTGCTGCGCAATGACTACGTGGAGCTCGGGCTTTGATCCTGCTTCCAGACCAAGGTTGAACTTACGTCCGTGCGTGATCATCTCGTCGACCACGGGCTGCATCTGATTGACCTTGATGGGGAAGATGATGTAGTTCTCACCCTGATAGTTGTATTCCTCCTTGGCTTTGCGGTAGCATTCGTCCATCTTCTCGATGCGGTTGTCGAGAATATCGGGGAAGCGGAGCAGTACGGGCGCTGTGACATCGCGCAGTGCCAGTTCGTCCATTACTTCACGAAGGTCGATACGTACATCGTTCTTAGCCGGCGAGACATAGACATCGCCCTTTTCGTTGATGCCATAGTAGGAGGTTCCCCAACCCTTGATGTTGTACATTTCGCTGGAGTCCTCGATGGTCCACTTTTTCATTCTTTCTTTCTATGTCTGATTAAATAAAATATGTCTTATTAAGAATGTCTGGTTACAAATGTCTGGTTACAAATGTATGATTACCTGAATATAAGTCGATTATAATCTGTCTTACTTCCCAAGGCCGAGTTCTCTCTCGATGGCCTTTACGGTGATCTTTATCTTTTCGTAGTTGTCCATCAGTGATACGTCGATGGTGTGCTTGGCCTGCTTGTAGTAAGCCTCACGCTCAGTGAGCTGCTGTTCGATAAACTGTCTTACCTCTTCCGGTGTCTTGTTGAGCAGCAGGGGTCTGACGGTGTGTCCCATCTTGAGGTGCTGGTAGAGCACGTCGGTGGTGCATTTGAGGTAGACGGTCTCTCCCTGTTGGTTGATGTAGTCCATGTTGTCGAAGAAGCAGGGTGTGCCTCCTCCGCATGAGATGATGACGTTCTCAAACTCGGCCACCTCGTGCAGCATGTTATGCTCGATGCGTCTGAAGCCGTCCTGTCCCCGCTGGTCGAAGAGCTGCTTGACGGTGGCGTGCATACGTGTCTCGATGTACCAGTCAAGGTCGTAGAACGGCAGTCCCAGGTCCTTGCTCAGTGCGTTGCCCACGGTGGTCTTGCCCGACCCCATGTATCCGATGATGATGATCCTGTTCAAGCCTTTGCCCTCCTTCTGGCCTTTGGTTCGGGTGCGTTCTTTACGATGTTCATACACTCTTCGTAGGAGAGGTCGCCTTTGAGGGCACGCTCGTGCAGTTTCTTTTCTATGCGGTAGTTCTTTCCGTCGTAGGCGATATACGGTCCGAAGCGTCCCTTGAGCAGTTCGAGTTTGCTGTCCTCGTCAAACGTCTTGATATGCCGCTCCTTCTCCTGCTTGCGCTTTGCCTCGATGAGTTCGATGGCCTTGTCGAGCGTCACGGTCATTGGGTCTTCAGTCTTGGGCAGTGAGGTGTATTTCTTGTTGTGGAGCACGTAAGGTCCGAAGCGTCCTGCTCCGATGACCACCTTGGTGCCCTCGTAGAGGCCCACGGTGCGAGGCAGTTTGAACAGTTCGAGTGCTTCGGGCAGGGTGATGGTCTCGATGCTCTTGTCCTTGGGCATCTGTGCGAAGCGCGGCTTCTCCTTGTCGTCGGCCGAGCCGATCTGTACCACGGGACCGAAGCGGCCGATCTTCACCGATACGGGTTTGCCCGATACGGGGTCGGTGCCGAGCACACGCTCGCCGGCCTTATGCTCGGAACGGGAGTTGATGACTTCTTTGACCTGTGGCTCGAAGCCTTTGTCGAAGGAGCTCAGCATGGCGGTCCACTGCTCTTTGCCTTCTGCTATCTGGTCGAACTCGTTCTCCACCTTGGCGGTGAAGTTATAGTCCATGATCTCCGGGAAGTTCTGCTGCAGGAAGTCGTTGACCACGATGCCGATGTCGGTGGGGATGAGTTTGCCCCGCTCCGATCCGGCCATTTCTGTCTTGGTCTCAGTGGTGATGGTGTTGTCCTTGAGTGTGTCTACGGTATAGGAGCGCTCGGTGCCGGTCTTGTCGCCCTTGACCACGTACTCGCGTTGCTGGATGGTGGAGATGAAGGTGGCGTAGGTAGACGGACGTCCGATGCCCAGCTCTTCCAGTTTGTGCACGAGGCTGGCCTCGGTGTAGCGTGGTGGAGCCTGTGAGAAGCGCTCGGTGGCGATGATCTCCTCGTGCTCGAGCGTGTCGCCCTCCTTCATGGCGGGTAGCCGGTTGTCATCCTCGTCGTTGGCGACTTCATCGTCGGTGGACTCATGGTACACCTTCAGGAATCCGTCGAAGACCACCACCTCGCCGTTGGTCACGAAGTGAACGTCGCTGTTGTCCATGTTGATGGTGGCTGTGGTCTTCTCTATCTGTGCATCAGCCATCTGCGAGGCGATGGTGCGCTTCCATATCAGGTCGTAGAGCCGTCGCTCCTGTGAGGTCCATTCCTGGTCATCGGTGTTGGAGAATGTCGGGCGGATGGCCTCGTGAGCCTCCTGTGCGCCTTTTGAATGTGTCTGGAACTCGCGTGGATGACTGTATTCTGCACCGTAGTTCTTTGTGATCTCCGTCTTGCTGGCTCCGAGGGCGAGTGTGGAGAGGTGTACGCTGTCGGTACGCATGTAGGTGATGCGTCCGCTCTCATAGAGGCGCTGCGCCACCATCATCGTCTGCGACACGGTGAAGCCCAGTTTGCGTGCGGCTTCCTGTTGCAGGGTGGAAGTGGTAAAAGGTGGTGCGGGCTGCCGCTTGAGCGGTTTCTTGACGATGCTGCCCACGGTGAAATGGGCGGTCTGGCATTGTTTGAGAAAGGCTTCCACCTCGTCGTGGGTCTTGAAGCGATGGTCCAGTTCGGCCTTCAGCTCGTTCTTCGTGCCATCGGGCGCGGTGAGCAGGAAGACGGCGTTGACGCGATAGTATGGTTCGCTCTTGAACTGCTGTATCTCGCGCTCACGTTCCACAATGAGCTTTACCACGACGCTCTGCACGCGACCGGCTGAGAGAGCGGGCTTCACCTTACGCCACAGCACCGGTGAGAGCTTGAAACCCACGATGCGGTCGAGCACACGGCGGGCCTGCTGCGCATTGACTAAGTTCATGTCCAGGTGGCGCGGATGCTCAATGGCCTCCAGGATGGCGGGCTTGGTAATCTCGTGAAAGACGATACGCGAGGTCTTCTGCTCATCGAGTCCCAGCACCTCACACAGGTGCCAGCTGATGGCTTCTCCCTCGCGGTCTTCATCGGATGCGAGCCAGATCTTCTTGGCTTGCTTGGCCTGCTTCTTCAGTTCGGCCACTATCTTTTTCTTCTCTTCCGGTATCTCGTATACCGGATTGAGATCGTTCTCGTCTATGCTGAGTTCTTTCTTCTTTAAGTCGCGGATATGACCGTAAGACGACATCACCTTGTAGTCCTTGCCAAGATATTTCTCAATTGTCTTGGCTTTGGCAGGACTCTCTACGATTACTAAATTGTCTTGCATGATAACCTTATGAATTTTATCGGTTGGCAAAAGTAAGCAAATCCTACGCTATAACCTTATTATATATAGATATTTTTGTTTTTTTTAATAATAGCCCCACCCCCGCGCGCTTTGCACGCGGATCCCTCCCCCAAATTGGGAGGGCTAGTTTGCATTGCTATATCGGCCCACCCCAAGCCCCACCCCCGCGCTTTGCGCGGTTCCCTCCCCCAAATGGGGAGGGCAAGTTTGCATTGCTATACCAAAGGCAACCGGATTATTTTCAAGATTTTCAATTTTATTTTATGCGAAGCAATTTTCAATTCAAAAGGTGAGGGCGTATTTTATGCGCAGCAATTTTCCGCGAAGCGATTTTCGTCGACGACAGGCTTAACACCAAAGGTGTTGGGACAGAAGCAAAGGGGTAGTCAGCGAGCTTGCTCGCAAGACTACCCCTTTGCTTCTGACCCATCGCTCCATTGAGGAGCGGAAGCCTGTCGGAGACTATTTTTCTTTTTAATCTACTAACGATACTGGAATGATTATATATAGACCCCCCCCAAAAAAAAAGGTTCTGACAATACAACATTCGTCCTATTAACTTCTGAAAAACAGAACTATACTTCCTTTGATCCGTCAATTGAAACTAGCCCTCCCCATTTGGGGGAGGGAGCTGCGCGCCT
>Ga0256406_1003941_pt1 | contig 17679 bp, 13 predicted proteins | sample RumenRJG_03DNA_FD_185986 | JGI IMG/M metagenome (GOLD analysis project Ga0256406, IMG submission 185986) | Bovine rumen microbial communities from Lethbridge, Alberta, Canada - RJG_03 | ecosystem: Host-associated > Mammals > Digestive system > Stomach > Rumen | place: Canada: Alberta | collected...
CTTATTCCTATGACTGATTATGAAACAAACGGAGAAAATAATCACATTGGTTAGTTATTTTTTCCTTATCTATATCATGTAAATCTTTAAGGGCTATTCCAGGAGTTAGAAAGATAATATCAGAGTTCTCGTTTATGGTTTTATAATCTTCTTGTGAAGTATAGCACACATCATTCTCGGTGTCTAAGTCCAAGAAAGCCTTTTCATTCTTATCAAAAAGAATAAGGGAAGAAAAAGGAAATAAATCCTTCATCAAACGATAAGTGCTTCTACCTTCACGACCTAAGCCTAATATTGCAATACGTTTGTTCCTTAACTCTAAAGACAGCTGAGCTTTCTTTGTTATTATATAAGGATTATGGAAAATATCTCGCAAATCCTCTGGCAGATTGTGTTCAGTATATTCTTTTTGTAATAAAAAGTCAAAATTCTTGTTAAGGTATTGTCGTCCTACACTTGTTTTAGTCCAATATTCTAACAGATAAGGAAGTTGTTCGTCAGAATATTTTTTCTGCCGCATTGCAAGAGCGACATTCACTTCCTCCACAGTGCCGACGCATTCAAAAGGTTTTACTTCTGCAAGTCCAATAAGTTCATTAAACTCTTTCAATAAGCTTTTATCATCAAGTATATCTTTACCAAAAACAGAGTTTAATTCCTCCTTATCAATAAAAGGCGACAGAATAATATAAGCAAACAAACACTTAGGGCAAAGACCACACCAAATATCTTGCTTACTCCCTACATTACAAGACTTGAAAACATCCTTATAATTAAGGTAAGAGAAGATTTGAGCAATGCGAAGTTCAGAGATAGGTCTGAGAAGAGAAAAATATTCAAAATCTTCTGCAATAAACTCTTTATAATATGCTCTAAAATCGTTCTCAAACTCCAGACTTTTGCTGTATTGATGATTGATTTCATAGCCTTTAACAGTACCTTCGTTTGCCGAGTTCTCATTTGAAAGAGCAATATATTTCTTTTTTGTCAGAGCGGAGGCAATTAAAGAAGAGAATGCCAGCATTGCTGAGAAAGGAGTATGACCATTTAGAAAACCTTTTGCATTTAAATCCAAAAGAGTTTTGTCTATCGTGCGTTTAATAGTGAAACATTCATCCAAAGAAAAACCACCTTTTTCCACACAAGCTTTTGTTGCACCACGAGAATTGATAATCAAAGGAGTAATATTCTTACCTTTTCCCCTAAGAAGTTCTAAAGAACACACGCTGTCCTTTCCTCCCCCTATAGGAACGAGGTATTCTTCTCTGAGATCAAAGACTTGCTTTTTACAGTGTTCTCCCGTGCAGTCAAAGGAGAAAAGTTGTTCATTAAAATCCTTTAAACCATTCAAATACATAAACTCTCCAAGACCGTTTTTGAAGAGTTTTTTCCAAAAGTCCTGTTGTTTTGTTGTAAGATTTCCGCAATTGATTTGAATAATAGGAGAACAGAAAGCCTTCCAATAGGAAACAAGTTCTATCATTCCAAGATTAAAAGCAAGAATATTCAGTTGGTTTTCGTCTAAAGTATTGTTGTAAAAATCTTTGCTCTCAAATATCTGAATAGGAGTAAAGCGATATTCCCCACAAGAGAAAAAGAATTGGATTTGCAAACCCTTTTCAGTCTTCTGGGTTTCAAATCTGTCGTAACAAAAGAGAGGAAACTGTTGCCTTAGTTCTGAAAATTTATGCCTATTGTCTTGGTATTCTGTCATTGCTTACTATATTTTTTGCAAAAGTAATATTTTATTTTAGGATAACTCCACAAATCACAGTCTTTTTTCTACAACAGAAAACAAAAATACAATGCGTACAAACAGTAAAAAGAGTTGATAAAAAAAGAGTTGATCTTTTTTTCTAAAGTCTTGATGTTTATATGCAAAAGAGTTGGTTTTAAAAATTTAAAACCAACTCTTTTTTTAGCAAAATCAAATATTGATATAACAACTTGATTTATAAAATAATAAAGGTCTCGCAAAATTACTTTCGCAAGACCTTTATTGGTGGGAGTAATAGGAGTCGAACCTATGACCCTCTGCTTGTAAGGCAGATGCTCTAAACCAACTGAGCTATACTCCCGAATGAAAATTATGAACTTTTGCAATTGAGAGTCTATAAACAACTCCCCCTTGAATTGCGTTTGCAAAATTACAATCAAATTTATTACTGACCAAAAAAAATCATAAAAAAATGTTAAAAAAATTGCATCTATTTTAATAAAAGTCTGATTATTAACCTAATCAAAAGAGAGATTTTTTACAGGATTTATCTTATTTATGCTTCTTGCAGGCAAAAGAAGACAGATAAGACAGACTACAAACACACCCATATTTATTAGCAAGATATGCAAGATATTTATATTTATCGGAACGGTGCTAAGGTAATAGCTTGCCTTGTCTAATGAAATTATATGGAAGTATTTCTGTATAAGTTCCAAACCAATGGCAAAAACATTTCCCAACAAAATACCGTAAAGGATGACGTAGCCTATTTTATATAGGAATATCTTTATTATTGAAGCGTTTTTGGTGCCGAAACTTTTAAGGACTCCTATCATTTTTTTCTTTTCAAATATCATTATCAACATTATAGAAGAAAGAGTTACGACTGAGACCAAAATCATCACAAGTATAATCATCACAACATTACTATCCAAAAGGTTCAGCCAAGAGAAAAGATTAGGTTCCAAATCCGTTATAGGCATAATGCTTTTGTCTTGTCCTATTGTGTAGTATATCTCTTGTGAAGCCTTTCTAAGTGAAGAAAAATCCTTAAGCATCACTTCATAACACGAAAACATATCATCTTCAACAGAAAAGATATTCTTTAAAACACTCATATCACATACAAGAAAATTCTCGTCATACTCTCCCAAACCTGTATCATACACTCCACTAACATAAAAGTTCTTGGCTCTATAAGAGTTATTGACGTAGAAATAAATTTTTATCTTGTCATTAAGTTTGATTTTAAGTTTATCTTTTATGGTTTTGGAAACAAGTATTTCTTGTTTGCTTTCTTTATTCAGACTTGGGAACTTACCTTCAACAATATTATCAGTGAAGAAAGTTTTATCGTATGAAGAATCTACACCTTTGCATATTACGCCCTGAAAATCCTCTTTATTTATCAGCACACCGCCTCGGGAAAAGACAGGATAGAGAGTTTTTACGTTTTTGTTGTTCAGTATCTGTTGCTTTTCTAATGAAGAAAGACTCATCAGGGAATTATCTTCTAAGACTGCATTTGTAGAATATTGTGTTATTTGAATGTGGGAAGAGAAGCCTGCTATCTTGCTTTTTATCTCTTTCTTAAAACCTTGCAAAACGCTAACAGATATAAGCATAACTGCGACGGAAAGCATAATGGTTATCTGTGCTATCCTTATTATCGGACGAGTAAAGTTCTTATCCTTGTGTTTTATTAAGCGTTTTGCTACGTAGTATTCAAAATTCATAGGTGCAAAATTACAAAAATTCTCTCATATTCTCACATTATAACATTTATTCTATTGCCATTAATTCTATAATAATTCAAACAAATTAATGGCAATTATGAATTAGTGTTTATGGTTTTTTGTTTAATTTTGCAAAAATTTTGTTCTATGGATAAAGAATTTGATGTTATTGTTGTTGGTGGTGGTCATGCCGGTTGCGAAGCTTCATTTGTTGCAAGCAAAATGGGAGCTAATGTTCTTCTTATTACACAAAATCTCACTTGCATTGCTGCTCTTTCCTGCAATCCTGCTATGGGTGGTGTTGCAAAAGGACAGATAGTAAGAGAAATAGATGCCATGGGAGGCTACAGTGGTTTGAATACTGACAACAATACTCTTCAATTTCGTATGCTAAATGCTTCAAAAGGGGCTGCAATGTGGTCTCCAAGGGCTCAAGTTGATAATGTTATGTTCCCTATTGGTTGGAGAAGACAATTAGAGCAAATGCCTACGCTTTCAATGTGGCAAGATGAGGTTACAGATATTATGATAAAAGGAGATAGAGTTGAAGGCGTTAGAACAAAACTCGGGCTTACCTTTAAAGCAAAAGCTGTTGTGCTTACCAATGGTACTTTTCTTAGTGGCAGAATACATGTTGGTAAAGTCAATTATGAAGGTGGTCGCTTAGGAGAAGAGGCTGCGGTGTCTTTATCCAAACAACTAAAAGACTTGGGATTTATTGTAGAAAAACTAAAGACTGGAACGCCTATGAGAGTAGAAGGTAAAAGTATTGACTTTTCTCTTCTTACAGAACAAAAAGGCGATGAACAACCAGGCAAGTTTTCCTATCTAACCCAAAGAAGAAAACCTTTGGAACAACATTCTTGTTTCCTTGCCTATACAAGTGAAAAGGTACATGATATTTTAAGGACGGGCTTCAAAGACTCTCCTATGTTTCAAGGAAGAATACAGGGAAGAGGACCAAGATATTGTCCTTCCATTGAAGATAAGATAGAAAGATTTTCAGAAAAAGACCATCATCAACTGTTTATAGAACCAGAATCTCTTTACACAGACCTTTATTATGTTAATGGATTTTCTTCTTCTCTTCCTTTGGATATACAATATAAGGCTCTAAGAGAAATCATCGGCTTCAAAAATGCTAAGATTGTACGTCCTGGTTATGCTATTGAGTATGATTACTTCCCTCCTACTCAACTTAAAGCAACCTTAGAAACAAAACAGATAGAAAACCTTTATTTTGCTGGTCAGATAAATGGTACAACAGGCTATGAAGAAGCAGCCTGTCAAGGAATGATGGCAAGTATTAATGCTGTTTTAAAAATAAGAGAACAAGAGCCTCTGGTTTTAAAACGTAGTGAAGCGTATATAGGTGTTCTTATTGACGATTTGGTTACAAAAGGTGTGGATGAACCTTATAGAATGTTCACCTCAAGAGCAGAATACCGTATCCTTCTTAGACAAGATAACGCTGACGAAAGACTTACAGAAAAATCTTTCCTTATAGGCTTGGCTGAAAAAGAACGTATGAAACTTTTGGAGAAAAAACTATCAAGCACCAACAATATAATTGATTATATCTCCAAAACCAATGTGCAACCACAAGAGATTAACTCTACATTGGAAACTCTTTCTACCCCTAATCTTGTCAGACCAGATAAGATAGCACATCTTCTTGTTCGTCCTCAAGTAAGATTGGAAGACTTGTTGCCTGCTTTACCTGTTTTAAAGCAAAAGTTTGACGCTCTTCCTCTTTATATAAGAAAAGAAGTAAAGACTCTTACAGAAATAAAAGTAAAATATGCCTCTTATATTATAAAGGAGCAGGAGGTTGTTGATAGAATAAATAAATACGAGAACCTGTTTATTAAAGAAGATTTTGATTATAACAGTTTAAAGTCTTTATCTTTTGAAGCAAGGGAAAAATTGTCTAAAATTCGTCCTAAAACAATAGCACAAGCATCTCGTATCAGTGGTGTTTCTCCTGCAGATATTTCAGTTTTGGTCTTATATATATCAAAATAGCTTGCTAAAAGATTAACAAGCAAAACCTTTATGATAATATTCACTAAAAAAATACTTAGTGAATGTTATTTATAATATTTGTTTTTTCGGGTAAAAAAGTCGCTATCGCAAGATAAATACCAAAGATGATAATTATTATTCCTACTACCCTATTTATTATTGTAATAACATTATCGGTAAGAAAACGTTTCAGTTCGTGCGACACTTTACACTTCAACAAATCCATTCCTAAATTGGTTATAAGAATAGATACGAGAAATGTTATCTGCTCTTTTGATGTGTTATAACTATTAGCAACACTAACAGGAATAAGCCAATAAAGCCATGTCCCTATATTTGCTATATTAAACAGAAATCCTTTGGCAATATATTTAAGTTGAAATTTTGAAACTGCTTCCAAGTTTCTTTTCTTTGGGGTTTTGTGTTTGCGTGTTGCTGTGTAGATGCCAAAAACTACAATAATTATTCCTCCAAGTATAGATGATATTTTGCGTGCCTCTCCTGTTTCAAAAAAAGTAGAAACTCCATACCAGGCAACAAAAACCATAAAAACATCACTTAAAGAAATTCCCAATGCAAGATGAGAACCCGAACGAAATCCCTTAGCGATGCTTGTTTGTAACAAAGAAAAAAAAGCAGGTCCAATCATTAAGGATAATGTAAGACCAAAAAGTATTCCTTGTGTAAATATATGAAACAGATTCATTGCTAAATAATTCCTTTTTTTAAGCGTGCAAAATTATATATTTTATGATAAATAACAAAACTTTTTTCTTCTCTATTTTCAATTTGTTATATGAAATATTGGCTTCTTTTTTTGTGAATTGGATAAAATATAATATTTTTGCACAGCGTTTATTTGATTTGAAGAAATGAAAGAATTATTATTGGTATTAGTCATCTGTGTTATTTTACTTGCAATATGTCTTTTGCTGTTTGCTGTAAAGATTCTGATAAAAAAGAACGGCGAATTCAAACGCCATTGTGCTTCTTTTGACCCTTACACAGGAGATAGAACAAACTGCGTCTGTGGAAATACTAATGTATTTACTTCCAAATGCAAAAGCAATAAGCATTCTGTTTTGGAAATAGATCCTGATTTATTGCATTAGTCTTTTTTCTCTTATATATAATAATGTATTAATGATACCACAAGAGGACATAGAAAGGATTTTAGAAGCGGCCAAGATTGAAGAAGTTGTTGAGGCTTTTGTTCCATTAAAGCGAAGAGGAGCTAATTATATTGGTTTATGTCCTTTTCATGATGAAAAGACGCCTTCTTTTAATGTTAATCCTGCTCGTGGTATTTTCAAATGTTTTGGTTGTGGTAAAGGAGGTGATTCTGTTTCTTTTCTTATGGAACACAATCACTACACTTACCCTGAGGCTTTGCGTTGGTTAGCACAAAAATACGGCATAACCATACATGAAACGGAAGAGACGGAAGAAGAAAAACAAGCAAAAACAGAACGCGAAGAACTTTACTCCATAAATGAATTTGCACAGAAATATTTTTACAACAACCTAATATCTTCTGATGAGGGCAAAGCAATAGGTTTATCTTATTTTAAAGAAAGAGAAATTTCTCAAACGACAATAGATGCGTGGGGGTTAGGCTACTGTAAGCAACAACCAGATGACTTTTCCCGCTATGCTTTAAAAAATGGATACTCCGAAGAATTGCTTATCAAATCTGGTCTAAGCCTAAGAAGTGAAAGAACAAATAGTCTTTATGATAGGTTTCATTCACGCGTTACTTTTCCTATATATAATGTTGCAGGAAGAGTGTTAGGCTTCTCCGCTCGTATCCTTACTTCAGACAAAACAAAAGCCAAGTATGTTAATTCTCCTGAAAGTCTTATCTACACAAAAGGAAATGTTCTGTTTGGTTTATTCTTGGCTAAGAATGAAATAGCAAAGAAAGATGAGTGCTATCTTGTTGAGGGCAATGTTGATGCTGTGATGATGAGTCAAAATGGAGTAAAGAATGTTGTTGCAAGTTCGGGAACTGCTCTTACCGAACATCAAGTAAGACTTATCAAACGCTATACTCGTAATGTTATTATCCTTTACGATGGTGATAAAGCAGGCATTCATGCAACCATACGAGCAACAGATATGTTCTTTAAAGAGGGAATGAATGTAAAGACACTTCTTTTTCCTGACGGTGATGACCCTGACTCTTTTGCAAGGAAACATACACAAGATGAGTTCCAAGCCTTTCTTAAAGACAACGCACAAAACTTCATTCTTTATCGTGCTAATTTAGTAAAACAAGAAACTGCTAACGACCCCATAAAGAAAGCCTCTTTAGTTAAAGAGATTATTCATTCTATCAGTCTTATACCAGATATGATAGAGCGAACAACGTATATCCAGCAGTGCTCTCGTCTTTTGGATATGGAAGAAAGACTTCTCAACGAAGAACTTTCACGGCAGATAGCGCATAATCTCTATGAAGCTAACAAAACTCAATCCAAAGCAGAGCCTATTATTCAATCACAAGACACTTCTTCTACTGAAACTGTAGAAAAACTTGCTAATAAAGTTTTACAACCAGATAATGATGACGAAAATCAAGAAAAAGCCATAATCAAACTGCTTCTTCTTTATGGCGACAAAAAAACACAACAAGAGTTTGTCAATGATGATAAAAAAATAGTCAAAGAAACTTATAACGCAGCAGGGTATATTATTGCGATGATAGCAAGTGAAGATATTAAATTTAACAATCCTCTGTATCAACAAATCTTCAACATCTTCCTTCATGAATATTCTGAAAAAGGAGAGCCCCCTAAACAGAGTACTTTTATTCATCACGAAAACCAAGAAATATCTTCTTTTGTTTCTTCTGTACTTATCAATCCCTATTCAACTTCTCCTTTGTGGGAAAGCAAATATAACGTTGTTATACCTGACTTGGAAAACAAGCATACTATTGACCTACACATCAAACAAACTCTTCTTCACTTTAAACTTCACAAAATAGAGTCTATTATCAGAGACTTGTATCAACAACTGAAAAACTCAACGGAAGAAGACCCTATAAACACACTACAACGTATAAAGAACTACACCCAACAACGCAACCATATAGCACAAGCATTACATATACATTCAAAATAAAAAAAACGATGAAAGTATTACTTATAAACACAAGCCCACACGAAAAAGGCTGTACCTTTACTGCTCTTAGTATAATCGCCAAAGAATTGGAACAAAACAATATTGAAACCGAAATAGTACATATTGGCAATAAAGATATAAGAGGTTGCATAGCCTGTGATAAATGTAAGGAATTAGGCAGATGTGTGTTTGATGATGTTGTCAATCAAGTAGCAACAAAGTTTGAAATGTCTGATGGAATAGTCATAGGAACACCTGTTTATTATGCTTCTGCCAATGGCTCAGCAATAACTTTCCTTGACAGACTATTCCATTCTGTTCGTTCTTCTAAAAGAATGAAAGTAGGTGCCGCTATCTCAAGTGCAAGAAGAGCTGGAACAACTGCTACCCTCGACCTTTTAAACAAATACTTTCTTTTAAGTGAAATGCCTGTTGCTTCTTCTTGTTATTGGAATATGGTGCATGGAAATACTCCCGAGGAAGTCCTAAAGGACGAAGAAGGATTACAAATCATGCGTGTCTTAGGACGTAATATGGCTTTTCTTATAAAGGCTATCCATTCACAAAAAGAAAAAGAAGGACTACCTTTGCAGGAACAAAAAATACGTACTAATTTTATAAAATAAATAACCCTAAAAACAATAGGGAAGTTATTAATAAAAAAAAGACTTCGTTTTATTTTACAAAAGCGAAGTCTTTTTACTACAAAAACAAAGTCTTTTTACTACAAAAACGAAGATTTCATACTCCCCAACAAAGATTTTATGCTCCAAACAACCTTTTACCCCCACTTTTTGCAAGGCTTATTTCTGCTCTAAGTAGGGGAAAAAGTATCAAAACAAGGGGTTTTTATATGTTTTAGAGCCTGAGAAAAGGGGTAATTTGATACATTTTATCTCTTTTTTAAGGATTAAAATCTGTAGTGCCATTTGTTTTGTTATATCGTATTTCATTATATTTCTGCTTTTTAGGTTAATAATTTTACTATTTTTTACTATAATTCTTACATCTTACAATCTTACAATTCGTTTTTTGAGGGGTATCACTTCCTTTATTCTATATATATATTATTAATTATTAATTAGTTATATATTATATAAAGAGGTATAGGGTATCCATTTTTTTGATTGTAAGATTGTAAGTTGTAAGAATTTTCATTTTTTATTTAATTCTTTCTTCTAATAAGCCACTTATAGAAATAAGTTCTTGAGAAGCCTTGATATAGGAACAGTAGCTTATTTTACCAAAACAATACCTTACTGAAAATAAAATACTTAACAATTTAGAAAAAAAATTTTTTGAAATTTTGTTTTCTAATTATATTTTTTTTTGTAAATTTGCAAACTGTTTCTTAGTAAAAGAAAATGGTGATTTTTAATTTTTAACGAGAAAGGATAAATAAAAATGAAAAGAATCGATTTTAAAATTACTCTTTATTATGTTTTACTTTTTAGCGTTTCAACACTAATAGGAGGCAACGTCTTCGCACAAGATGACGTTACAGGTACAGTAACATATTACCAAAATGATACAACCAAACTAATTTATACAGATAATGGTGGTTATGTATATTATTTTATCAAAGGCAATAATAATAACCTTAAATTAACAAATAAGGTATTCAAAGACCAAACCGGCAAAGAGGCGAGTATGACATGTAGTTACTCCAGTGATTTGATTATACCTTCAACAATAACAGTAAGAGAAAATGGAGATATAAACACTTACACTGTTACAGCAGTGGGAAAGCGTGCTGCATGGGCGAGTATAGACACCTTATCAGCCCCTGCAAATTATGTCCCATTAAAATCTGTTACCATTCCTCCTACCGTTACATCTATAGGTTATGCTGCCTTTTCTGAGAATCACGAAATAACAACAATTAATGGATTAAATAATGTAACAACTATTGATCAACTTGCATTCTGTAAAACAAACATCACTTCAGTAATATTTTCAGATAAACTAACAGAGATAGGCGAAGAAGTTTTTTGGCATTGTGGAAGTCTAACAGATGTTGCAATTCCTGCGAGCGTTCTAAAAATTAATAATTGGGCTTTTCGTAATACTCCTAACTTAAGAAGAATAGTTATGGAAGGGTCCAATCCTCCTGCATTTGATGGTTCTCCTTTTACAGAGCCAATTTCACAAGAGAGAGATGACTTAACTGTTTATGTTCCTTGTGGAGGTTTGGATGCATATAAAAATCATACTGATTGGAAAAAACTCTCTATAAAAATTAGCAATGATATGCCAAGCGTTCTAACAGGAAAATGGCATTATAATTCAACAGATTGCACTCATTGTAGAATTCCTTCTACAGTAACACTAAAAGAAGGAGGTTCTTTATCTGCAGATGATTACACTAATTTGGTACATGCTTTTGAAGAAGCTCATACCACTCTTAAAATAGAAAAGACTCTTAATGTAGATACATGGAACTTCTTAGGAGATATAGAAAATGGCTCAAAAATAGATGATTGGTTATTTAATTCTCAACCTTCAGGTTATGGTAATGAGATAGAAGTTTATCCTTTTAATGAGAATCATACAGATTGGGCTTCTGCTTTGGCTACAACTGACACAACTGTACTTGGACATGGTTACTTGCTTTATGTAGAACCAAATACATGGAACGAGAGTGGTCTTTCTTACCAAACAAGTGGCAAAACAACTACTATTACAAGAACAGCATACGATGATTTAACTAATAATATTAACGGCGATATTCGTATTGATTATACTACTGCAAACAATAGTGGAGAATATTTCCTTGCTTTAAGTAATCCTTTTATATGTTATATGAATATTGAGGAGTTTACAAATGATGTTTACAATTCAACAAACATTCAAGGTCCTGCTATTTATTACAACAATGGTAACCAATGGGCTATGATAAATGGAGATCTTTCCGAATATGATATACCTCCAATGGTTGGATTTATGATAGGTGTTGCTCCTGCTGTTGGTTCTCCTAATAGAATTTCTCTTAACAGACCTCGAGAAATGTCAACTGGCTACCCTATTCCAAAAAGCACTGAGGCAAAGAAAATAGCTACTTTAGTTGCTACAAGTAAAGGTATAAGCCAAAAACTATTTGCAGAACTTAACGCTGAAGCAAGTGATGGCTTTGATATAAAAGATGCTTATGCTGTAGTTAATGATGGTTTTGAATGGCATTTTGTTGTTGATAATAAGAAACTATGGAAGAATGCTTTTGCTTCTGATAATTATATTTGTCCTGTAAGTTTTGTTAAAACAAACAGCGGAGTTGTAAATATAAGCATAGATACTTGTGTTAATGATATAGAGGTAAGTCTAATAGACAACCTAACAGAAGAAGAAACAGTGCTTTCTGAAGAACCTATATCTCTAACTCTTGATGCTGGAACAACTGACAACCGCTATCAAATACATTTCGTTAAAAAGAACGTTGGAATTAATGAGCTCGCAAATAAAGAATCAAATATAAGCATTTGGAACTCTCGCAACGTAATAAATGTTAATGGTAATGAATTAAAGAGAATAGAAGTATATAACACTCTTGGACAAATGGTTTATTCTTCTCAACTTGCTGGCAACAATGCTTCTATTAATACCAACTTAAAAGACGGTGCATATATAGTTAAAGTACAAGATAATAAAACAAATAAAACACAAAAATTAGTTATAAGATAAGAGGAAAAAGAATATGAAAAGAATAATCGTAATTATAGCAATAGTTTTTTGTATTGGTGTTGCACAAGCTATGCCTCCAAGACCATCAGAACAGTCAACTAATAATGGTGCACATAAGGTAGGAGATCCTGAACATACTCATGGTCCTGTAGGAACTGCAACAGTTTTGCTTCTTTCTCTTGGTGCTGGTGCAGTCGCTTATAAAGTTAGAAGAAATAAAAAAGAAGAGAGTCTTTCTTAATTCTTTTTAAGAAATGAATTGATAAAAGTTTGATTGGACTTCCCAAAAGGAAATCAATCAAACTTTATTTGTTTTTTTTGAAAAAAATTAAATTAATTTGACTAATTTTGCAACAAAATTGATTTTTTGTTGTCATTTATATAAAAGGGACATAATATGAATATGGTTTTTAAGAAAATTGGATTTTTGTTTATTGTGCTTATAAGCATAATATTCACCAATAACTCCATCGCACAAGACTTAGCACATGGAGATAATCTTAGTTTTGCATACGGAACAGCAGGTTGGAAAGGAACAGCAGGCGACTATAACGGAGATGCTTCTACCGGTCCTGTGTGGAGTCAATCTGCAGCATATAATGACATCACCAGTGCAAAAGACGATTGTAATCAAAACCTATTCACAATCATAAGTACTAACGGAACAGACCCTCACACTAATAATGCTCTATCAAAAATACCTACTCATCTTGGTTTCACTAAGTCAATGAGAATAAATAACGATATTTCCGGTTTTACAAGCGGTTATTCTTGTAATGGATTACCATCATACGCAGAAGCAAAATATGATTTAACTGTTGATGAAGACAATTGCTTAGTCTCTGTTTATTATGCAATAGTTTTAGAAGCCCCTCACCCAGGTAGTGGTTATTATAATCCAACATTTCAAATAGACGTTATATCTGGAGGCTTATTGGTTAGTGAATGTGCTTTTTGGGAAACAACAGGAGACCCAAACATACCAAGCAGTTTGTTTGTTAATGGTGCAAGTGGTTGGATATACTGTCCTTGGCAACAAGTAAAAATGAATCTTGCTAACTATATTGGAGAAAGTGTTACAATAAGAATAAGGGTAGGAGATTGCAAAGCAGACCGTCATGCTGGATATGGCTATATTGTAGCCAAAGCAGAAAAACCTACTATTCAGGTTGCAGGCTGTGCGGGAGAAGGTAATGTTATTACCACTGCTACTGCTCCTCAAGGTTTTGAGGCATACAAATGGTTTAGAGTAACTCGTAATGCCACCTCTCAAAGTCAGCTTGAAGCCTTAGAACCTGCAGACAATTCTGCTGATGTTCTTTCTACTGACAGTATTCTAACCGTTACTGAGGCTATGATGCAAGGACAGACCACTCAATATTTTGCCGTTAAACTTATATCTCCTCGTACTCAAGACACAAGACCTAACTGTGTTGCATATATCAAAGCAACGGTTAATGATATTCGTCCTAACTTCGATGCTGTTACCTATATTCCTGTAGATCCACTGAACGAAAGAGACGAGGTTGGCTTCAAATTTTCCGATATTGTTCAACGTACTGAAGACTCTCCTTTGATATGGCAGGCAATAGCCTTTGGCGATGGTGATTCTGTTGCTTTTGATAAAGATGCCACAACTAATATCTGGACCGCTTCCAACACAACACCATTAGGAGAAAACACAAGAGTTACTATTGACAATGCTAATCAAAGCATAGATGTTGTTTATCATAACTATCAGCCTGGAGAACATATTGCAACAAGATACGCTACATCTGACTATTCATACGAGGATGAAGAAGGAAACACTATTCACATATACTGTGAAAGAAAAGATACTATAAAATTCACCGTATTCGAAAGACCAAGCATTAAACTTGAAGCTACTGACACAATATGTATGAGAGCTTCAGACACTATCTTTGCTTCTTCTCCCGACAATGCAGAAGAATTGGTTGAAAACTATCAGTATTATTGGTGGAGAAATATTGAGGATACTGCTTCTGCTCCTATCTATGTAGGCACAGAGTTTATCATGAATAATGTTGTTTCAGATACTTCCGTAGTTGTTAAGGTTGTTGATGAAGTCAATGGATTCTTCCGTTTTGGATACTTTACCATATATGTGCAAGAGTTCCCTGATATTTCTCTAAGTGGAGACACTATGCTTTGTATGGGACAGACAGCTCACATAGAAGCAAGTGATGCAACGGGAAACACAAAAGCAATGCAGTGGTCTTTCAATGATCCAGGAGAGAATCCTCATATTACCAACCCTTCTACCAATCCTGTTCTTTCTTTCACTCCTTCACAAGATACTGTCGTTTGGCTTATATGTGAGACATCTGCTGGCTGTATTGCCTCCAAGAGTGTTCATATCATCATGACTAATCCTAAGGTTTCAAGCGATAAGTCTAAAATATGTCCTCTTGATGAAGTTACCCTAACAGGAAGCAATGCTGTTGATTATTCATGGACTGCTAACCCTCCTGATGCTTCGCTGACAGAGGATGTAAGAAGTGAAGAACCTGTTGTTGTTACTCCTAAAGAAACTACAACCTATACTATGCGTGGCTACGGCTCAAGCGGTTGTTATACAGAAAGACAGATAACCATTAACGTTGTTCCTGTTCCTATTCCTTTGATTTCCTACTCTCCTGCTTACGTTGATGCAGAAGACCCTATTCTTTCTCTAAGTGATGCTTCTCTATATGGTACTTACTCTTTATGGAGATTCTCAGACGGTGGAACATCTAATGATAGAGTTCTAAGATATCAATTCCATGACCTTTCTGTAGATAGCGTAAGCATATATCTAAAGACAGCTAATGAAGTAGGACAACACGAACTATCCACAAACCAATACAATTGTTCCGCAGATACAAGCATAACTCTTCCTATAGAACTGTTTGCCGTTTGGGTTCCTAATGCATTCAGTCCTAATGGAGATGGAGTAAATGACAGATTTTTCTTTTTATCTGATAACCAATTGGAAGATGTTAGCTTTGAAGTGTTCAACAGATGGGGAACAAAGATATTCTCTTTCAACGAAAAGGCTTTGAACCTTTCTGTTTTGACTCAAGACGTTGCTAACTCTATCGGCTGGGATGGAACATATAAAGGCAAAACTGTAAAAGATGGCGTCTATGTATGGAAACTACGATACAAAAGACAAGGCAACACAAGAGTATATCAGAGAACGGGAACTGTTAATGTTGTAAAATAAACAAGTTGCCTGCTTTTACAATCCTTCTTTTACAAACTATCTATTATGAATGTAAGCATAAAAAATATAACAGACTGCTTAGAGGATGTCGCTCCTCTCTCTTGGCAGGAGAGTTATGATAATGCAGGATTGATTCTTGGAAATCCTGACATGGACTGCAAAGGTGTCTTGGTTTGTTTAGATATTATGCCCGAAATTGTTGATGAAACAATAGAAAAAGGGTGTAATATGATACTTTCTCATCATCCATTTATCTTCTCTGGTGTAAAAAAGATTGTATATAATAGCAATATTGACAAGATTCTTCGCAAGGCTATGAAAAATAATATTGCTATCTATGCCTCTCACACAAATATGGACTCTTCCTCCACAGGTGTTAATTATATGTTAGCAAAAAAAATAGGACTAACCAATATACAACGCCTGCAATATTCTACTATTGAAGACAAAGCATATCTTGGCTGCGGAGCAATAGGAGAATTGGATGAAGAATTAGCGGGAGAAGAGTTTCTTAATATAGTGAAAGAAAAACTATCTTTAAAAAGTATTAGATATTTTGGTAACCTTAAAAAGAAGATAAAAAAAGTAGGTCTTTGCGGTGGTGCAGGAGCTGAGTTTGTGAAAGATGCGATGAAAAACAATTGCGATTGTTATCTTACAGGAGATATAAAATATCATAACTTCCTGGAAACAGAAGAAAAGATTCTCTTGGCAGATATAGGTCATTTTGAAAGCGAACAGTTTATCCTGCAAAGATTTCAAGAGATAGTTAAAGAAAAGTTCCCTACCCTGCCAACATTCCTAACTGACTACAAAAACAAAGTCAAATTTTTATAAAAAACAAAAAAGGACGAAGCAGAAAACTTCGTTTCTTTTTTGTTTATTTTCAACTTCTTTCAAAAAAACAAAAATTTTTCTTAGTGAGAATCAATAGATTAAAAACTTTTTGAAAAAATAATTGATTTTTAACTGCAAGCTTTTTCCTTTTCTGCGTCTTACTATATATAAGCTATTAAGAAAGGAGGAAATATGAATAGCAGTTAAAATTTATTGCAAAGCAAAATAAAGCGTGTTTAAAAAACGTTTAAATAAAAAGGAGGATTCCGAAAAGCCTTTAAATGAGTAGGAAAAATAACATAAATATATAAAACTATGAACAAAATAGAAAATTTAGCAAAGATACTTTTTCTATTCTTTGCAGTAGCAAGTTTTAGTTTAGTAATCGTTAGTTGTAATAAGGATGACGATGATGATGTAACGACAACCACAAATACTACACAAGAAGAAGACGATGAAGACTTGGATAGTATTCCAATAGAAGACATGACACTGGAACAACTAAAAAAAGTTTTTATTGGTTCTTGGGAAGGATTATATTATGATGATCCTTATAAGGATACAATAACGTTTTATAAAGATGGTTTAGTAAAACAAACGTGGGGCTATTTTAATGGTGCAAGATTTGAATTATCAGATAGTGCTGGTGTGCATAGAATTATATTTAATATAGAGAATACACGTGCAAGAAGGAATAAATTTGTTTATACATTAGAAAGGTATGAAGGTGATATCTATGTTACTTTTCAGGCATTCGCCACACTTACTGATGATTTGATGATTCATAATGAAGTATACAAAAAAATAAAGTAAATTTATGAAAAGGCTAATATTTTTAATTTGGGTATTATTTGCTATTTCATTATTTGCTCAACCCAGAGACACATTAAAAACATATTATTATTTCAATAATAACCGTATTAACTTACCAATAAATACACAAAATTTTGTTGTGTATTTTGATTTAAGTGAAACCACAAAAAGCAAACAGAGCAGATACTAATATCATAATATTACTACACTTTTAAAAAACAGTAAAATATTATGAAAAAGATAATAGGATTATTTACAATAATTTATTTTGCTTGTTGAAGGCATTGGTTTTGAAAGATTTTCTTCTTTTCCCTTTGTTATTTCAATTTTTTTTTATAACTTTGTAAAAATAATATTTATGCAGATACTATCACAAACTTTAGTTTCCTTACTTATGATTTAGTAATACATAATGTAATCTATCTAAAAATAAATTAGTTAAACAAAAAAATAAAAAATAATCGCAAAATTCATTTACCTTTTCAATATCAAAATTGTTTATGTATGTAAAGAGGTGT
>Ga0256406_1003942_pt1 | contig 17673 bp, 39 predicted proteins | sample RumenRJG_03DNA_FD_185986 | JGI IMG/M metagenome (GOLD analysis project Ga0256406, IMG submission 185986) | Bovine rumen microbial communities from Lethbridge, Alberta, Canada - RJG_03 | ecosystem: Host-associated > Mammals > Digestive system > Stomach > Rumen | place: Canada: Alberta | collected...
CCTCCCCGAGGTCGTCGCGAATCACGACGGGCTGGACGGAGAGGTTCGTCTCGACGTGGTTGACATAGAGCCCCTGCATCTTGCCCAGGAGCTCCAATGCCTTCAGCCGCACGCTCATCGGCACGGGCTTGCCGTCGCGGTCGGACATCTCCCCGCGCACGACTGCCGTCGCAAACTGCTTCTGCTCGTCCGCGTCGGCGATGCCTGCCTTTTCCTTCACGTCGCCAAGTTCCTGAATCCTTGCTATGATTTTAGGATTCTTTAGCAATTTCGAAGCACTTGCGGCAGCTGCATTGTAGTTCTTCGTCTTGTAGCCCGCGTGCTGGTAGGCGTCCACCTTGTTCTCGCCCTTGCTGATATTCATGCAGAACGCTTCCCACTTCACATTTTCCAGCCGTGCCACAATGCCACCACCTTTCCATAAAAAAATCCTCCCACGCAAAAGGCCCCGCACACTAGCGAGGCCCTTGCTGTTCTATAGGAGGTCATTTCCTTGTATCGGCACTTTATATTATATCTCAGTTCCGTTTTGAAATGGTGCCAAAAAAGTGCCAATCTCATCGCGGCCCATCGAAGATGCGTCCCGTTGCCTTGTCTTTCAGCACGATCGGGCGCCAGACTTCGAAGCCGTGGTCTTGGAAAACACGCTTCGCTTGCTTGAGCGCACGTTTCAATCTGCCGAGCGTGCAGCGATATTCATCGTGCTCGATGTGCTTCAGCGCCTTTCCGCAGGTGTTGTCTGGGTAATGCTCGTGGTTTCGCTCCATGCCCATCACCTCACACGAAAGCAACCGTCTGCTTCGAGCGGTTGCCGAAGAGCATGAGCGCTACTTTGTGCACGGCATCATTGACGCGGCGCTTGCAGGTGCGGAGGCTCCACATCTGCGTGCGGGCGATGGCTTCATGGTTCATGCCTTCAAAGAAGAAGAGACGGATGGCTTCTTGCTCTTCCTTTGAGAGCCGCTTCATGGCACTTTGCAGCTTTTCCGTCTGCTGCTTGAGCGTCGTGCGCTCGCAGGCGAGCTCCATGTACTTGTTCTTCTGCTCGATGCGGAGGTCGGCCTCGCGCTCAGTCGGGGTCATGTCGCCTCTGCCGCCACCCGCGCCAAATCCGGGCGAGGCGATGGAGACGGCACGCAGGCCCGCTTGGATGTCGTCGAGCTCCTGCGTGAGGTTCTTGATGGCCTCGCAGTAGTAGCAGTAGTTCCGCAGGTACTTCCTTGTCAGCTGCAAGTAGTCATTGCATTCACGCTCCATGGGCACCGCCTCCCCTCGTCACCATCTGCCGCACTCCTTGTTGTGCTGGTTCACATGCAGCTGGGCGTCAGAACGTGCGTCTACGTTGATGCCCATGCGTTCCTCTGCCGTCGTGATCGCCGTCATGATGTCCGCGCCTTCCTCGGAAACACGGAGCTTTGCCTCCTTCCCAAGCTTGTCAAAGGATTCGAGCGTCGTCGTCAAGCGGATGTAATCGACCACCGCCGCTTTCCATTCCGTGACTTCCTCATCCACTTTTGCGAAAGCATCCTTTGCCGTCTTCATGGTCTCGTCCTTCGTGCACGGGATGGGAAAGAGCAGGGCGCACTCGCCGCAGTCGTCCTTCGTCGGCGCGTCGTCCTCGTCCTCTTCCTCATCCCACGGCATCGGGCCGTCCCAGCCATAGGGGAGGTCGTCCAGATCGTCGTCCTCGTACACGTCCCCGCCAAAAGGTCCGGGAATGCCAAGGCAGCTCTTGATGATGTTCACGTCGAGCTCCGCGTGCATCAGCACGGCAATGACGGGCCACACGCTCGTCTGCCTGCCCTCTGCAAAGTCCTCCGTGACCTTCTCCAGCGTCTCCGCCGCCTGCCGGAGTTCCTTCGCGGTCCTGCGCATCATCTTCGCTTCTCCGCCCGTCTTCTCATCCTCTGCCAGCATTTCCTCCATCATCGCTTTCCTCCGCTTCTGCTTGGCCCGCTGCTTCTCGGCGTCCGCCGCATTCTCCGGCGCGATTCCAAAATATTTATCTTCTGCCATCTTAGTACCTCTTTCCTATCTCTCGAATCTGCAACGATTCTTTCGGCGCGTCCGCCGCGCCTCTGCCCGTCACTCCATCGTTCAAACTGTCCGTACACAAGAGACGTTTCCTACCTCCTCCGCCTTGCCTCCGCCGTCTCCTGCTGTCCTTCTACCGTGTACTTTCCCTAGTGCACTCCGTGCCACCTCTTTTTCTCCGCATTTTTTCGCGATATTTTTTCGGCCCTAACACGCACACGCGGAAAGCGACGCCAATGAGCGCCGCCTCCATCATGCACGCGATGCCGAAGCCAATGTTGACGATCTTCAGCACGTCCATGTTCTCACCTCAGAAAGGAATTTCCTCCTCCGGCACGTACTCCGCGCCGTCCTGTTCTGCCCCTTTCGGCTTCCTGCCGAACTCGACATTGTCCGCGACGATTTCCGTCACGTAGTGGCGCTGCCCCTGCTGGTCGTCCCAGTTCCGCGTCGTGATGCGGCCTTTCACCGTCACCATCTGGCCTTTCACGAGGCTCTTTGCGCACGCCTCCGCCGTCTTCTGCCACACGATGACGGGCAGGAAGTACGTCTTCTTCTTGTCGCCCCAGCCGTCATCGACCGCCATCGTGAACGACGCGACGCTCGTGCCGCTCCCCGTCGCCCGCAGCTCCACAGCCTTCGTCAGACGGCCACTCAAGACACACACGTTGATATTCATTTTGCTGCTCCTTTCAAGCGCACCCATGCGCTATACATGCCATAACTCATCCCTGCCGCCCGCGCGGCCTGTTCCTTTGCCTTCAGCGACAGATTCACCCGCGCCCGCTGGATGTCCTCCTTGCGCTCGCCCGCCTTCAGCATCGCTAGGCACGTGGGGCAATACTTCAGCGCCATCGCCCCGCCGTGACTGTGCGTGACCGGCGTGAAGACCTGCCCGCAGCACTTGCATTTCCGCGGCGCATGAAAGCCTTTCTCGAGGCAGTCGTCACAGTACCTGCGGTTCCGCTGCTCCGTGACGAAATGCCTGCCGCAGACCTTGCACGTCTTCAGGTACGCGACGCGCCCCTTCTTCTGCCCGTCGCGGCACTCCTTGCAGTACCGCGCATTCGGCGCGTGCGCGTCAAACGGCTTTCCGCAGATGGCGCAGGTCTTTTCCTCGTGATAGCCGCACATGTGGCTCATATCCATCATGACTCCCTCCCATCGAAATGAAACCGCGGAATCTTCACCAGCTGCTCCACCATGCCGTCAATCGTGCGCTTGCCCTCCTTGAGCTCGCGCCCGAGGCCGCCGCACGCATGCCAGACCGACGCCAGCATGCGCGGCCCGAAACCGAACTCGTTCGCGAGCGCGTAGGCAAAGAGCAAGAAGATGCGCTGGACGGCATGCAGCCGCACGGAGTGGTCGTCCCTGACGTCCATCTTGCCGGGCCGCGCGTCAAAATGCGCGTCCTCCTTCACCCACGCGGCAATCTGTTCCTCCGTCACGTCATCATCGCGCACGCAGAACGAGAGGACGCGCACGCGCTGGAAGAGCCGCGTCAGCCGCCGACCGCCGAAATGCCGCTGCTCGCGGAGCACCGTGTAGATCATCACCTGCATGTGGTTCCACGTCTCCTCCTCGATGGCGTTCACCTCCTTCTCGCGGTGCCGCGCCGTGAGTGCAATCTTTTCCTCGACCTTCCGCTCCCGCTTCGCGGCCTTCGCCTTGCCCACGCGGGCAAAACGGTCAGCACGCTTCCGCAGCTTCCTTGCCAGTCCCATCACATCACCCCCGGAAACACCGCGCCGAAGCGCCTCGCCGCCATGTACTGGCCGTACGTCAGCCCCATGAGCTTCGCCGCCGCTACCTTGTTGCCGAGGCTCGTATGCTCCTCCGTGCTGGTCTCCGGCACCTTGTCCAGCCCATGCAGATTGCTCCGCTTGTGCGTGCGCTGCCAGCGCCTGCTGTTCTCCCGCGCACACGCCTCCGAACAAAGCGTCGATGGCCACCGCGACTGGAAATGCCTGCCGCAGATCTTGCAGATGTTGTCATGCATCGCTTGTCCCTCCTAGAATTCGTTTTCTTTGCGCCGTTTCCACGTCGCGCATAAACTTATACCTGTCACGCAACAGACGCCCCTCAGCGAGGCCGTCAGGCGTCCTCATCGGCGTCCTCGTCATCATCGAGACGCGTGAGCGTGAGGCATTGGCGCTTCGGCACGCGCTTCGGCGGCGAGAGGTACCGCTTCGCGTACGACGGGCGCAGCATCCACTGGAGCGTCACCCGCTTCACGCCGCGCTTCTCTGCGATCTCTTCGAGCGTCCCATCCATCAGGTACGTGTCGCCGCGATAGAGCGCGTAGATATGATGGTCGCGCAAACCTCTGCCGCCCTTCATGATTCCTGCGCCTCCCTCGCTTTCAAATCCCTCCCCGCTTCCCACTCGCGGTAAAGCTCGAACCAGTCCTCGGCGCGCATCGTCACGAGTGGAATTTCTCCCCATACGTCGCCTCTGGAATACTTCACGGAAACAATGTCTTTTGTATCGCTCAAGAGTCGTGCCTCTGTAACAGCTTTTTGAATGTTGAACTTTTCGCGCCTGTCAAATACTGTTACGATTCTTTCCTGATGATCGAATGCACCCGACAATATTTTCCATCCTGATTCCGTCATCGTGACGAGCCATTCCTCACGCGTTCGTTTATGTGCAACGATAGGGAGATTCCCTTTCTCTTCCGCAGCAGCGTCATGTATGCTCTGCTCCATCGCCATGCGGATGTTCAAATGCTGAACGTACTTCACCTCAACATGCACGAACGGCAGCCCCTCCACATCCCCGGCCGCGCCGGTGTTCCCGCGATACTGTACCGTGCGGTGCACGTCGTATCCCTGCTCGCGGCAGAAGGAGCACCACAGCCGCTCGCCGCGCTTGCCTCGGTTTCTGCTATACAGTCCCATCACTCCATCATCCTCCCCAGCACCTTTTCCAGAACGATTCTCACAATCTCCGACAGGACGAGATAAAACGTGTAAGCCGTCAGGCACCCCGACGCAAAGAAGAATCCAAGCAAGAAGATGCCTTTCGCGCTTGCCTCCATCACTCGTTACCCCCTTCAATTCGCACGGCTTCGGCAGCCGATTCCGTCAACTCGACCATCCCGTAATATTCTTCGTTATCAGCATTTCCTCCGCATTTGATGAGGTGTACCGTCTGATCTAAGATGCTCTTCGCCCGCTCTAGCGGTACCATGAGCTCTGCGTCTTCTTTCTTCATCACTTCATCCTCCAATCATCGCCGCCGATCTCGACGACTTCACACATGCCTGAAATCCTGCTCGCGATGCGCAGGCCGCCTTCGCCATCGTCTGGCGACAGATGGTCGGCTAGGTCTGGCACGTCGTAGTTGCTCGTGATGATCGTCGGCAGGCGCTCGTTCATGCGATGATTGAGCAGTGAGAACAGCTGTTCCTCCACCCACTCGCTCGTGCGCTCTGCGCCGATATCATCAAGAAAGAGGTATTCCACCGTTCGTGCAGCCTCCGTCACGGCCTCCGTCGTCTTGTCGTTGTAGCTCTGCCGGATTTCGTTCAAAAAGTCCGGCACGCTCTCAAAGAGCACGGCCTTGCCATCCCGCATCAGCGCGTTCGCGAGGATGGAGGCGAGCAAGGTCTTCCCTGTCCCGCGTGGGCCGTGGATGTAGAGCCCCGGCGGCTTCGCGAAAAGCCCCTCTGTCACCTTGCCGTGCGCGATGGCCTTCGCCGCCTCGACGGCCTGCTGGTTGCGCTGGTTGATGCGGTACTGGTAGAGCGTCGCGCCCTTGTAGATTTCCGGCACCTTCGAGTTCTTGAAAAGCCGCTTCGCTCGCTCCTCCGCCATCTTCTTGCGGCCCCACTTGCAACGACGGTAACACTGATGCAGCTGGCCGTTCACGCCTTCAACGATGGGAATCATGTACACGTCGTGCTGCTTACACGCTTCACCACGGCACCCCTTGCACAGGGCCTGCTTCTGCTCCCAAGAAACAATCGTCGCCGCATTCCGCGCCAGCTCCTCCTGTGGGAGGTCGTACGTTCCCCGAATCTGCGTCACGTAATCCGATCGTTCCGGCTTTATGAGCGCTTTCTTCTCGGGCTTTGCGCTCACGCTCAATCTTGGCGTTGTACTCGGCACGGAACTTTGCGAACTCTTCTGCGCGGCGGCGTGCTTTTTCGCTCGTTCCCAAATAGCCAGAAGTTCTGGCCGGATGCTCTCCAGCTCTCCCATGGTCTCCTCCCCTTTCTGCTCGGAAGCCGTCTCTCTGCCACCGTTCGAGGATGGCGCTGATGTACTTCACGCTGCGCCCGTTGCTCGTTGCCGCTTCCGTGATGGCCGCAAGCATCCACTTCTTGCCAAAGGTCTGAAAGAGGTCCGTCAGCTTGTCGAGCTCGATCTCTCCCGACACGGGGTGGATGTTGTTCGAGAAGGTTGTTAGCACCTCCCCCAGCTCTTCCTCGCGCGCGCGCGGCAGCTGCATGTTACTATCTGTATAGTTATTATTTGTATAATTAGAAGGAAAGTCTTTTTCGTACTGTCGATTGTCCAAATTTGTACCATCGTGCGGGGCGTTTTTGTATTCGGGTTTTGTCCGTTCCTTCCTCTGTGGAAGAAGGTTCCAACCTTTCTCCGTGATGGTGTACCAGTTCGTGCGATTCATCCTGTCTTTGTTGTACTGTCGAACGAGGATGTAGCCGTCATCTTTGAGTTTCTTGATGGCGTATTTGATCATGCGCTCCGTCCAGAACGGAAACAGCTTCTGAAAGGCTTTCTGGCTGTTGTATGTCCAGTAATAGCCGTCATGGAAGTTCCGCTCATTCGCCTCGTTGGTCTTCACCCAATAGGCGATGTTGCTCATCAAGATCGCACCATTGAGACCGATGGCCGCGGCTACCTCCGTATCAAATCCCATGTACACACACGTCACCTCATTTCTTCAGCTTGTAAATCTTGCAGAGCCGTTCGTCGAGCTTGACGGGCTCCAGATGGTATTTCTCAAGGAACTCCGCCTCCGGCATGCTGTGGCACTCCGTGTGATGTTCCCGGCAGAGCGGCAGCGCCTCGCGTCCGAGGTGATGTACCTCCTCACGGTTGAAGCCGTTCCCGACGTGCGAGCCCTCCGCGTGATGGAGATCCGCGTGCCTGCCGCAGACCGCGCATTTCTTATTTGCAAGGCACGCATACACATACGCGCCGATGTCGTCTGCCTTCTCTACGAGGGGGAACTTCGTCGGGATGTCGTTCGCGAGAATGAACTCGATGAGGAACGTGATAAAGGCCGTTGCGGTTGTGACGCTACAGTCAGACAGTGAGAACATCCTGCGTTCTGCGTCCGTCATGCGCTTCAGCATGAAGTCGAGCTTTAGGAAATTCTTCTGCTCTTCCATACCAGCTTCCGAGCGAATGCCGTTGACGTACTCATCAATCTCGCCCAGCAGCGCATAGCAAGCGGCCCTCTGCCTCGGCGTGATGCGCCGCTCGTCCTGCAAGATGATCGTGCACTCGCGATACTGCCGCAGGAGCGCTCGGTCAATGCTCGGCACGCAGGCGTTGATGGTCAGCGTGCCGTTCTCGTCGATGTCCGTGATGAGCCCCGCGACGTGTTCCTGCACCATCAGCCCGCCGCCTTCTCTGCGAGGTAGTTCTCAAGATTCTCCGCGAGGTCCTTGAGCTCCAGTTCGTTCATGTCCCGCGTGCTGCTCTTGCCGTACTTCGCCTTCGCGATGGCCGCGACTTCCGCGCTGTTCGTCCCCGTGCGCTCGATCTCCGCCGTCACTTTGTGGAGCAGGACGCGCCTGTCGTATCCGTCATTTGCCGTTTCCTGCGCCTGTGCGCCCGTCTGAGCCCCGTTGCCGCCGTTGCGTGAATAAGTACCTGCGTTGCCACCCGAACGCCCTCCTGCGGCGCGCGAGGACGTTTCCTGACGGTACTCGTTGCTGTCCGGGTCTTTCGTGTCGTCAATCGCAAAGAGATTGCCGAGCGCCCGCTTCTTTGCGTAGGATTCCGCCGTGCCCGTCAGCTGCGATTCCGTCATGCCCTTCTGTACCTGCGGCTCGCGCGCCATTGCCTTCGTGCTGAAACTCTCGCCACTCACGATGTCCGTCACCGTCGCCGTCACCGTGAGGTAGATGCGCCCGCCGAGCTCCTGCAAATCATCCGTCGTCGTGAGAAGCAGCCCGTTCTCGATGCAGAGCGGCTTCGCCTTCTCGATGATGTCCTCCGCCGAGCGGTAGTTATAGCCGCCGAACTTGTTGGTCTGCCCCTTCTCCACCTTCAGGTCGCGCTGCACGGCCAAGAGGCTCGCGAGGATTGCTTTGTTCTCCATGATGATTCCCTCCTGTCAAAAATCCATCACCGAATCTGGATGTTATGTCCTTCCACGAGCGACACGCCCTCGATGACGCCGCCGTCCTTGATGGCCTTCGTCAGCCCGGCCTTGTCCACCGTGACCGTACGTTTCAAGAACTCGTCTGGGATGCTCGCATCCTCTGCAATCTCTAGGTGCGACGTCCTGCGGTACCCGATGGAGCACCGCGCGTCCTTGAACCTCTGCCCGTCGAGAAAGCCTGCAAGATACTGCTTCAAGTTCTCCTTCTTGTTCCGTGCCGCAATCTTTCGGCGTTCTAGCGCCTTGATTTCCTCGCCGATGGCCTTCTCCTCCGCCGCGAGGTCTTTGATGAAGCACGCGATGTTGCTCACCTTCTCGTCGCGCTCCATCTTCAGCGCGTCCAGCCGCTCGATGTCGATGATCTCGCCCGTCTCCGTGTCCACGCACGCCTCGATCTCCTTTGGAATGTCATACAGCCGCATGTTCCTGCGCCTCCTTGTCCTCCAGCACCTGCGCCACATGCTCGAAGTGCCCTGCGTTCATGTCCATTGCCTGCTTCCGCACCGCGCCGCTGTACTTGTCCGCCTCCAGCAGCACCACGCGCACGTCCCCGTAATCGCCCTGCGAAAACGTCAGCGTGTACTCGTCATAGATCGGCAAGTCCCACCAATCCACGTCCAGCAGATGAAATCCTGCCTTCTGCTGCTCCATGATTTCCCCGACGACCGCCGCCGGATACTCACGCATCTTCATCATCCTCGCCGCCTTCCACACGCTCCACCTCGAAATCCACATCCCAGTCGGCCACCCGTTGATTTTCCAGCAGCACCGCCGTCTCCTGCACCTTCCGCGCGGGCCCCTCAATCGTCACCCGCAGCACATACCTCACACGCTTCTCACTCATACAAATACCGCTCCTTCCCCTGCGCCACCATCTCGCGGACGATAGCCTCCTCCGTCGCGCCCGTGTACTCCATGAAGAGCTTCGGGCTGATGTAGTAGTCGTAGCGCGACGGGCTGATTTTCACCGCCGACCCGATGGAAATGAGGCCGCGCTGCATCCGAATGCGGATGTACTGGTCCGTCTTCCCCATCAAAGCCGCCGCCACGCATACCGGCACGCGCTTAATATGCACCGTAGCTGGGGACGTCAAAGATGTCGTCGTATTCATCCGAATCGCCTCCCCTGTACGCATTGCTGTCGAAATCGGCCTCGCCGAACCCGATGCCCAGCTCTTCCGCCGCCTCTTCCTCCGCCATGTTGATTGCCTCGTCCATGTCCGCCGCATCCACATACGTCACGCGCTCCACACGGACCGTCGTTTCTACCCGATACTTCATGATCTCCCTCTCCTTTCACGAAAAGCCTCAGCCGAGACTCAGCACCGCGCAAGCCGCCGTCAGCGCCACCAGCACAATCGTCGTCCCGGCAATCGCCGCCTCCGACAGCCAGAGCACCAGCTCGTTATCCGAAATCTTCATCACCAAAGCCCCCTCACATGCAGGATGTAGAGCGCCAGCGAAAGGCCGATCATCCCGCCGACGCCGAACGCCCCGAGCGCCATCGCCTCCCACACATGCGGGAGGAAATACGGCATCTGCAACCCGCGCCACCAGTGCTGCACCCGCTCCACCGTCTCCCCGACGAAGAGCCCCGTCAGCCCGAAATCTGCCAGCTTCCAACGCATCACCGCGTCACCTCCGAACCCAGCCGCGCCGCGAAATACAGCAGGAACAGCAGCCAGCCCGTGATGCCGACCACCACGGCCCCCTGCATCATCCACCGCCGCGCCACGCGGTACCAGCGGCGAACCTTCCGCCGCCGCACCGTCCGGTCCATCGCCCGCAGACGGCACAGCGTCCAAGCCTCCTCATGCGTCATTTCGCATCCCTCCTCAAATCCTCGTACAGCTGCATGAACGCCTCCGCCGCGCGTGCGATCTTCTGAAGCTGCTCGCCCTCCACGCGCTGATTCCCGTGCACCCCCGACGCCGTCCGCGCGAGGCTGATGATGTGCGACCGCATCACCCACGCACTCACGCCCGCCGCCTCACTCTGCGCGTCCGCCCAGGCATCCACGCGCTCCGTCACCTCGCGATACTTCTCCCTGCGAACCGCCGTCTTCCACGACGCCTCCGCCTTCTCCCGCGCCTCGGCCACCGCCTGCGCGATGTACTCGTCCTTCGTCATGTTCTCACTCCTCCACCAAATGAATCTCCGGATACCTATCCAGCGCCTCTTCGATGCGGATGCTCTTGTCCGTCTTCTCCACATGAATATCATGGAGTGGGAACGTCACCGTCGTATCCACCATGTACATCATCATGACCCTCTCCTCTCAAAGAGCCTCAGCCGAGACTCATCATGGAGTGGGAACGTCACCGTCGCCGTCACCATCTGCGCCGATTCGCAAATGCCAGCATGGAATGTCAGCTCAAGGTAGGCGTCCTTTCCAATCCAATCCACCGACGGCACGATCTTCACGACATCACGCAGGAGCACACCGTCGATGCCAATATTTGTCGGGATTTCCGCGAGTGCGTTCTTCTTCAGCAGGCTCTCGATGGTATCGAGAGCCGCCTTCGCCGTCACACCGTTCTCGTCGCCCGGCTTCTTCAGCGCCTCACCGAGGTCGTCCAACTGGATTTCCGTCGTCGTGTTGTAGTTCCCAGCCCTCACTGTCTTCCCACAGTTGGGGCATTTCGTCTGCCCGTCCATCGGCCGTCACTCCTCTACAAAATGAATCTCCGTGTGAGCACATAATGACTCCAGCAAAACGATACTTTTCACACGCTTCTGGCCGTCACCCTTGATCAGACACGTCACAGATGCTGAAACCGTCGAATCCGACAGCCCGCTGTAGAACGTCAGCAAGAGATACGCTTCATCATTCACCCAGTCAATCGACGGCACGATCTTCGACACATCATGCAAGAGCGTATCGCCGACGCCCACATGGGAAAGAGCCTCCGTGAGGACATGCTTTGTCATCTGCTTTTCAATGAAATTCAGCTCCGCAGCAACGGCATTCTTGCGCTCATCGCCCTCCGCTTCGAGCATTTCCGCAAGGTCTTCCAGACTGATGTTTGTCTTCACGCTGCAATACATATCACTGCGCCTCCTTCACGCTCTCCACCAGCTCCATCAGCGGCGCCTCGTTCACGCCCGCGTTGCGGCAGACGAGCTCGACAGCCGCCTCCAAAGCGGACTTGTGCGACAGCCGGAACACCGTTTCGATTCCGCTCGCCGTCTCGCCGATGTCCTCCACCAGCTGATAGCAATACTCGTAGCGGTCCATGTTCTTGGTTTCCTTTGTCTCCATATCAGTTTTCCTCCAGCTTGAAGTTCGTGAGCACGACGGGGAGCAGGAAGTCCTCGAACCACTCGAAGTTCTGGCGCTGATGCCCGCCATTATCGATGGTCTCAACGAATTCGCCGGTCTTGCCGTCTTCCTTCGTGATTCCCTTCTTCGCAAGTTCCTTGCTCATCTGCGACGCCCATGTACGCTTGCGGCCAACCTTCTCGCAGTACCATCCGAGCTCATGACGCTTGCGGCCGCTTTCGGATTTTGGGAGCTCTACGACCTTTTCCCCGGCCAGCGTGTTCGTCGCCGTCGCAATCAGCGCGTTCTTGTACGATTCGATTGTCGCGTTCTCGGCGAGCTCGGCTGCCACCTTCGCCATGCGCGTGTTCGCGTTGATGAGCATGGCCTTGGCGCGCATCGACTGGATTTCGAGCTTCTTCTGCATCGCCGCGTCAGCAAGTGTGGCTTTCGCCTTTTTCGGTTCCTTGATGGCGTCTTCCATCTCATGGAAGCGCTCGACGTAGGCCGCCGTGAAAAGGATGCCCTTCTCGCCCGTGAGCTTGTTCGCGATCATCTCGCAGCCCTTGCGCGTCACATCGTAGCGCTTGCGGCTTTCGCCCTTCTTGTCCGTATACGTCGTTTCAATGAAGAAATTCAACGGATTCAATTTTGAATCGGTTGAAAGAACCCCGATATAACGGGCGATGTCGCGGCAAAGGTTGCTGTGCTGCTTGCCGACCATGTCCGCAACCTCTCGGCTGTCAATCGTTGGCTCTTTCGTCATCAAATCATTCATGATGATTCCTCCTTTGTTTAACACATTAAACATTCTTGGTAAAAAAAATACGTGTGACAGGATAGCCCAAGGCATTCGAGAGCTTCATGAGCGTGTCAGTCTTTACGACTTTCACGCCTCCATTCTCAATGCCGACGATGGTAGCCCGCGAAACATCGGACTTCTCAGCAAGTTCCTGCTGCGTAAGTCCGCGCTTGTTGCGGTATTCCTTCAATCTGTTGCTGAACCCCACGGAATCACCTCCTTTCTCTTGCTGACAAGTAAAGTTTAGCACGCTAAACACACCATGTCAAGCGTGTTTTACAAAAATCTTGAAAAAATGTCTAGCGCGTTATACAATGAAATTGCCCCATTATTGAAAGGAAGGTGTTCATCATGAAACTAGGAGACATCGTGCGTGAGTTCCGGCAATCACACGGAATGACAATGCAAGAGTTCGCCGACCTCGCATCATTGAGCAAGGGATATATCTCCATGCTCGAAAAAGGGAGGAATCCAAGGAACGGTCTCCCCATCACACCATCCATAGACACCTATGCAAAGATTGCCCGCGCAATGAATATGACCGCAGAAGAACTGTTGGCGAAAGCAAAGGGCGAAGACGTGGCTATCCCCGCCCCCGCCGCCGAGCCTATGGGCCTCACCGCCCGCGACGAACGCGACATCGAGCGCTTCGACCCAGTCAAAGCCATTTTCGACGACAGCGACGTCCGGTCCCTCGCCCGCGACCGCCTCAAAGGTGTCAGCAAAGAAGAAATCACTCTGAAGAAGCAGCAGCTGAAAGCTATGGTTGCCGCCATGTGGATGAAGGAGGAAAACGAAAAATGAACCAGCTCCCTAGCAAACCACGTTTCTATTTCGCACACCGGCAAGCAATCCGCGCGCTCATCCATCTTGGGGTGAACGCCTTGCCCTTCGACCCGCTCAAAGCAATCCGTCTCATAGGGTGCAAAGCGTATTCCTATCAGCAATGCATACAGGAATATCATGTCCCCATCCGAGACATCGTCGTCGGCGCAGAATCCAAGGACGGCTGCGTCTTCCCCATGTTCGGCAAATACGCCATCCTCTACAACACGGAAGGAAACACGCAGACGCGCATCCGCTGGACGCTCGCGCATGAGCTCGCGCACATCCTGCTCGGGCATCTGACAGACTTCACCAGCGAGCAACTGGCATTCGACAAGCGCGAAGATCACGACGTGCTCGACCAAGAGGCCGACGCCTGCGCCGCAGAACTCCTCGCCCCGACCGCCGTCCTCTACCGTCTCGGCTTCTATGACGCCGCCTCCATCCGCAAAGCCTGCAATCTCTCGTGGAAAGCGGCAAGCTATCGCGAGCACTTCTTTCTCCGCATCGCACAGACCTACCGGCAGTACTTTCTCAGCGAAGACGACATCAAGCTCCTCTGGCAGTTCTATTCCTTCATCATGGCGAACGCCCGCATCAGCAAGAACGTCGCATAAAAAAAGCCGTCCACGAAGGGACGGCTAAGGAGAGAGCAATATGGAAAATCAAGAGACTGAAAGCGTATTGCATCCTCATGGGTCTGTGGCTGAACTCACGAGCAGCCAAAAAATAAGCAAAAGGTTTCCACCATTATGTCCCCAATGGAATGCTGCTTCAGGAAGAGCAACGACAGAGAAAATCACCAAGGCAACGGTCGCCATCAAAATCTTCTTGATACCCATTCCATCAGCCGCCTTTCACACTCGCCATTGTGCATGTCCTGCTCCTTTTTCACACAATCCAGCGTTAGAGAGACATCCCGATGGAACTCGTCCACCTTCGGCAAACTGTGTTCCTGCGGCTCCCATAAAAGGAAGAACAGCGAAACCACAAAAAGTATGCATCTTCCATTATCTGTCAGCGAGTACAAGACGTGCATGGACGTAAGCAGGAGCGCTATGCACGGCAGTATGAAGATTGTGAATGCCGTAATCTGGACCAGCAGCTTCTTCATTTCGCATCACCGCCGCTTTCTCCGCGCTCTTTCGCCGCCTGCTCCTCCCTGACTTTCTGGAAATACATGTTCTTGAACGAATTGCATTCCGTCTTCACGCGCTCCAGCTCCTTCTCCTTGTCGCGGAGCACGTAGAACGACGCGCGGATGTACGACTCTGGAAACGAATCCGGCGTATCGCCTGCGTTGATCTTCTCCTGCCGGTTCACCGCGCGGTCGAAGCGGCAGGCAAGAAACGCGAGCAGCCAGTACAGCATGCCTTCCGTCGGCGTCATCGTGTCGCCCGCCAGCCAGAAAAGCAGGATGACAACCAGCATCACCGCGAGCGTCGGATAGCGGTACAGCGCACCAAAACCATTCAGCAGTTTCTTCATGGGAAATCCCTCCTTCCCTTTCCATGATACGAAACCGCACCCGCGTCCGTCAATCTTGGAATCGTCTCATTTCTCGACGAGTTCATAGCTCTTTGCGAACACGTCCGGCTTGCACGGATACTGCTCGCCGCGCAATCCCGTGATGATGTAGTCGCCGACAGACGCATGGAGCGGCCCCTCCAGCGTCTGGATCACCATTTCCCTATCCGTCTGGTAAGCCTCGATGACGACGGGCTTCTTCCGATATTTCCTGACCTGTTCCATCTTGCACGTCCTTTCTATTGCAGTATGCTATGACTTTTATGGGAAACGATGGTTTGGACATCAGTATTACGATTTTCGGAAAAACGTCCCCGTCTTGTCAATATAGCTTGCCTGCTCTAGCAAGCGTTTCGCCTGATCCAGTACGAGCGATGCAGAATAATAGCTGAGATGATCCATCAGCGCGAGCACTTCCTTCGCCGCTTCTTCCACATTCTTTCCAAGCATGCAGCTGCGGTCTTCTTTTTCCAAATTCAATTTTTCTGCATCCATACCTGTTCCACCTTTCGTCAAAGAGAGTGATTCGATTGTATGATTTGTTCCTCTGTATCTTGGACGCCATCAGCTTTTCAGACGCACTCAGCGGTGCCGCCGGTGTCCTCGTCACCTTACTGCTGACGTATCTATGGAGGCGCGGCGACAAACGAGATCAGATTCGTGCTCTTCGCCGTGCACTTCAAATCGAGCTCCTGGATGTCAGCGCTTATTATCTTCACTGCACAGAGGGCATCGAAGACAAAGAAAAGATGCTTTCCTTTTCCACATTGCATCTTCAGCAAAGCTACACGCCTGTCTATGATGCAAATGCGGAAATCCTAGGCGTCCTCAAGGAAGACACGGCAGCTGCCACCGTACGAGCTTATACCGCTTTGAAAGTGCTCACCGACATGCTGAACTCCTACGCCAGCGTATGCGCAAAGCACCAGCATGCAAACATCCACAATGCACAGGACGCCGCGCTCTATCAGTCCTGCGCGGAAATCCTTCGCAAAAACATCGTCGAGCAGCAAGCAGAGACCCTGTCTGCCATCGACGCAGCTGTTGAAAAGCTATCGTGAGTCCTCACCGCTTCTTCCCTCTCCATCATACGGGATCGCACGCACGTCCGTCAATCCATGTACAGCAAAAGCCCCTCCTGCCGTTGCGTGGAGAGGAGGGGCTTTTGCTGTATGCTTTTGTGAAAAGAGGGCATCTTCTTGATGAACCATCCTTATTCTAGCAAGGCGCACAGCGTGCCTGCAAATTTTTCTTCGGGCCGCCCGCGCCGGGGTGGATGTACGGACGGTTCGTTTCGAGGAGAGGTTCACATGAACGAATTGGTGGCTCCCGGTGGATTCGAACCACCGGCACAGCGGGTATGAACCGCTTGCTCTGGCCGTCTGAGCTAGGGAGCCATAGTGGCAGGGATGAAGTGATTTGAACGCCCATCTTACGGTTTTGGAGACCGCCGCTCTACCAGTTGAGCTACATCCCTATGATGGCCCGCCCACACGGGGTGAATCGTGCGCGGGGCGGGCGTAGCTTGGAGGACTTCCCATGAAGAGAACTCGCATTTTTATTGTACCAGAGTGAAAGGAGTGCATGCAACATGAGATTGCCAAATGGATATGGGAGCGTCTACAAAATGGGAGGCAGGCGCCGCCGCCCCTACGCCGCCGTCATCGTCTGCGGCTGGGATGACGACGGCAAGCCGCAGCGGAAATACCTCGGATACTACCTCACCAAGAAAGACGCCCTCGCAGCGCTCGCGAACTACAACGCCAAGCCCTACAAGATCGAAGACCACGGCATCACCCTCGCCGCCCTCTGGGAGAGGTGGAAAGCATACCGCAAAGAGCGCGGGAAGAACGTGCCGCGCAGCTACGATGCAGCCTTTAAGCGTCTCAAGCCGCTTCATGAGAAGCCATTCGTTGACATCACGACGCTCCAGATGCAAAGCATCATCGACGCCTGCGACAAAGCGCCATCGGCGCGCATCATTAAAGTCCTAGCGAACCTGCTGTACAAATACGCCGCCATGCTCGACATCACGACGGAGAACCGCGCGAGCGTGCTGGAGACGCCGAGCATCCCCACAAGCACCATCCACAAGCCCTTCACGCCGGACGAAGTGCGGGAACTCTGGCAGAATCTTGACGACAAAGCTGCATGCTTCGCCCTCATCACCTGCTACACCGGCATGCGTCCTGGCGAGCTCATCGGGGTGAAAACGCAAGACGTCCATCTCGACGAGCGCTATATGATCGGCGGCATCAAGACCGTCAACGGAAAGAACCGCCGCATCCCCATTGCAAAGAAAATCCTCCCCCTCGTAAAAAGCATCTATTCCAGCGAGCGGGAATTCTTCTTCACGCGGGCAGATGGTTCCGCGTATGCATCCTCCAGCGCCATCCGGCAAGGAATCTGGGAATCGTCCAACGTCCCAGCCATCCAGCGCCACCTGCCGCACGACGGTCGGCACACCTGCGCGACCGCCCTTGACGATGCAGGCGTCCGCCGCAAAACCATCCAGCTCATCCTCGGCCACAGCAGCCAAGAGATTGAGGAGCGTGTCTACACCCACAAGACAATCCAGCAACTTTTGGACGCTGTAGACAAGATTTTGCTCGATTGATTTGCATGTAGTTTGCAAGTAGTAATCAAAAATTTCAGAGGTTTTTGCGGTATAATGCGGCACGAATTCCTAGTATTTCTGCGGTTTTAGCGGTGCTAATGCAGCAGCTGTGTTAAGTTTTTGTAAAGGATGAAGAAACATCTATACTGCTCAACACCGCACGATTGCTTACTTCTTTATTGCTTTTGCAAGTAACGAGTGTGTAAGACGTAGGCAATCTGGAATATCTAATCGTTGTTAACG
>Ga0256406_1003944_pt1 | contig 17668 bp, 16 predicted proteins | sample RumenRJG_03DNA_FD_185986 | JGI IMG/M metagenome (GOLD analysis project Ga0256406, IMG submission 185986) | Bovine rumen microbial communities from Lethbridge, Alberta, Canada - RJG_03 | ecosystem: Host-associated > Mammals > Digestive system > Stomach > Rumen | place: Canada: Alberta | collected...
AGATCTCGTGCATCGGCGGGAAATGGAGACTGAACGAGGTCACCAAGGCCCAGAGGGAACTCTTCGAAGCTCTCGGGGTAAAAATCCAATGAACCCCTTGTTATCAAATCGATGCATAAGTGAGGCTTGAAGCATTGGCCTCGCAGGGCGTGCACAAGGCCGAGACCCTCCTGGGGATCGCGTATTTCTGCGGAACAGGGACGGATGCGGACTATGCTATCTCGCGCGGATACTTCGAAAGTGCGGCCGCCGGCGGAGAATCGGAGCCCCTGGTGTACCTGGCCTGGATGAACTGCCTCGGCATGGGAGGAGAGTGTGACATGGCGAAGGCAGAGGAGCTGCTCAGAGGTTCGATCGAGGCCGCCGATTCCGGCGATTGCAACGTCCAGTACGCGCTGGGCATGGCCTACTACCTGGGAGGAGTGCCGGGAGGGCGCGACCTGCCCAAATCATCATACTATCTGGAAAGAGCGGCGATGAACGACCACCGCGACGCGCAGTGCTTCCTCGCCTCCATGTACCTCAGGGGCGACGGCGTGCCCTGCGACCCGGCCAAAGCGAGGTTCCTCCTGGAAAGGGCGGCCGGCAACGGGAGCGCCGAGGCCGCCGCCATGCTGAGGGCGCAGGCCTCGGAAGAGGCATAGGCCTGAGCCGGGCGCCGGCGTTTCTCACTCCCTGCCGGCGTTCCTGCCCGAAGGGGTGGAGTCCAGGGCCGCAAGGTCCCCCAGGCGCTTCCTGAAGGCCATCCACAGCACCGCGTACGCTATGTCGGCGGCGGCTATGAGCACGCCTATCCCTATGGCGTAATCCGGCCAGGGGAGGGTGGACAGTACCATTCCCGTGCATCCGATCATGAAGAAGATGAAGTTCATCAGGGAGGAGACCGCGCCCGAGTCGCCGGGGTGGCTGGCCATGAGTATCCCCATGCCCCAGGGCCTGATGGCCGTCCCCACCGTCACGCAGATGATGAACGCGACGAGGAAGAAGTACCATTCCCTGTTCCCGACCAGCAGCATGGCGACGGCGCTGACCGTCCCCAATGCCAGGTAGAACTTCAGCATGCGGCGGTTCACGACGCTGCCCGTGAGCTTGTTTATCACGGTCATGAACACGGTCCCCATGATCAAAGTGAACCCAAGGAGCAGGGAATAAGCGGCCTCGCTCATCCCGAACATGTCCTCGTAGATGTAGGACGAAACGGAGAGGTAGCCCATGAAGGGCAGGTTGAAGATCGTGGTCATCACGGTGAAGACCACGAAGGCGCGGTTCCCGCACAGTTCCTTCATGCCCCTGAGCATCTGGCGGACGCCGCCCTCGACCCTCTCGGAGGGCGGCAGGGTCTCGTCGGTCATCAGGACCATGATGAACGCCGCGATCCCTACGAACACGGGGGCGACGAAGGTGGACCTCCATCCCCAGACGGAGATCAGGCCGGCGCCCACGATAGGTGCCAGCAGAGGACCCAGCACTCCGATGACGGCGACGACGTTCAGCATCCTGACGCGGAGGGCGCCGGAGTAGACGTCCTTGACGTAAGCGGTGGAGACCGTCATCGCCGCCCCGGAACCGACGGCCTGGAGGACACGGAGGGCAATCAGCACGCCGACGCTCTGGGCGGCGGAGCACAGAAGGGTGGTGATGCAGTACTCGGCAAGCGCGCAGACCAGGACCTTCTTCCTGCCGAACTTGTCCGAGACCGGCCCCAGGATCAGGATGGAGACGGCCATGGAGAACATGAACCCGTAGAGGGTCATGTTCATGACCGCCTCGGTGGTGCCCAGCTCGTCCACCATCACCGGCAGGGCCGGCAGGTACATGTCGGTGGACATGGGCGGGAAGGCCGCCAGGACCACGATCAGGGCCAGGAACGCCCCCGGGCCGAGGCGCCCCACGTTCTTCCCCTCCATCTGGAAGGCTTCCTCAGAACGCGTGGAGTATCTCGTTCATGACGTCGGCGAGATGCTCGGTGGCGGCGGCCGCCTCTCCTTTCAGCTTTCCTTTGTCGGCAGGGGATGCCGATTCAGCGGCCTCGTGCTTGGCGATGTATTCCCTGTAGGCCGCGATACCTTTGGCAAGGGCATCGGCCGCATCGTCCGCCCCTTCCTTCCTGCACTTCTCCTCGGCCCTCTCCATGTCCCTGAAGGTCTTGTCGCATGCCCTGATGGACACGTTCCTGGACTGGGTGCCCTCATCGGTGTTCAGCATGTCGGCGACCGTGTTGCAGGCGAGGGTTATCATCGTGGCGGCCTCGATGCGCGCCACCGTGAAATCGGCGGGAGCGGGCCCCTCTTTCTTCTGGTACGGCGCCGCCTCGGCGGCCACCGGCCCGGCGGAGGCCGAGGACCCCGGGACTCCTTTCGCATCAGCCTTGGTTTTCTGGGTCATTGCTATCGGAGCGGTTATCGCGGATGCACGTTAAATATTTCCAGCCTGCTCGGAAATCCGTTCCTTCCAGGACCTGCTCCCTGAACGCGCGCCCGGCCTTTTCGGTGCCGGAGAGCAGGAGGAACCTCTTCTCCGCCAGGAGTTCCTCGTCGACGTAGGCCCCGGAGACGCGGGCCATGAACAGCCCCGGGAGGAAGTCCCACAGCTTGTTGACGTAGCGGATGTGTATGTCCGTCCTCCCCGCCGAGAGGTAGGCGAAGTCGGAGCAGGCGGCCCCGAACATCCTGATGCGCGCTACCCTGTCCTTCATCGCGCCGATGATGCGGTAGTGCCCGTCCCTCCATTCCTGGCTCTTCCTCGAGAAATCTCCTGTGGACACGATGCACTGCCTGAGCTCGCGCTCGGGATGTGCGCGCACCGGCTCCCCGTTCAGACGGGCCCCGGAAACGGCCGTGGCGGTGAACAGCTCGCCGAGGGCCGGCAGGAGGATGGCGGACATGACCGGCTCCTTATCGACGGCAAGAACGGCCTGGGTGCCGTAGAAGGGGATCCCGTGCTGGTAGTTCAGCGTCCCGTCGATGGGGTCGATGATCCACGTGCGCTCGCCGGTGAGATCGCCGTCCCTGCCCTCCTCCGCGATGATCCTGTCGTCCGGGAAGACGGACAGGATGGCAGATACGGCGGCCTCCTGGGCGGCGGTGTCGGCATCCGTGACCGTGTCATAGGAGCCGACGGCGTTCTTCTTCTCGGAGCTGCGGGGGTCCGCCGCGTTCATGTAGACGGAGGCGGCGGCCCGGACCGCGGCGCAGGCGGCGGACAGCTCGTCCGCATACGGATCTTCCATGACGGCGGGGATGCGTGACGGCGTATTGTTCTTTTCGAGGCATAGGGAGATGCGCATCTCCGAGGCCGAGCGCCTTCTGTCCCAGTCTGTTTTAAATAGTAATAAGAAGAGCCTAAATCAAGTGTCCTTGAAGGCAGGTTCGGCTTAAATACCATCACCGCGACTTTTGATTCAAGGTGATAAAAAAATGCCTACCATCGTTTCCGACAACTGCGTTGCCTGCGGCGCCTGCGCCGATGCCTGCCCCAGCGGAGCCATCTCCGTCGACGACATCGCCGTCATCGACTCCGGAAAATGCACGGACTGCGGCGCGTGCATCGACGCGTGCCCGTCCGAGGCCATCACCGAGTGACGCGGATGGCAGTGAAGATCGACGCCGGGAAATGCGTCGGGTGCGGCGCCTGCGCCGATGCCTGCCCTAACGGCGCGATTACCATCGAGGACGTTGCCGTCGTGGACGCCGACAAGTGCGTCGACTGCGGCGCGTGCATCGACGAGTGCCCGTCCGAGGCCATCTCCGAGTGAGATGCTTCTCGGGGCGGAGACCCTCCGCCCCGGCAAACCTCTTCTTCACCCTGTTCTCTTCTTGCATCCAATATCCAGTGCCGTCCGGCAACATGTTTTCCGGCGGAACCGGATCAGAAGACCCTGGCGGCCCTGCCGCCTACGCACGTCGCTCTCAGGTCCGGGAACTCCTATTCCCTCCCGAGGCACGAGAAGTACCAGTGCCCGTAGCTGCAATGGGACAGGACGGCGCTGCAGGCGTCCGAGGCCGCCGATCTCCCGGGGCCCCCTGTCCTGGATATCCATTCCGTCGGGCACTCGCAGGAGAACACGAAATCCACCTTCCCGCCGTGTCCGGCGAGGTTGGAGACAGCGTCCGAGACCTCCCCGGCGGAAGGGTCCTGCTCCGGCCACCAGTCCCAGTACTTCCCCCTGTCGTCTCTTCCCGGCGTGCAGGCGCCGCCCATGACGGCGAAAGTATGCCCGTCGATGGCGAACACCTGCCCCCGGCAGAGCCTCCTGACACCGCGCCAGACGTCGTTGGTCATCCCTCCGTTCCAAGGGAACTCCGGATAATCATCGACGGCATCGTAATCGTCGGAGGCCCCGTCAAGGAAAAGGACGGTGCAGGGGAGGCAGGACAGCCGGCGTATTGATTCCATCCGGTCGCGGCGGGGCTCGAACACCCCCGAACCTCCCAGGATCAGGAGGAAATCGCCTTTCCCCATGGACGCCACCAGGGGGTCCCGCGCCAGGGCCTCCGGCGCCCCCCTGCCCCTCACGGGGCCTGCGACGGCCAGCATGGGATCAGGGGGACGAGTTCTTGCTGGCCAGCGAGGCGACCACGGTGACGGCCAGGACTATGATGATGACCGCCAGCGAGGCGAAGGTGCTCACTTCGCAGATGTCCGCGGCCGACAGCAGCATCTTGAGGCCGATGAACATGAGGATGACCCCGAGGCCGTACTTGAGGAACCTGAGGTTCCCGAGGACGTCCCTGATGACGAAGTACATCGACCTGAGGCCCATGACCGCGAAGATGTTGGACGTGTAGACCAGGAAGATGTCGGTGGAGATGGCCAGCGCCGCCGGGATCGAGTCGAAGGCGAACATGATGTCCGACAGCTCGATGACGATGAGGCACAGGAGGAGCGGGGTAGCCAGCATCTTCCCGTTCTCCCTGACCAGGAACTTCGCGCCGCGGAGGTCGGGCGTGGAGTTGATCTTCTTGCTGAGCTTGTAGGACAGAGTATCCTCGGTCTTCTTGCCTTCGCTCTTGCTGAACGCCGTCTTGACAGCGGTGTAGATGAGGATGGCCCCGAAGATGTACATCATCCAATCGAAGGTCTCCAGGAGGTCCGCTCCCACCTCGACGAACAGCAGGCGGAGGAATATCGCGCCGAGGATCCCGTAGAAGAGGACCCTGTGCTGGTCCTGGAACGGGATGGCGAAGGCGGCGAAGATGACCATGAAGACGAACAGGTTATCGACGGACATCGACAGTTCTATCGCATAGGCCGCGTAGTAGGAGGCCGCGCTCTCCGACCCCAGCTCGAAATAGATGAGCACGCCGAAAAGAAGCGCGATCGTTATGTAGATGAGAGTGAGCCTCCCGGCCTTCTTGGTGTTGATCTGGGTCTCTTTGCTGTCGACCGCGAAAAGGTCGACGGCCATCACCGTCACGAAGATGATGATGAAGATTACCCAGAGGGCGCTCTCTGACATGCCTCAGCATATCCGGTGACTTCATAAATAACTATGCGGGCGTTCCCGAAGGCACCGCAGGCCAGACTGCAATACATTTGAAATACAAAGGCAGAAAATGTGCGGAAATTGACCGAAAATACCGTTCTGACCTCATATTTCCGTGTTTTCAGGCACATCCGATATAAACTGCCCTGTGCATCAGAGCATCATGTTCGGTTCTGTCAGGAAGTCGGCCGCCGGGACGCCGGCACGTGTTTACAAAGAGATCCGCGCTGCCTTCGACAGCGAGAACCTGGTGTATCGGGAGGACACGATCAACAGGGAGATCTGCTGCCTCTTCGAAGGCGACGACATGCCGGTGAAGCTTTCCGTGTCCGTGTCAGACGAGGCCCCGGTGATAATGTTCGACTGCCTCCTCGACTTCAAGGCCCCCAGCCAGTCCTTCGGCACGATCCTCGAGGGGCTCAACGTCATCAACTCCTCCCTCCACTTCGGGGCGTTCATACTCGACCCGGAATCGGGACGCCTCCTGTACAGGTACCATTTCCTGATGGACGGGCACATCCCGTCGAAGGACGTCATACTCGGGGTCGTGAAGATGGTGGTGGACACCGTGGACGCGAACGACGGCGGGATAAAAGCGCTGATCCCCGAGATGACGACCTTCGCCGATCCGATGTTCGGATGATGCCGGGCATCTGCGGCTGAAACGAAAATTTGAATGTGCCAGGCGCCGGGGGATGTGAACCGGCGTCCGGCCGATGCCGCCGGATCAGGACCGTCGCTGCTTCTTGCCGAAGAGCGAGGCCCTGGCCTTGGCGACCTTCGAACGGGTCCTCTTGTTCCCGGCCTCCTCGTCCAGCTTGAGGAGGAGCTCCTTCTCGTAGTCGGAGGTCCTCTTGGGCACGGTGATGCCGAGGCGGATGTAGAGGTTCCCGCGGGTCTCCCTGTTGAGCACCGGGAGCCCCTGCCCGGAGATCTTCAGCACTCCTCCGACCTGGGTGCCGGAGGGGATGGTGGCCTCGATCTCCTGGTCCTCGAGGTTCTTCACCTTCACGGTGCCTCCGAGGACCAGTCTGGGATATGTGGTCTCGGCGTCGACCCACAGGTCGGGGCCGTCGCGTTTGAACCCTTTGCTGTCCTTCACGTGGAAGACGACGTAGAGGTCTCCGGCAGGCCCGCCGTTGACGCCGGCGTCGCCCGCTCCGGGGACGCGCATCTGCATGCCGTCCTCGACGCCCTTAGGCACGTTGATCTCGATCTTGGAGTTCTTGGACACTATCCCGGACCCGCGGCACTTGGGGCACTGGGTCACGTAGACCCTGCCCGTTCCGCCGCAGCGGCTGCACTCCGAGACCATGACGGTGCTCCCGAACATGGTCTGGCGGACCTGCTGCATCTGGCCGCGGCCACCGCACTCCGGGCACACCTGGGTCTTTCCGTCCTTGGCCCCAGTGCCGTGGCAGTCGGGGCACTGGGACGTGTGGGGGACGGTCAGGGTGGCCGTCTTGCCGGAGAGCACGTCGTTCAGGGTGATCTCGAGGTCGTACCTCAGGGACTCCCCCTGGCGGGGCGCGTTCGGGTTGCGGTTCCTCCTGGAGCCTCCGAAGAAGCTCCCGAAGATATCCCCGAAGATATCCCCGAACTCGTCCCCGTGCTCCTGGGCGAAGTCGTCCATGTTGAACCCGCCCGCTCCGAACGAGCTGTCGACGCCCGCGAAGCCGTACTGGTCGTAGCGGGAACGCTTGTCGGGGTCCGAGAGCACCTCGTAAGCCTCGGAGATCTCCTTGAACTTGGCCTCGGCCACGTCCTTGGGCTCTGTGGAGACGTCGGGATGGTACTTCTTCGCCAGGGTACGGTACGCGTGCTTGATCTCGTCGGCGGTGGCCGTCTTGGAGACGCCCAGCACCTCGTAGTAGTCCCTTTTGTTCTGATCGGGCATGGTTCAACCACTCTTCTTCAGATCACTGATCGTCGTCGACGATCTTGTAGTCCGCGTCGACGACGTTCCCGTCCTTCTTCGCGGAAGACCCCTCGGATGCACCGGCCTTGGCGCTGCCCGAGGATGCCTGGCTCTGCTGCTGGGCGGCTTCCTGGTATGCCTTGGCGGCGTCCTGGGCGGCCTTCTGCTGCTCGGGCGTGGCGTTCTTGTAGATCTTCTCGCTGATGGGCTCCATCGCCTTGAGGAGGGCCTCGGTCTTCTTCTTGATGTCCTCGGTGTCGTCTCCCTTGGAGGCGTTCTCCAGGTCGGAGATGGCGCTCTCGATGGGGGCGCGCTCCTCGTTGGTGACCTTGTCGCCGAGGTCGGACAGGGACTTCTGGACGGAGTAGATGGTGGTCTCCGCGGAGTTCTTCGCGTTGATCAGCTCCTCCTTCTTCTTGTCCGCGTCGGCGTACTTCTCGGCGTCCTTGATGGCGGCGTCGATGTCCTCCTTGGACAGCTTGTTCGAGGAAGCGATCGTGATCTTCTGCTCCTTGCCGGTGCCGAGGTCCTTGGCGGAGACGTTGATGATGCCGTTCGCATCGATATCGAAGGTGACCTCGATCTGAGGCACTCCGCGGCGCGCCGGGGGTATTCCGTCGAGGACGAACTTGCCGAGACTGGTGTTGTCGGCGGCCATCTTCCTCTCTCCCTGGACGACGTTGATCTCCACAGAGGGCTGGTTGTCGACCGCAGTGGAGAACACCTGGCTCTTCTTGGTCGGGATGGTGGTGTTCCTGTCGATCAGCTTGGTCGCGACTCCTCCGAGGGTCTCGATACCGAGGCTCAGCGGGGTGACATCGAGCAGCAGGACGTCCTTGACGTCCCCGGACAGGACAGCTCCCTGGATGGCCGCTCCCATGGAAACGCACTCCATGGGGTCGATGCCGTGCTGGATCTTGGGGCCGACGATGGACTCGACGAAGTTCTGGACGATGGGCATCCTGGTCGGGCCTCCGACCATGATGACCTTGTCGATGCCGTCGGGGGTGAGGTTGGCGTCCTTCATGGCCTGCTCGATCGGGCCGCGGCAGCGGGACACGATGGGCTCGACGAGCTCCTCGAGCTTTGCGCGGGTGATGGTCTGCACCAGGTGCTTGGGGCCGGAGGCGTCCGCGGTGATGAACGGCAGGTTGATCTCGGTCTGCATGGTGGTGGAGAGCTCGATCTTGGCCTTCTCGGCGGCCTCGACGACCCTGACGCGGGCCGCGTGGTCCTTAGACAGGTCGATACCGGTCTCCTTCTGGAACTCGCCGATGACGTAGTTGGTCAGCGCCTCATCCATGTCGGAACCTCCGAGCTGGGTATCTCCGGAGGTCGAGAGGACCTGGAAGACGCCGTCGTCGAAGTCCATGATGGTCACATCGAGGGTTCCGCCTCCGAGGTCGAAGACGAGGATCTTCTGCTCCTTGCCGCTCTTGTCGAGGCCGTACGCGAGGGCCGCGGCGGTAGGCTCGTTGATGATCCTGACCACGTCGAGGCCGGCAATCTTGCCGGCGTCCTTGGTGGCCTGCCTCTGGTTGTCGTTGAAGTAGGCGGGGACGGTGATGACGGCCTTCTCGATGGGCTCGCCGACGAACGCCTCCGCGTCCTTCTTGATCTTCATGAGGATGTAAGCGGAGATCTGCTGGGGAGTGTACTCTTTGCCGAGCGCCGTGACCTTCTCGTTGGACCCCATCTTCCTCTTGACGTTCTTGATGGTTCCGTCGGGGTTGGTGACGGCCTGCCTGCGGGCGGGCTCTCCGACGAGGAGCTGGCCGTCCTTGGTGAACGCGACGTACGAAGGGAAGGACTTCCCTCCTACGGAGGTCCCCTCAGCGCTGGGGATCACAGTGGGCCTGCCGCCCTCCATCACGGAGGCGGCGGAGTTGCTCGTTCCTAGATCGATTCCGATTATCTTTGACATTTTCTTCACCTGCTTTCGGTATTGTAAACGGTTTCACTCGGCCCCTTTCCCGTCGGCCGGGGCTTCCTGGGCCTTCGCATCTCCTGCGGGCTGCTGGTCCTGCGGGGGCTGCTCTTTCTTCTTGGTCACTATGACCTTGGCGCATCTCAGGACGCGGCCGTTCAGAGTGTACCCTTTCTGGTACACCTGAGCTATCCTGTCGTCCTCCGGGCCCTCTGTCACCATGAGCGCCTCATGGTAGTTGGGGTCGAACTTCCCGTCGGTGGGAATCTCCTTGAGGCCTTGGGCCTCGAGGATCTTCATCAGGTTGTCCCTGATGCTCCTGACCCCGTCCTTGAGGGGGCTGTCCTCTTTCGCCGATTCGAGCGCGCGCCCGAGATCGTCCGCGACGTTGACTAGCTCGGAGACGAGCCCGCTCACCGCGTACTTGCGGTAGTCCTCGTTCTCCTTCTCGGTCCTCTTGCGGAAGTTCTCGAACTCGGCCTGCTTGCGGCGGGCCATGTCGAGGTACTCCGCAGCGTTCTTCTCGGCCTCGGCGAGCTTGGCCTCGAGTTCTCCGTAGGACTCCTTCCGGGCTTCCTCGGATCTCTCGGCCTTCTTCGCCTTCTTATCAGCTTTTTTTCCAGCGCTTCCGCTGTCGGATTCTTCTTTTTCTGTCAAATCGCGGCCTCCGTTCTTACCGAACCGGTGGTCGGGGAGCCCTTACGGGCCCCCCTTCGATCTCAGCGTACCGCTCAGTCGTCGGCTCCGGGAGCGGGGGCTCCCTCGCCGACCTGGGGCGATCCGGATTTGGAAGCGATGACGTCGTCGATCCTGAGGATCATGACGGCGGCGTCGGTCGCAGAGTTGATGGCCTGCTTGCCGATCCTGATGGGCTCGATGACGTTGAGCTTCATCATGTCCTCCACCTTGCCGGTGAAGGGGTTGATGCCGGCGAACTTCTTGCCCGCCTTGTGCTGCTTCCTCATCTCGATGACCATGTTGATGGGGTCGAGACCGGCGTTCTCAGCGAGGGTGGTCGGGATGATCTCCATGGCGGAGGCGAAGGCCTCGATGGCGATCTGCTCCCTTCCGCCGACAGAGGCGGCGTAGTCGCGGACGCCCATGGCGATCTCCATGGCCGCGGAGCCTCCTCCGGTGACGATCATGCCGTCTTCCAGGCAGACCTTGACGACGGACCAGGCGTCCACGAGGGACCTCTCGACCTCATCGGCGACATGCTGGGTCCCTCCCCTGACGAGGACGGAGACGGTCTTGGGGTTCTTGCATCCGTTGATGAAGGTCATCTGCTCGTCGCCGACGAACTTCAGCTCGACGGTGTCAGCGTATCCGAGGTCCTCGGCGGTCATCTCGGAGATCTTGCTGATGATGGAGGCGCCGGTGGATTTGCCGAGCCTCTCCATGTCGGACTTCTTCACGCGGCGGCAGGCGTAGATTCCTTCCCTGGCGAAGTAGTGCTGGGCGAGGTCGTCGATGCCTTTCTGGCAGAAGACGACGTTGGCGCCGGCCTTCTTGACGCACTCGACCATGTCCTTGAGGGTCTTCTCCTCTTCGGCGATGAACTGGTTGAGCATCGCGGGGTCGGTGATTTGGATCTTGGCGTCCACTTCGGGCTTCCTGACCTCGAAGGCGACGTTAACCAGGGCGATCTTGGCGTTCTTCACGAGGTGGGGCATGGTCGGGTTGACAGGCTCCTTGTCGACGATGAGGCCTTTAACGAGCTCGGACTCCTCCATGTTGGCGCCGGCCTTCTTGACGGTCTGGATGTTCTTGAGGTCGATCTGCATCTTGCCCTCGGGGTCCTTGTCCATGATGGTCTTGACGGCGTCGACGACCATGTCGGAGAAGAACTCTTTCGAGCCGCTGACCTGCTTGGAGATCATCGCGGTCTGGGCGATGAGCTTCAGGGTCTTGTCGTCCTTGGGGTCCACCTTGGTGGCGATGGATTTGAGGATCTCCTGGGCCTTCTCGTTGGCCATCCTGTAACCGGCGGTGATGATGGTCGGGTGGACGTTGGAGTCGATCAGGTCGAGGGCCTTCTTCAGGAGCTCTCCCGCGATGATGACGGAGGTGGTGGTACCATCGCCGACTTCCTGGTCCTGGGTCTTGGCGACCTCGACGAGCATCTTGGCGGCAGGGTGCTGGACATCCATCTCTTTGAGGATGGTCACACCGTCGTTGGTGATGACGACGTCTCCGACGGAGTCGACAAGCATCTTGTCCATTCCGCGGGGCCCGAGGCTGGACCTGACAGCGTCCGAGATGGTCCTCGCAGCGGTGATGTTGTTGAACTGAGCGTCTTTTCCTTTGTCCCTCTTGGTGCCTTCCCTGAGGATAAGCACGGGTGCGTTGCCCATACCCATTTTTACATTCTCCTTTAGCCCGAAGACTCTCTTCGGGAACTATGCCTTGATTGAATGTTCTTCTATATAAACATTCTTTTGGTAGACAACCTTAGGTTAATGACCAATTGGACGTGTCTTTTTCGTTATCTGGATTATCCGAAAATATCCCGATTTCTTCCTTTATTTTACACATTCCTGAAAGTATCATTTTTAAAATTAAATTATCCCTTTAAGGATTAGTGCCGGAGGCCTTTCCGGAAGCGCGGAGAGACCTGATGCACAGAAATGCTGACCCGAACATGTTCGCAAACCTGTTTAGTTACAAATTCGCGGCTTCAAAAGTGCATGAGCGAATTGATAGCTTGGGCGGTTCTGCTCGCGGCAAGCTGCATAGAGCCCATATGGCCTACATGCCTTGACAAGTCTGACGGATTCAAGAAGAAAGGGTGGGGGATCGCGGCGATAGTCCTGGTCCTCTTATGTTTATATTTACTAGCATACGCGGTGGGGATGGAGGATTCTTCGGGAGATGCGTACATCGGCCCCGGAGTCGCGTATTCGGTCCTGGCAGGGATCGGGGCGGCAGGCGTGGTCGCCATCGGCCGCGTGCTCTACAAGGAGAAGCTGACCGCCAGGAGGATCTTCTTCGTGGCCCTCATCGTGATCGGGATCATCGGCACCAGGCTGGCAGGTGAAATCTGATGGCATCGATCGGCATTAACGAGAAGATGCTGGCATGGATCGTCCTCCTCCTGGGAGGGATATTTCAAATAGGATGGTCCATCGGCGTCGATTACACCGAGAAGTTCACCGTGTGGACCTGGGACATCGTCACCGTGGTCTTCCTGGCGCTCAGCATGGTCTGCCTCGAGTGGCCGATGAAGCACGGCATAGCGTTCACCACCGCCTACGCAGTATGGATCGGGGTCGGGGTCGGCCTGACCGTCATCGTGTCCGCGGTACTGGGTCTCGATGACTTCAACTGGCTCATGGGCGTCTTCCTGGTGATCGTCCTTGCGGGAGTGGTCGGGCTGAAGGCCACCCCGGTGGAATATATCGAAGAGCCAGAGAAACCCTGAAACAGGGGAGACAGGCCGGGTTTCCGGCCGTCCCATCATCAGTTGCTCTCGTCTTTCAGGAGCATCTTGTAACCGACGGGGATGACCTTCAGGAACCTGCGGCAGGCCGCCGGCCAATCGGCCAGGAGGGACTTCGCCAGCGCGCTCCCGGTGTACTTGACGTGGTTCTCGAGGATCCCTCTCAGCTCGGCGCAGTCCTTCGGGACGTCCAGCGCCTCGAGCTCGACCATGTCCATGTTGCAGTGGCGGTCGAAATCGCCGTCATCGTTGAGGACATAGGCTATTCCCGCGGACATACCGGCGGCGAAGTTCCTGCCGCAGTGCCCGAGGACGACGACGCGCCCTCCGGTCATGTACTCGCAGCAATGGTCCCCGACGCCCTCGGCGACGGCTATCGCGCCGCTGTTGCGGACGCAGAACCTCTCTCCCGCGGATCCCGCGACATAGAGCTCACCGGCGGTGGCCCCGTACATGGCGGTGTTCCCGGCCAGCACTCCTGGGTCTTCGCATCCGGACCTGAAGACGGCGATCCTGCCGCCCGACAGCCCCTTTCCGATGTAATCGTTGGCCATCCCGTCGAGCTCCAGGGTTATGCCCTCGGTCAGGAAGGCTCCGAAGCTCTGCCCGGCCGTCCCCTTGAAGAACAGCCTGACCGAGCCGTCGGACGGACGGAGGCCCAGCCTCTTGATCTCGCCCGAGAGCATCGCCCCGACCGAGCGGTCGGTGTTCCTGATAGCATAGGAGAGGGAGACCGTCCCGCCCCTGCGGATCTCGGGCATGGCATCGGACATTATCACACGGTCGATCTGCTCCGACAGCATGTCGGGCTGGCCGGGGCCGAGCTCCCTCTCGCCCTTCTCCATATGCAGGAGCGGGGAAAGGTCCAGGGAGGAGGCGGGGCCTTCGACGCTGCGCAGACCCAGCAGGTCCGCGCGGCCGATGATCTCGGACAGCGAGCGGAATCCCATGGCGGCGATGCGGCGCCTGACGTCCTCCGCGATGTCCGTGAGGTAGCGGGCGACGCCCTGCGGCGTCCCCTTGAACTTCTTCCTCAGCACCGGGTCCTGGGTGGCGATGCCCGCGGGGCACTTGTTCGTCTGGCACTTGCGGCACATGACGCATCCCATTGAGATGAGGACGGATGTCGCGAAGCCGTACTCCTCAGCGCCCAGCAGGGCGGCGGTGATGACATCGCGCCCGGTCCTGAGCTGCCCGTCGACCTGCAGCCTGACGCGGCCGCGGAGGCCGTTGGCCATGAGGGTCTGCTGGGCCTCGGCCAGGCCCACTTCCCAGGGCATGCCCGCGTAGCGCATGGACGACATGGGGGCGGCGCCGGTCCCTCCGTCGCCGCCGGAGATGAGGATGATGTCCGCCCCGGCCTTGGCCACGCCGGAGGCGACGGTCCCCACTCCCGCCTCGGAGACGAGCTTGACGCTGATCTTGGCGGACGGGTTCACGCACCTGAGGTCGAGGATGAGCTGCTTCAGGTCCTCGATCGAGTAGATATCGTGGTGCGGCGGAGGAGAGATCAGAGTGACGCCCGGCAGGGTGTGGCGGGTGGCCGCGATGACGGCGTCGACCTTGAACCCCATGAGCTGCCCGCCCTCTCCGGGCTTGGCGCCCTGGGCGCACTTGATCTGGATCTCATCGGCCGATGCCAGGTACTCCGTGTCGACGCCGAAGCGCCCGGATGCGACCTGACGGACCTTGGAGGCCTTGGCGGCGGGGCGGGAGGGGTCCTCCCCTCCTTCGCCGCAGTTGCTGCGGGCTCCCAGCATGTTGGCGGCCTCGGCGGCCGTCTCGTGGGCCTCCTTGCTGATGGCCCCGAAGGACATCGCCTCCACGACGAACCTGCTGAGTATGGACCTGTCGGGCTCGACCTCGGAGATGTCGACAGCCCTGCCGCCGGCGGGCTCGAGCAGGTCGCGGAGGTAGAACAGGCCGTCCCCCAGGTCCGCATGCTCGGCGAACCTGCCGTAAGCGCTCCCGTCGGCATCGGAGGCCGCGGCATGGAGCAGCCTGACGGTCTCGGCGGACCAGGCATGCCTCTCCCCTCCCCTTACCGGGGTGTAGACTCCGGCCTGGGGAAGGCTGTCCGGCAGCTCGGAGGCGAACGCCTCGGCATGGCGGGCGAGAGCGGCCTCGGCTATCTCCTTCAGCCCTATGCCGCCGACGCAGGACCTGGTTCCGCACAGGTACTTGTTGCAGAGCCCGCGGTCGAGGCCGACGGCCTCGAACAGGCAGGTCCCGCGGTACGAGCGGATGGTGCTTATGCCCATCTTGGACATGATCTTCTTGAGGCCGTTCTCGAGAGCGCGGGCATAGCGGTATTCCGCCGTGTCCGGGTCGTAGCCGGTCCTCCCGGCCAGGGAGAGCGCCTCGACCTCGCAGTATGCCAGGTACGGGTTGACGAGGTTCGCGCCGTACGCGAACAGCAGGGCGACGTGCTCGGTCTCCCTGACCTCCCCGGTCTCGACGATGATCCCGGTCTCGACCCTCCTCTTCTTCTCGAGGAGGCGCTGGTGGACGGCGGCCGTGGCCAGCAGGGACGGGACCGCCGCATGGGCGGCGTCCACTCCGCGGTCAGACAGGATGACGTAGGAGATCCCGTCCGAGACGGCCTCCTCGGCCTGGGCGCATATCCTCTCGAGCGCCTTCCCGAGGCCGGCAGGGCCGTCGGACACCGGGAACACCGTCTGGATGGTCGAAGTGGAGAAGCCGCGGTAGCGGAGGTTCCTCAGCAGGTCGATCTCCCTGTCGGTGATTATCGGGTGGCGGACCTTCACGATGCGGCAGTTCTCCGGCGCCGGGACGAGCAGGTCGTGATGGATGGACCCGATGTACCCGGTGACCGACATGACGAGCTCCTCGCGGATGGGGTCTATCGCAGGGTTGGTGACCTGCGCGAAGGACTGCCTGAAGTAATTGAAGAAGCTCTGCGGCATCGATGAGAGCACCGGCAGGGGGATGTCCGAACCGGCGGACGACACCGGCTCCTTCATCTTCTCTATCGTGGGCAGGATTATCCTGTCGATGTCCTCCTCGGACCAGTTGAACTCCGCCATCAGGCGGCGGGCGCCGGGGACGGAGCGGTCGACGGAGCGCCCCGAGGACACATCTCCGAGGTCGATCCTGTTCTTCTCGAGCCAGTCGCGGTACGGGTAGGCCGACGCAAGAGCGCCCTTGATCTCCGGGTCCCTGATGATGCGGCCCTCCTGGGTATCCACGAGGATCATCTTCCCGGGGCGGATCCTGCCCGATTCCGCGATATGCTCCGACGGAACGTCGAGAACGCCCGCCTCCGAGGAGAGGACGAACAGGCCGCTGTCGGTCAATGCATAGCGCACGGGGCGGAGCCCGTTCCTGTCCAGCATCCCGCCGGCGAACCTGCCGTCGGTGAACAGGACTGCCGCCGGGCCGTCCCACGGCTCCATGAGGATGGAGCAGTACTCGTAGTAGGCCTTGAGGGAGTCCGGTATGGGGTTCTTGCTGTTCCAGGACTCCGGGATCATCGACGTCAGCGCGTTGGGCGCCGACATGCCGCTGAGCGTGAAGAACTCGAAGACGTTGTCCAGGGAAGCGCTGTCGCTCATGCCCGGCTGGACGATGGGCGAGAAGTCGGAGACGTCCGGGAAGGCGGGGCTCGACAGGAGCCCCTCCCTGGCGCCCATCCACGCGCGGTTGCCGCGGATGGTGTTGATCTCCCCGTTGTGGCACAGCATGCGGAACGGCTGGGCCAGCTTCCACATCGGCGAGGTGTTGGTGCTGAATCTGGAATGCACCATGGCCACGGAGCTGGCGAAGACGGGGTCGCTGAGGTCCGGGAAGTAGGCGCGGACCTGCCCCGGGGTCAGCATCCCCTTGTAGACGATCGTGCGGGTGGAGAGGCTGCAGACATAGAAATCCGGCACTGCGGAGTTGAGCGCCTCCGCCCTCTTCCTGGCGCGGAAGAGCTTCCTCTCCAGATCTATGCCTCCGCACCCGCCTACGACGAACGCCTGCCTCATGAGAGGCTCGGATGCAAGTGCCAGGGGACCCGGGACCGAATGGTCCGCCGGGACCTCCCTGTCCGCGAAAATGCTCAGGCCGTTCTCGGCGCATGCCCTGCGGAAGCGGTCCCATGCCGCCTCCGCGGCCTTGGGGTCCTTCGGCAGGAAGATTATGCCCGTCCCGTAGGACCCGGGGGCGGGCAGGGGAATGCCGAGCTTCTGGTAGAAGGCGTGGGGGATCTGGACGGTGATGCCGGCGCCGTCGCCGGTCAGGCCGTCCGCGTTCTCCGCGCCGCGGTGCGCCAGGCGCTCGAGCACGCGGAGGCCTGCCTCCACGATGCCGTGGTCCGCGGCGCCCGCCACCGAGACGACCATCCCGACCCCGCAGGAGTCCTTCCCCTCGGGGTCCGCGAGACCTGCGGCCATCACGGAAGCCTCAGTGGATGAAGAGGAGCTCCCTGTACTTGGGCAGGGGCCACATCTGGTCGTCGACCATCATCTCGAGGCTGTCGACATGCTTCCTGATGCTCTCGAGCAGCGGGACCATCTTGTCGTGGTACTCCTCGGCGGAACCGATGCCGTCGGCCTCGGACCTCAGCTTCGAGTCGAGGGCGTCGAGCTCGTCGACCATGCCCTCGGCGGCGGAGATGTCATCGGAGATGCACTTGATGAGGTCCATCTGGGAGGCCGCCATCTTGCGGAAGTCCTTGTCCCCGTAGATGTCCTTGAGGTTCTTGACGTTCTGGAGGAGGATGTTCTGGTACGCGATGGCGACGGGGATCACGTGGTTGGTGGTCAGGTCGCTCAGGACCCTTCCCTCGATGGCGATCTTCTTGGAGTAGATCTCCAGGAAGACCTCCTTCCTGCTCTCGAGCTCCACCTGGGACATGACGCCGGTGTCCTTGAACAGCTTGACGGCCTTCTTGGA
>Ga0256406_1003945_pt1 | contig 17664 bp, 16 predicted proteins | sample RumenRJG_03DNA_FD_185986 | JGI IMG/M metagenome (GOLD analysis project Ga0256406, IMG submission 185986) | Bovine rumen microbial communities from Lethbridge, Alberta, Canada - RJG_03 | ecosystem: Host-associated > Mammals > Digestive system > Stomach > Rumen | place: Canada: Alberta | collected...
AAGCCGTATTTTGAAGCAATTTCATATAAGGTTCGCTTCAAGACTGTTTCGACGTGTCCTTTCAGCACTTTATTGCGATACTTAGTGCCCCAAATGAGATGATAATTAAGATTGTAAACCGATGTTCTACCATACGTAAGTCTGTTTATATCAATTATTATAACACATATGTTCGCATTCATGTGTCATAAGGACAAAAAACAGGCAATTCATCACGTCCTTAAAAGAACGTGTTTCCTTGCACGCTTTCAAAAAAGAGCCGGGAAACATCCCAGCTCTTCTGTTCAGCTTATTTGCCCATTTCTTCCAACGTTTTGTTTAAATGTTCAAGCACGCGCTTTTTGCCCAGCAATTCGATTGAAGGAGCGAGTTCCGGACCGTGCATTTCACGAGTCGTTGCAATGCGAATCGGCATGTAAAGCTTGCGGCCTTTGACTCCGGTATCCTTTTGAATGCCGCGAATCGTCTTTTGAATCTCAACGGCGTCAAAAAGCGGTAATTCCTTGATGCGCTTGGAGAATTCGTTCAAAACGACTGCAGCCGATTCATCTGAAAGCTCGTTCATGCAATCTTCATCAAGCTTTTGCGGTTCCGTGAAGAAAATCTCAGCCATGTCGGCCAATTGAGCCGTATAAGACATTTGACGCTTATAAAGATCGACCAAATGACGCGCCCATGCAATCGTCTTAAAATCGGGATCTTCAGGAATCTTGCCTGCTTTGATCAATTGCTTGATTGCAGAATCGGAAAGTTCATCGTTATCTGCAGCTTTGACGTACTGGTTGTTGACCCATTCAAGCTTTTTGCCGTCAAAAGCAGCCGGTGAGCGGCTCAAACGCTTTGGATCAAACATCTTGATGAAATCTTTTTGACTGAAGATTTCTGATTCGCCAACCGGTGACCAGCCAAGAAGAGTAATGAAGTTGAACATCGCTTCAGGCAGATATCCAAGCGAACGATACTGTTCAATAAACTGAAGCACGGATTCATCACGTTTTGAAAGTTTCTTGCCTGTTTCCGTATTGATGATAAGCGACATATGGCCAAATACAGGGGCTTCCCAGCCAAATGCCTGGTAAACCGCCAATTGCTTCGGCGTGTTGGCAACATGATCATCACCGCGCAAAACGTGCGTGATTTTCATCATGTGGTCATCGACGACAACGGCAAAATTATATGTTGGCATTCCGTCACGCTTTTGAATGACAAAGTCGCCGCCGATCGTATCAGAATTGAAACTGACGTGTCCTTTGACAATATCGTCCCATTCGTAAACGACGTTCTTCGGAACGCGAATTCTGACAACCGGCTTCAAGCCCTTGGCACGTGCCTCGTCTTGCTTGGCCTTGATTTCTTCTTTTGTCATGCCTTCATATTCATATTCGTAGCGAGGAGCCTCACCGCGCGCCTTTTGTGCTTCGCGCTGTTCGTTCAACTCATCTTCGGTCATGAATGATTCATAGGCAAGGTCTTTGTCCAAAAGTTCCTGAATCAAAGGCTGATAGATGCCCTTGCGTTCAGATTGACGATACGGGCCGTATTCGCCCGGCTTGTCCGGACCTTCATCCCAGTCGATGCCCAGCCAATGAAGGTTTTCCATCTGGCTGCGTTCACCGTCTGCAATATTGCGTTTCGTATCCGTGTCTTCGATGCGGAGTACAAAAGTCCCTTTATTATGTCTTGCAAATAAGTAGTTGAATAACGCTGTTCGTGCGTTGCCGATATGCAAGTGTCCCGTCGGACTTGGTGCATAACGCACACGAATCTTATCTTTTGCCAATTTAAGCGCCTCTTTCTGAAATTTGTCTATTACTGTTTTTAACAGTCATACATTATCGATTTTACAATGAATAGTCTGAAAAATAAACTGCTGATTCAAAGTTTTAATTAGTTTTTTCGTTGATTCCGCGTTTTGAGTGGGAAGGCTTGGCGAAAATCATTCGTCCGGCATCGGTTTGCAATGCCGAAGTAACTTCGACTTCGATTGTCTTGTTCATATAATAGCGCCCGTCTTCAACGACGATCATCGTTCCGTCATCAAGATACGCAACGCCTTGCTGTCGTTCGGTTCCGTTTTTGATGACCATCACGTTCAGTTTCTCGCCGGGGATGACTCTTGGTTTGAGCGCTTTTGCCAATGCGTTGACGTTTAAGACCTGAACGTTTTGAAACTCGCTGACTTTATTCAAATTATAGTCGTTTGTCACGATGACGGCATCGATCATCTTGGCAAGTTTGATCAGTTTTGAATCAACTTCCTGAACGTCTTCAAAATCGCCCTCATACATTTCAACGGGCACGATCTTTTCAGACCGCAGCTTATTTAAGATGTCAAGTCCTCGCCTTCCTCTGACGCGCTTGATGCTGTCACCGGAATCTGCAATGTATTGCAGTTCATAAAGAACAAAATTCGGCACGACAAGCGTTCCTTCAATAAATCCTGTCTTTGCAAGATCATAAATACGCCCATCGATCAAAATATTCGTGTCAAGCAGCTTGTATTTATGGAAATTGTCTCCGACTTTTCGTTCCAAAACGTTGTCGGTTTCCTTTTTCCGATTGCTTCTTGATCCAAAGATGTTTTTAAGATCGTTCAGGCGCGTCTTGCCGATCACCCAGCCGAGATAAGCAAAGAGGATCATTACGATAATCGGAAGCACCGTATTAATAAAGAATAATTGCGAACGCCAAAAGATTGTCGAAATCAAAACTGCAATCAGCAATGAAATAACGACTGAAATGCTTTCCGCAAAAATGACCTCTGTTTTTTGCTGTGCCAACTTTTTTTCGAACTTTTTGATTATGTTTTCGATCGGGTCAACCAAAAAAACGGCTAAAATAAGCGTAACCAACAAGCCAATAAATGAGTTAATCACTGGACTTTGTAATAAATGGTTGCCAACCCTCAGGCTTTCCCATAATGGCGGCAAAAATGAATAGCCGATACTAATTCCAAGAATTGCAAAGACCAGCTGTATCATACGTTTTCGCATAATTTGCGGTCCCTCCATCCGTTAACTTTTAAATACTTGTTTGAGAGTTTCATTCAGGGTCTGAACCCCGACTACTTGAATATTGGACGGAAACTCCCAACCATCCAAATTGTTCTTAGGAACAAACGCACGCTTAAAGCCAAGCTTGGCCGCCTCCTTGACGCGCGCATCGATTCTTCCGACGCGTCTCACCTCGCCCGTCAGGCCCAATTCGCCGATGAAACAATCCGTCGCAAGCGTTTCTTCGTCGCGATAACTTGAAACGATGCTTACCGCAACCGCCAAATCGATTGCAGGTTCGTCAAGCTTGACGCCGCCAGCAGCCTTAAGATAGGCATCCTGATTTTGCAAAAGCAGCCCGGAGCGCTTTTCCAAAACCGCCATGATCAACGAAACACGATTATGATCCAGACCGTTGGTCGTCCTTTTGGCATTGCCAAATGCAGTCGGTGTCACCAAAGCCTGCACTTCAGCTAAAATCGGGCGCGTTCCCTCCATTGAAACGACAACGGAAGAGCCGGTCGCACCCTGCAATCTTTCTTCCAAAAAGATTTCAGAAGGATTTTTGACTTCATTCAAACCGTCTTCTCTCATTTCAAAAACGCCGATTTCATTCGTTGAACCGAAACGATTCTTGACGGCACGCAAAATCCTGTATGTTCTGTGCATGTCGCCTTCAAAATAAAGCACCGTATCAACCATGTGCTCTAAAATCTTCGGACCGGCAATTGCGCCGCCTTTCGTCACGTGTCCGACAATGAAAACAGTAATGCCGTTGACCTTTGCGACCTGCATCAATGAAGCCGTCACGGAACGAATCTGGGCCACGCTCCCGACGGCAGAAGTCAATTCCGGATCCTGCATCGTTTGAACGGAGTCGATTACGACATAATCCGGCTTTAAATCTTCGACATTTTGCAAAATGCTTTGCATATCGGTTTCAGGATAGAGATAAAATTCGCTGCCGCCGACTCCAAGGCGATCTGCCCTCATTTTGATCTGATTGGCACTTTCCTCGCCTGAAACATAAAGCACTTTACCGCCCATATCAGCCAATTCGCCGGAAAGCTGAAGCAACATCGTCGACTTTCCGATTCCGGGATCGCCCCCGATCAGAACCATTGAGCTTGGAACGATTCCGCCACCGAGAACACGATTGAGCTCTGCATTTTTCGTGACGATTCGCGGCGTTTCTTTTGTCGAAATCGCATCAATCAGCTGCGGTTTGACCTTCGTGCCTGAAAAAGTCACTCGCGGAGCAGTCTGAACGTTTTTTGATTCTTCGATTTCCTCAACCAAAGTGTTCCACTCACCGCAATTCGGGCATCGTCCAAGATAGCGCGGAGAAACGTACCCGCATGTCTGGCAGACGAATCTGGTTTTTGCTTTTGCCACAAATAACGCCCCCTGTCTTCGCACTTATAATTATAAAACATTTATGCCTTCTTTATTCATAAATTTAATATAAGATATTATCTTCCAGATGAACCAAAGCCGCCTTTTCTTTCAGCCAACGGCTTATCTTCATCATCGATTTGAAGATAAGGCATAAAAATTCCCTGTCCGATTCGTTCGCCCTTTTTGATGACAACGTCTTTTAAACCGAAATTAAGCAATTGAAAGAAAATTTCTCCTTCGTTTCCGGAATTGTCATAATAATCGCTGTCAACGATTCCGACGCCGTTTGGCAGAACCAACCGGCGCTTGAGCGGATTGCTTGAACGATTGGCCAGCATCAAAAATTCGTCATCCTGCATGTAGGCCTTGATGCCGGTCGGAACCAAATATGGTTTCAGGCATGCGTCTGCTTTCATAAGTTCTTCATCCGAATAATCTTTTTGTTTTCTGACCGCACGCAGAATTTTCAAGAAATCTTTTTTCCAAATACTCGGCAAAACAAAATCTTCTGCACATTCAAAATCGTACCCGGCAGCATTTCTGGTTGCTCTTTTCGGCAAATTCAGTCCTTTGTCCAAATATTTAGTTACAACTTTAAAACCACGTTTCATTTGCTCTTCGGACGGGGTGCGGCTGTTTCAGCCTCCCCGCCGCTCTCCTTTGTAATTTTTCTTCTCTTAACGACCGTCAATGCGGGGTTGCCGCAAAAACATCGTCTTAAGATCGTCTTGACTTTTAACTATACCTCCATTTTACCAAATTAATTCATTGTTTAATGTTATAATTTAACCAGAAATAATTTTCAGGAGGTATTTTCATGAGTTTCAAATGGAGCGAAAATGAGTTCGCATATCTTAACGATGATGATCAAACGCTTGCCAGCATCGGTTTTAAAATGATCAACGACAATAAAACCTACGTCGTTGAGCGCACTTGGGTTGATGAAAAGGCACGCGGTCAAGGACTTGCCAAAAAGATCACGGTCGAATTCCTGCAAAACGTCAAGCAGGAAAACAAAACCGTTCTTCCGCTCTGCTCTTATACTCAAAAATATTTCGCAAAGCACCCTGAGGTTGAGAACCTTTTATTTAAACGATAGTCCAGGAGGAGAAAAATGAATCAAAACGAACTTAAAAGCCTTGTCGGCAAAAAATCGGTCGAATGGATCAAAGACGGCATGACTGTAGGCCTTGGCACTGGTTCAACCGTCTACTACATGGTTGAAGAACTAGGACGACGCGTCAAAGACGAAAATCTTAAAATTACGGGAGTTACGACTTCGATCAGAACTGCCAATCAAGCCAAAAGTCTCGGAATTCCGCTCAAATCGGTCGACACCGTTGATCATATCGACGTTACGATTGACGGAGCCGATGAAATTTCCAGCGATTTTCAAGGAATCAAAGGCGGCGGTGCCGCTTTGCTTTACGAAAAAATCGTTGCCACAAATTCCGACAAGGTGATGTGGATCGTTGACGAAAGCAAGATGGTCGATAAATTGGGACGGTTCCCGCTTCCGGTCGAAGTTATTCCGTACGGCAGTCAAAAAATCTTTGAACGTTTCGAGAAAAAAGGTTTGAACCCTGCATTCCGAAAAGACGACAAGGGGGGACTGCTTTTGACGGACTCGGACAATTACATCATCGATCTTCATCTCGGACAAATCGACAATCCGCATGAGCTTGCAGAATATCTGATTCACCAGGTCGGCGTCGTTGAACATGGTCTTTTCCTTGACATGGTCGATACGGTAATCGTCGGTCGCCAAAACGGACTTGAAGTTCTCGAAGCAAAATAGCGTTTTGTCAAACTCGCTTATTTACTTAATTTAATAAATGCTATAAAATTATTAATAGTTTGTTAAAGGAAGGTGAACGTCTTGGCTAAAGACATTAGTGCAAACCAATTAAAGAAGTTCCAAGAAGAACTTGATGCAAAAGCAAATCACAACGTTGCGGAACGCGCCGTAACAAAGAACGGAATCTTGGCAACAAGTGCCGACTATCGTTCAGAAATCAACATGGATCCTGTTTTCTCAATTGATTTGGATACGGGAAAAGTTGCCAATCAAAAACAATCCGGACGTTGTTGGATGTTTGCCGCATTGAACACGATGCGTCATGACATGAAGGACAAATTCGGCGTTGCAGACGATTTTGAGCTTTCACAAAACTATACTTTCTTCTGGGACAAGCTTGAAAAATCAAATTATTTCTATGAAAACGTCATTAAGACGGCCGCATTGCCAACATCTGATCGCAAGGTTGCCTGGCTCATGCAGACGCCTCAACAAGACGGCGGCCAGTGGGACATGTTCATGGCCATCATTGACAAATATGGCGTCGTTCCAAAGTCAGTCATGCCAGAAACGTTCAATTCTTCTGCATCCCGTGAATTCAATTCAACATTGAATCTGAAACTTCGCAAGGATGCCGTCGAATTGCGCGAACTCGTCAATGCCAATGCTTCAGAAGATGAGCTTGAAGCAAGAAAACAAAAGATGCTCTCAGAAGTTTATCGCATGTGTGCCTACAGTTTCGGCGAACCGCCTGCAAAATTCGACTTCGAATATCGCGACAAGGACAAGAACTATCATCTTGATCGTGACCTGACTCCGCAGGAATTCTTCAAGAAATACGTTGGCTGGAATACGGAAGACTATGTTTCCGTCATCAATGCACCGACAGAAGACAAGCCTTACAACCACATGTACACGATTGAAATGCTCGGCAACGTCATCGGTGGACGCGAAGTTCGTCACTTGAACGTCGACATGGACACGTTCCGCAAAATTGCGATCAAACAGCTTGAAGCAGGTGAAAGCGTTTGGTTCGGCTCAGACGTTGGCCAATCATCCGATCGCAAAAAAGGAATCATGGATACTGAACTTTACCACAACGACGAATTGTTCGATGTTGATTTCTCAATGTCCAAAGCAGAACGCCTTGACTACTGCGAAAGCTTGATGACGCACGCAATGGTCTTGACAGGCGTCAACCTGGTTGATGGCAAGCCTGACAAGTGGAAAGTCGAAAACTCATGGGGCGACCAAGTCGGAACGGATGGCTTCTTCGTCATGAGCGACAGCTGGATGGAAGAATACTGCTACCAAGTCGTCGTTAACAAGAAGTTCCTGCCAAAAGAACTCCAGGAAATTTTGAAGGAAGAGCCAAAGGTTTTGGCTCCTTGGGATCCGATGGGTTCTTTGGCAAAATAAGCGTCATACTTATAAAGACTCAAAACAGGATTGGATTTTTGCATCCAATCCTGTTTTTGCTATAAAATTTTCTTTTCGACGATTTTCAATCGATGGTCGAGTTCATAAATTATCGGTGTTCCGTTTGCGACCTCGACGCCATCGATTCCCTGATCGCTGATGTGCTCAATGAACTTGATCATCGCGCGCAGAGTGCTCCCGTGAGCCACGACAAGCTGGTTTTCTCCGTTAAGCAATTTCGGTGCAATTCCATCCGTCCAGTACGGCACGATTCTGTCATAAGCCATCTTCAAACTTTCGCCGCGCGGCACGACGACATCAGGAAAACAATCGTATCGCCTGTCGTGATCAATTTTTTCCAATAGCGGCGGCACCGTATAAAATGAGCGACGCCATAACGCAACCTGTTCTTCACCGTATATTTCGCGCGTTCTGTTTTTGTTTAAGCCGCGCAATGCCCCGTAATGTCGCTCGTTCAAGCGCCACGTTTTATGAATCGGCAAACAGCTTTGTCCGATTTCATCCAAAACGATGTTTGCGGTCTTGATTGCGCGCACCAAAACGGAAGTGTGCACGTCCGAAAAGTTGATTTTTTCATGAAGCAGCAGCTTGCCCGCATGTCGCGCCTGACTGATGCCTTTTTTTGTCAGCGGAGAGTCGGACCATCCCGTATAAACGTCTTCTTTATTGGCAATGCTTTGCCCGTGTCTGATTAAAACCAGCTTTACCATGCCGTTACCTTCCAAATCTTTAGAATAACTATATGATAACACGAAAACCCGATTGCAAAAAGTCCTCGTCGACTTTTACATTGGCGGGGACTTTGTCAGTTAGTTGTTTTTGGCTTTTTCGGAAAGCAGGTTCAATTGTTCCAAGTCATTTGAAATTTTCTTGTAATTAATTGAACGATTATCGACGCTGTCGACCAAAATATGCAGTCGATTGCTGTCTTCTTCAGATTTGGCAACGACGTCTTCCATCGTTTCGCTCATCTTGTTGATGTATTCGACGTTTTCGTTTTGAATGCTCAAGACGTCATCCAGATGAACGTTCACGTTTGCGCCGGATTCTTTGATCGTTTCAAACCCTTCCGTAACCTCGCTGACGACTGCATTCGTTTTTTCAATCACCCTGGTTACGGCCTCGACCTGTTTTTGCAGCTGAACGACGACGTTTCTGAGCTCATTCATCGAAGACAAAATTTCGCGCGAAAATCCTTTGGTGCTTTGAGCAAGATTGCTTGTTTCGCTCGCAACGACCGCAAAGCCTTTGCCGGCTTCTCCGGCTCGGTTGGCTTCGATTGAAGCGTTCAGCGCCAAAATAGTGGTACTTTCGGCAATATCGTCAATGCTTTGTGCTTTGTTTGAAATGTTGTCAAATTCAGTGCGCAAAGTGCCCACCTCGTTCGTAATGTTTTTGATGAACTTGTCAAGATTGTCTACAACATTGCCCATTGTCTCAAAGTCTTCCTTTGAACCTTCGATTGCATCGCTCGTAACCCTCATCTCGCCTGCAACGGCTGAAATTTTTTCTTCCAGTTTGTCATTCGTTTTGGCAAGTTCCTTTGATGTTTCCGAGGATTCACGAATGCTTTCGATTGTTTCCTGATTGACGTTCAGGAGCTGATCCAGACTTTGCGTCGAATCGCTATCCATTTTCATCAGATTTTGAAACTGTTTTTGCGTTTGCTTTGTCAAATCATAAACCGTTGAATAGTATTCCGTTGCCGTAATGTTTTCATGAAGATCTATTTCTGATTCCTTTTTTTCTTCCAAAACGACTTCATCTTTCTTTTTGAACCATTTCATTATTTGATTTCTTCCCTTTCTATTCGATTCCGAGCAGAACCATCGTTTGGTTGCAATGATCAAAGTTATATTGCTCGCCAGCACTGATGAATCCGGCTTCTTTTTCGTTCAACTCGTCCAATGACGCAAAAACTTCGCGCCATTTTCTGTGTTTTTTAAAATACAGATCTCTCAGGACGCAATTGATCGAAAGCAGCGTGCTGGGTTTCATTCCCATCTTTTCTCTTGTCTCTGCCATAATCTGCTTCATATCGCCTAACCCGAGCACGTCGATGAACTTGTTCGGAATAATTTCCGAATAAAACGTGATCGAATGATCGTGATTGATCTTTTGAGGCGAATTGATGAACAATTCGCCATCAACTTTTTGTCCTAACGGATGCGAAATGAACGCATCATGCAAATCGTAAAGCGAAATGCCCAATATTCTGGCATACTCTTCATCGGCCGGCCGATTATTGAACGTATAGACGCAACGCTTGATCGGATCGGCATTCGTCACGAGCATCTTCTTTCCAGTCGGCACATAAATATTTTCCTTGACGAGTTTCGTCCGTTTTTTGCAATCAACGAAAATGCACAGATGCTTGACACGATGGCTGCCATAATAGATCAGCGTTTCATCGTGTTTCATATCGCCTGCGGAACCACCGATCATCTTGAAATCAGGCCTCATGAAGTAAAGACTCGTCAAAATCATGTCTTCTTGACCGGACAATCCGTCAGCAATCAGATACATGAAAGCATTCGGATTGTCTTTGACCTTGTCGTAGGCTTTTTTCAGATCATAGCGCGACAATATCGGCGGGTCGGCAATCGGCACGATTTCGCATTCATTTTTATCAATGACAAACCCGGTAAATCCGCGTTCTTTGCGTTCACCTGCATAAGTTTGCGCAAATGACGACGCGACAATCACGTTTTCCGGAAGTCTTGCGTCAATCATTTCGATTTCGGCATATGTACTGAATAAAACAAGAATCTGGTCAGAATTCAAAGCTGCGTATTCCAAAACCTGCTTGCTGTTTTCAAAGGTCACCGTCTGCATGAAATCCCCTCCAAAATCAAATTTTTTTCTCCTCTTTTTTAACTTCAATAACCTTCTTTTCTATAGAAAATCGACAAAATATCAATGCTTTTTAAGCTTATTAATAAATGTTTTTGCTTTTTCTCGCAAAAAAAGAATCACAGAAAACTGTGATTCTTTTTTTATTTATATATCGTAGAATTCTGGTTTTAGTTATATTCGGCAACGCCTTAGTTTACGCGTCCGTATGAATCAGGATGATAATAATTCATTGACGTAACTTTGACGTGATCCCCCGTTGTCGGTGCATGCACAAAGTTTCCGCCGCCGATATAGATACCAACATGTCCCGTACCCCAGAAGACCAAATCGCCTGGCTGCAATTGGCTTTCAGAAATCGGCGTACATACCGCTTTTTGAGCCCCAGCAGTTCTTGGGAGCTGCTTGCCGAAAGCTGCAAACACGTATTGAACCAAGCCGGAGCAGTCAAAGCCGGAAGGTGATGTGCCGCCGTAAACGTAAGGCACCCCTTGGAACGACAATGCGTAACCGACAACGCTGCCGTACTTGGCTGCCGGAGCAGCGCTCGTATTGCTTGTCTGTTGCGTGCTTGCTTGAGCAGCAACGTTGTTATTGTTGTTATTATTATTGTTGTTATCTGACTTCGTAACTGAAGCAACCGCATTGTTTGCATCGTTGAGAGCATTCTGCGCGTCGCGTTCGTTCTTGGCATTGGCAACTTTTTCAGCTGCTTCTCTTGCCTTCTTTTCTGCTTCCTGAGCAGCTTTCCTGGCAGCTTCGTCTTCCTTTGCTTTCTTGACTTCAAGCTGCGTCTTTTGAACGGCTAATTGTGCCAGATCATTGTTGAAATTCTTGTTTGCTTGTGCCTGATCGGCTGCAGCCTTGTCAACGACTGCCTTATCGGCAGCAACCTTTTCCTGATCGGCTTTTTGCTGAGCAACGGCCTCGTTGTTGGCATGAACCAGAGTTGCGACCGTAAATGTGCGGCCGATTGCTTCAGACAGGCTCCTTGACTTTGAAACAAAGTCGATCATCGAACCGGCATTGTTGACCTGAGCGGCACGCGCCTGACGGGCAAGCTGAGCTTTGCGAGCCTTGATGTTCTTCTTCAAACCGTCGATTTCCATTGTTTTTTGGTATTGAAGATCTTCAAGCTTGGAAAGTTTTTCCTGACCTTCCTTGATGCTTTTTTCCGTATCCTTGATCTTTTGCGTGATCGCATCGATATCTGCCTGCGTATCTGCTTTGGCGGATGATTCCGCAAAACCTGCGAACGTCAACGCTGCTGCAGCTGTCAATGTTATCTTGAACAACTTAGAATTTCTCATTAGCGACTACCTTCCTAAACAACTAAATTTAACCAGAATACCGAAATTTCTTTCGTTCGTTTTAAGTACAATAGCTATGTTACCATTTAACAATCCTCAACTCAATTACAGTAAATTTACAAAATCGTTCAAAAAAGCCTCTAATGTTACAAAAATGTTTCACGAAGATTCCCTTAGTTGCTGCGCACCCGGATAAATGCCATTTTATCGGCTTTCAAACTGTTTTCGTCTCGTTTTTGACATTACAGTCTGTAATATTTCTCTTTTGTTACAAATTATTTTTTCTAATTTAAAACGTTTCCAACCGCTTATCGAGATTCCGGATGCTTATTCTTTACTCAGAATCTCATTCTAAAAAAAATAAAAAGCAGAATATTTCAACGTTTTGAAATATTCCGCTCTGCATTTTTTCTAATCTAAAGCGACTGCATGATGACCATGAGAATCGGCACGACGATCAAAGACATCAGCGTCGTTTCCGTTACCATAACGGCCGCATAAGACGAATCGGCACCATACAGATTCGCAACGACGGGAGCATTCGTCATCACGGGCATCGCCGATTGCAGGATGAAGACGTGCTTCATCAAAGTCGGCATCGGCGCATGAATCACCAGAACCGTCATCAAAAGCGGTGCGCAAACAAAACGTCCGAACAAAATCAGCAGATTGTCCTTTTTCAAAGACATCTGTGCCAAGCCGGCATGAGATACCGAAATTCCGATGAACAGCATTGACAACGGAATCGTCAGGTTGCCGAGATACGCCAGATCACGATTGATGAACGTCGGCAGTCGCACGTCCAAAAGAACCAGCACGATTCCCAGCATAAATCCGAGCAAAGGCGGGGAAAAGACTTTGCCAAGCGTCTTTTTCAAATCAAACTTGGCACCTTTTTCACCGTCGCGCTGGATAAAAAACGTTCCGAGCGTCCAGAAAATCGTCGTATTGGCCATATAATAAATCAAAACGTAAGGAATGCTGCGATCACCAAACAACGCCTGGTTGATCGGAAGTCCGACAAAAATCGTGTTGGAGTTGAAAAACATCGACGTAAACAGCCCTTGACGACCTTTTTTGATGTTGAAAATTCTTACCAGCGCAAACGCGATCGCCATTAAAATCATCATTGAAAGCACCGGGAACCGAAGATCGGGCAGCATTTCCAAAAGCTCATGCGCCTTGAACTTTCCGGTGATCGTACTGAGCATGTAGCACGGCAGCGAGACTTGCGTGACCAGTTTGGCAATCAGCTTGTCGGCATCTCCTTTAAACCACCCGTGTTCAGTCAAACAATATCCGACGAGAATCATCCCCAAAATAACGAGAACGCCCGACAGACTTTCCATAAAGACTTGCATAATCTACCTTCTTTTTCATTATTTTTTAATCTTTTTCCAAAATTATAGCATTTAACGTCGGCAAATGCACTAGCCGTTTTCCGCTAAAACGCTTTTATTGCGAAAATATTTCAAGAGTTTTTAGAATCCGTTAAACTTCTCCTCTTCATCTATCATGAAACCGCTAAGATGTGTATAATGATACTATTCAATATTTCATTCAAAGGGGATTTGAAATGTCAGTTCATACTAAACGCTCCGTTGACTCGCAAGACAAAACCAAAATCAGAAAATGGGTCTGCAGCTTTTTGCTGGTTGCCTTGCTTGGCGGGTTCTACGGTTGCGGTGCTTATCTCTACAGCATGCTACATACGGCTGAAAAGACGATCACTACAACATATAAAAAAGTCAAAATCAAAAAAGCGCGCAACGTTTCAAAAGTCTTGAAAGAAAAAAAACCGATTTCGATTCTGCTGCTAGGAACCGATACTGGCGACCTTGGCCGAAGCGATACGGGGAGAACCGATACGCTGATTGTCGCCACCGTCAATCCGACGACGCAGCGGACGACTTTGACGAGCATCCCGCGCGATACCTTGCTTAAAATTCCGAATTGCCGCGATCCGTATGACAAAATCAATTCCGCATATTCTGTCGGCGGCGTTCCGACGACCATCAAATCGATTCAAAAGCTGCTCGACGTTCCGATTGACTATTACGTGCTGCTCAACATGGGCGGATTAAGACAAGTCGTGGATTCAATCGGCGGAATCACCGTCACTCCGACGCTGACGTTCCAATATGAAGATGCGGACGTGGTTCAAGGCAAAAAAAAGACTCTTGACGGCAAAGCAGCACTTTCTTATGCTCGCATGCGCCACGATGATCCGCTCGTAGATTACGGTCGGCAAAAACGTCAACGCCAGGTCATTCAGGCTATTGCCAAGAAGGCTCTGAATTTTTCAAACGTCTCAAAATTTGACGACATTCTAAAGGCAGTCAAAGACAACATGCAAACCGATCTCAGCTACGATGACATGTGGGCCATCGAAACAAATTACAAAAAGGCTGCCTCAAACATCAAATCCGATTGTCTGCAGGGAAAAAACGGATGGTATGATTCAACCTCATGGCAAGTTGCAACGTCAAAGGAACGAGCACGCGTTTCAAAAAACATTCGTGAAGAACTCGGACTGGAAGAATCGACCGAAACGTTTACCGACGATACAGGCATTGCCGAACAGGCCATCGCAGGCGCCGAGGCAATTGGACAATAACAAGCACATGATAGAGGCTGTGAAAAATAATGCCTCAAATCGAAAAACCGGATGATTTGCAATTAATCGCAAATCTGATCCGGTTTTTTTCGTATGCAGGACGATTGCTTTCCACGATGGAAATAACCCAAAATAGTTTGGCGGTAATTTTGACTGTAAGCCTGGCCGCTGATTTATCAGACCCGCATTTGGCAAAAGCTCTGCCGTTTACGGATACATCGATGAAAATGGGCTCTTTGTCCGTAGATTTGAGTGAGATCTTGGCTAAGATTGGTCGAGCAGCATCACCTTTTTGGAAAAGGCAGCTTTTTCACACGCAAAAAGTCCGCTTGTCAAAGGACAAAGGGACAAAAACTAAAATCTAAGCAACAAGCTGCCATAAGCCAACCCGGCACCGAAGCCCGTCAACAAGCAACGTTTCGGCCTCTTGCCTTGAGCAAGTGCTTCCGACAAGGCCAACGGGATTCCGACCGATGAAGTGTTTCCGGCCGTTTGAACGTTGATCTGAAATTTTTCAAGCGACAGATTCAAAGCCCTGGCAATATTTTCAATCAAACGCAGATTGGCCTGATGCGTGATCACCAAATCAAGGTCTTCAGGTTTCAGACCTTCCTTTTTCAAAAATTCGCACATATGAACGGTAATTTCGTCAGTCACAAAATTATAAACGGAACGGCCGTCTTGGTAAAAAGCATCCATCTTTGGGTAATTTTCAGCAGAAATTGCCTGAATCGGTTCGATGCGTCCACTGTGGATGACTTTCCCGTTTCCTTTTGCATGCAGTTCTTCTGCGATGAAGCTTTCATCTTCAGGGTTTTGGCTTGATTCCAACAAGACTCCAGCTGCTCCGTCGCCAAAAAAGACGGCAGACGTTCGGTCCTTGAAATCCATCATCTTGGAATTCGTTTCTGCGCTGATGACGATTGCTTTTTCGTACTGACCGCAGCGAATAAACTTTTCTGCAGTGGACAACGCAAAAACAAATCCGGCACAAGCGGCAGAAATATCATATGCAAATGCGTTGACGCAACCGGTCTTTCCTTGAACCAAAGCTGCAGTTGACGGCGTAATCGAATCCGGAGAAATCGTCGAAACGATAATCAGATCAATTTCTTCAGGACTGACTTCGGCTTTTTCCATCAAACTGACGGCTACTTTTGCAGCCATGTCGGACGTATTTTCTCCGATCGCAAAATGACGCGTTTTAATACCGGTATGACTTCTGATCCATTCATCGGAAGTTTCCATAATTGACGCCAGTTCGTCGTTCGTAACAATTCTTTTGGGCAGGTAGCCTGCGCTCGCACTGATTTTAACAGACATATGTTTCGTATCCTTTCGAATCTTTCCAAGGTATATCTTACCAGTTTTTTCATTAATGCGGAATACTTTGATCATTCAAAACAATCGAACGCATTAAAAAAGCTGCAGACCGATTTCTCAGCACTGCAGCTTGCGTTATGCGGGTAAATGGATTCGAACCATCACGGGCTCAACGCCCACCAGATCCTTAGTCTGACGCGTCTGCCAATTCCGCCATACCCGCGACAACATCATTAATTATATCAAGTTATTCACAGCTATGCAACCCTTAATTTCAAAAAAATTATCGTAAAACAAAAAAATCGCAGAACCGATTCTTCATCAGTCCTGCAATCTTAATCATGCGGGTAAATGGATTCGAACCATCACGGGCTCAACGCCCACCAGATCCTTAGTCTGACGCGTCTGCCAATTCCGCCATACCCGCAACAACGTTATTCATTATAACAGTCATTTTCAGCGGACGCAAGTCTTTTTCAAAAAAAAATTATCGATACTCATGAATCTCGACCAATTTAATATTTCCTTGGCACTTTGAACAGACAAAGCGCGCGGTATTGACGCGACGTTTGCGTTGATAAAGCCTCCCGCATTTTTCGCATTTATAGATATAAAATCTTTCAACCCCTGGCTTTTCAGATTTTAATTCCGGTGCGTAACGCAAACCATTTACTTTTTTCAATAATGCCTTGAATTCCGGATCCTTATGCTTGTATCCTTTTCCTTCCAAATGCAGATGATAATGACACAACTCATGTTTAATGATGCCGATCAGAACGTTCGAACCATGTTCCGTCAACATTTTGGGATTAATCTCAATATCGTGGTCTTTCAATCGATATCTTCCGCCCGTCGTTCTTAAGCGCCCGTTAAAGAAGGCACGGTGTTTAAATTTGCGTCCGAAATCTTCTGAAGAAATTTTTTCGACCAGTCCTTGAAGCGCTTGATCATTCATTTTTTGGATCCACCATCGTTAATTGAATGCGACCGCGGTTTTCATCCACGCTGTCAATCCACACGTCCACGATATCCCCCACGGACACGACATCGGAAGGATTTTTAACGAAACCTTTCTTGAGTCTGGAAACGTGAACAAGACCGTCCTGTTTGACCCCGATATCCACAAATGCCCCGAAATCCACGACGTTGCGCACCGTGCCTTGAAGCTTCATGCCTTCTTTTAAATCCTCAAGGTGCAAAACATCCGATCTCAGCAGCGGTTTTTGCATCGAATCGCGCAGATCGCGCCCGGGTTTTTTCAGACTTTCCACAATGTCTTCAACGGTCTGAACGCCTGCGCCCGTTTTATTCGCAAAAGCCTGCGGATCAAAGCAGCTGAGCTTTTCCAAACCGGCTTTTGTCGACAGCTCTTCATTTTTTATCCCCGTCTCCGTCAACAATCGGCGCGCCAGATCGTAGCTTTCGGGGTGGATGTCCGTATTATCAAGCGGTTCCCTGCCGTTTGGAATACGCAAAAATCCGGCAGCCTGTTCAAATGCCTTGTCACCTAAGCGCTTGACCTTTTTTAACTGCGACCTTTTTTCAAATCGCCCGATTTCTGAACGATAATCCACGATATTTTGTGCGGTCGTCGCATTCAGCCCTGAAATGTGCTCCAACAGCTGCGGACTGGCAGTATTCAGATTTACTCCGACCTTGTTGACGCCCGTTTCGATTACGAACTTGAGCCTTTCATCCAAATCCTTTTCAGGCAGATCATGCTGATATTGTCCGACGCCGATTGCCTTCGGATCAATTTTAATCAGTTCTGCCAACGGATCCTGCAAACGGCGTGCGATGCTGACTGCGGAGCGCTCTTCGACGTTGAAGTCCGGGAATTCTCTTCTGGCAATTTCGCTTGCCGAATAGACCGAAGCACCGGCCTCGTTGACGATTACGTAGGAGACTTTTTCATCGATTTCCTTTAAAACG
>Ga0256406_1003946_pt1 | contig 17664 bp, 16 predicted proteins | sample RumenRJG_03DNA_FD_185986 | JGI IMG/M metagenome (GOLD analysis project Ga0256406, IMG submission 185986) | Bovine rumen microbial communities from Lethbridge, Alberta, Canada - RJG_03 | ecosystem: Host-associated > Mammals > Digestive system > Stomach > Rumen | place: Canada: Alberta | collected...
CTTGCCGGTTGCCCTTGCGTAGCCGTCAGCAGCATGGGCTGCGGACTGCTCGTGGCGCACAAGAATGTGCTTGATCTTGTGAGAATTGTAGAGAGCGTCATAGATGTCGATGACCGCGCCCCCGGGATATCCGAAGATGTGATCAACACCCTCGTCTTCTAGCGCGCGGATAACCATCTGGGCGCCGGATAATTTTTCCATTTAAACTGACTCCATATACATTAACTGTTGACTTTCGAGTCGTCACACCGTTATAACGGACGCGCTGCAGTTAGACAGGAAACCAGACGGTGGAGAGATTCCCTGTCAGTTTGCGCTGTTAACGCAAATCAGACAGCGTGCCGCCGTGAAGTCGAGACAGAGGAAACCAAAAAGCTGCTGCGGTTTTTCTGCGGCCGCGCTGAAACGGCCATCCGCACCAAATCTGAAAGAATCAACCCCCGAAATCACTGCCGACCAAAATCAGCGGCTCACATGATAGCAAAAATTGCATCTGCCGGCTACATTGAGCAGGGAATTGCCGCCGCTCCGGAGCGCCATGGCGCTTCTCCCGGCGCCGGCCTGCTTACCGGCATGCTCCTCTTTCTGCTAAAATCCTCCGTCCGGAGATGCGGCAGGCATCACACAGGAGGTCCGCATGTTTGATTTTCTCTTCAGGCATCAGCACAGCGCAGACAGTCAGAAGCCAGGTGCCGATCAGGCGGATGAGCTGAAAGGCACGCCCGCCATCAGACGGAGCGTCTGCACCGGAGAGGCAGTCGGCGGCTACGTGAAGGACGGCAGGTTCCACGACACCGAGCTTCTCGCATCAGACCGTGACATCGATGAGTTCGCCCGGAAAAACCACACTGACCGGACCAGGATAAAGGTTATTTACGAATAGGCTCATAGCCGGCGCATCGCGGCATTCCACGGCCGGCCATTCAGATAAGTTTTCAGGATTCAGGTCTATGCTCCCTACCACAGTCAATGCCCTCTTCATCCTCATCGGAAGCCTCGCGGGGCTCCTCCTGAGGCGCGGCATCAATGAGAAGCTCAAGCTCGCCATACTCAACGCGATGGGCCTCTCGGCCTTCGGCATAGGCATACATTCCCTGGTGAACGGCATGGACCACAGCGGCTATCCGGTGCTCTTCATCGTCTCGCTTGCCCTGGGGCCCTCATCGGCAACTGGATTGACTTCAGCGAGAGGCTTGAGAAGCTGGTCGCAAGGTTCCAGGGCAAAGGGAGCAGCGGCACCTTCAGCCTCGACGGCCTCATCACGGCGTTCCTGATTTTCTGCGTCGGGCCGCTCGCGATCCTGGGCCCCATCAAGAGCGCTCTCGAGAACGACGGCACTCTTATCTACACCAACGCGGTGCTCGATCTCGTAACCTCGGCGATACTCGCCGCGTCATTCGGAAAATCAGTGATATTCGCCTCTCCCATCCTTTTCATCTGGCAGGGGGCGATATACGTCTCGGCGCTCCTCTTCATGAAGGACACCAGCCCTGAGCTCCTCAACGAGCTGAGCCTTACGGGAGGCTTTCTCATCATGGCCACGGGGCTTTCCATCCTGAAGATCAAGGATCTGAAGGTCATCAACCTGCTGCCGGCACTCGCTGTTCCGCCGCTTTTCTTCGCGGCAAAGGCACTGTTCTAGAGCCCGCCAGCCCTGGCCGCAGGCGGAGTACTGCGGTCAGCCGTAAAGATCAAAGTCATTCCTGGATTTGAGGAAGAACGCCCCGGGGGAGAGCAGGAAGATCATCAGGAGCCCTGACGACATGATGATCCCGAAGCCTGAGGCAATCCTGCTTGACGAGAAGGCAAGGAGAAGGAAGGCAATCTCCGTCGTGGCAAACGCGAGCAGCACGCCCGGGAAGATCTTCCCGATATCCTCCTTCATCGAGGCGAAGAAAATCGTGTAGTCGACGCCGATGCCGAAGAGCAGTATGAGCCCCACCAGAGAGAACACCGTGAAGCTCTGCCCGAAGAATGAGAGCGTCTCGACGCTGAAAAGCATGCCTGCGGCAAGAGGCACCAGGCAGGCTGCCATGAGCCTGAACCCGCCGGAGAAGAGGAGGAACACCAGCGAGAGCGCCGCTCCCATGGCAAAGAAGCTGAGGAGCGATGACTTTATGTCGCTCATGACATCCGAAAGTATGCCCGACATGTTCATCCGCATGAGGCCGAGAGAGGTCATGGCCCTGTCACAGGCCTCAGTGCCGCCGTTGATCCTCACCAGGGCCGCGCATCCCTCGGCTCCGCAGTAGAGCTGGTCAGAGTATGGCGCGAACATTTTGCTGGCGGCCACTGACGCCGGTGAATGCACTCTGAAGTCAGGCTCTGAGACCTTCACTCCGGCCTGCTTCCAGAATGACTTCACCGCAGGCCACAGCTTCCTGAACTGCTCGATCTGCTCCTTCTGCTGATAGCTGGGCACCAGCCACACGGCCGGGGACGACCAGCTTCTCACCTGCCGGCTGCTCCGGAGCCTCCGGAGCTCCTTTTCTGCCTTCACCAGCTTCTCGGCGAGGCTCTCGATGCTCTCAGCCCTGATGGAGTACATCCGGCTCTTGTTTATCTCATTGATTACATGGATCCGGTCCTCAGCTCCCGCGGTATAGGTGCTGATGTCATCATTGGTCCTGAAGTTCATGAAGGAGAAGCTCATCAGGACGACAGACGCAGTTCCGGCGAGAGCCATCACCCGGAACCAGCCAGTGCCCCTTATCCTGAAGGTTACCGGAGAGACGAACCTGCAGAATGAGGGAGGGAACAGAGCCGTATTGAGGAAGGATACGAGGAGCCCTGCGGCAGCGATGATGCTCACCTGGATGAGGATCTGGTTGAGCGTGAAGGCAAGCGCCGCAAATGCTATGAGCGACGTACCAAGACTGAAGAGGAGCGACCTCACGAGCGGCTTCGAATTTCCCCTGCTGGATCCTGCATAGATGCAGTGGACCGGATAGTCTGAGGCAAGCCCGATTACAGGCGACGCGAGAAGCGCCGACACGATATGCACCGAGCCTGTAATCAGGCAGCAGATCGCCGCTCCTGCCATGCATGAGAGAATGACGCTGACCGTTACGTAGAGCACCGCCCAGAGCGAGCGCAGCAGGAAGGCTGCGGCAAGCAGGGAAAACGCAAGCGTGATGGCGGTGATGAGCTTTATCTCCCTGACGCTCCGGTTTACGATTTTAAGCGAGCTGAACAGGTTGCCGTGGTGCAGTATGCCGATGCCGAGCTCACCGTAGCGGCTCTCCAGCTCCTCCACCTCCTCAGCGAGCTGCTTCTGCCGGGCAAGGGAAAGCCTCTGCCTGACCTGGCCGCGGAGGACATAGTACCCGGCCGAGCCGTCCTCCCGGTAGCGGAGCCCCTCCTTGATTCCGGAGTCAAACACCTGCTCCCTGATGATGCTCCGCTGGGCAAGGAACGGATCGCTCCTGATCTCCCTGATGGAGGGGGCCCCGAAAGGGAGGTAAAGCTGGGTATAAAGATAGTCAGTGAGCGCGCTTTCCGAGAGGAACACGTCAGGTATCGACACGCCGGTGTATCTCATCTGGTCAATCTGGCTTCTGAGGAGGCGCTTCTCCTTTCCGCTGATGCGGCACTGCATGCTGAGGTCCTTAAGCTCGGCAAGCTCTGAACAGATATTTGACGCGATTACCGCGGAGTCAGTCTGAACGTCGAATACCACCGTGCCCTCAAGGGAATTTATCACCCGTGAGCGCAGCGCGGAGCTCCTCTGGCTGACCTCTGACTTCATCAGGGACACGAGGCCGGATCCGACCTGATCCGGGTCAAATGACCTGAAGCCAAACACAGCGGACAGGACCAGGCACAGAAGGTAGACCGCCCTAACGGCAGCCAGCCTGGAGCTCTTCCGGCTCATCATCTCTCTTCTCCGAATGATCCGTTAATGTAATCGTTGAAATCATATGCCCGTCGCTCGCGTCAACCGACTCGATGCTGTTGAGGTATGAGGATCCGTAAAATCTGATAGGTCCGGAGAGCATCTTGAAGTCATCCTCGGCGGGCTCGATGACGAAGGTCCACCACTCTCCCTTCTCTGAGTGTGCGCTGAGGCGGAACACCCTCCAGGCAAAATCAAGATCGCCCGTGAATATCGACGCCACAGCCTTGATGAAGAGACCGTTCATGGTCTGCTGATCAAGTATTCTCTCCTCGCTTCTCCGCCCGTCAATCGTAATGATGAAGGTGCTGAGCGCCGAGTCTATCCGGTAGCTTACCGGGATAGGCTTCTCTATGAGGAAGCAGATTACCGAGCCGTCAACCTTCAGGTACCCTGACGACTCCTTCCTGATGGAGCCGGGGGACGATACCTGCCGGAACTTTGCAAAGACATAGGGCTTCCTCAGCCTGTGGAAAATTATGCCGGCGGCAGGCGGGAGCTTCTGCCTGCTTTCCTCGACGCCCGGGAAGCTGAAGAGCTCGCTGCCGGCAGCCGCGCTCCCGACCGTGCTGCCTTCAGCTTTGTTGATGGAGAAATCTCCTGTGCCGCTTTTGTGCGGGCTCGCCTCCTGAGCGTCTGCTGACTCCGCGGCCTTCTCTGGCTGCCCGGAAGCCGCCGCGCACATCTCAGGCAGCAGAGCGAGAAGCGCCGCGGCAGAAATGGCGAGGAGCCCCGAACGAAGCCTCATGAAATGAAAAGCCAGGCTCACTCTACTCCAGAAGCTCATGATCGATGCCCTTTACTCCCCTGAAAAGGGAGAGACTGTCCCGTCCGTTCGCCACGCCGCTCCGGTAGGCTGAGGCCTCAGCGCTGTTCACATAGCGCCTTCTGCTCCTTATCGTGCGCTGATCGTACCTGCCCTTGTACTCCTCGATCATCATTCTCTCATTGTCGGCTACCGCGAACTTCGTTACCTTCTCGCTGATGGCCTCGAGCCAGCCTGACATGTAGAACGCAACCTGCTTCCTGGTATTGCTGCTGATCATGCGGCTCACCAGGCTGTCGAGATCCACAAAAAGATCCATGCCGTACCGGCGCCTGAGCTCGGGAAGGCTCTCCATGACCGAGGCCTTCACTTTGTTCCTTATCTCCTTCGAGGCGTCCTTCTTGACGTTGGCCGCCTCCCTCGAGAGTATGGTGAAGACATACACGGCAGACTCGAGCCTGTCCTTCGGCCCGATGAAGATAATCGTCCTAAAGCCCGATCCGCTCTGGTCTGACATCAGGTAGTCAAGCCCGAAGGCGTTCGCTATGATCATGCCGAGCCTTATGGAGAGCCTGCGCTCGCGAAGGGGCGAGAGCACGTCAGCCCGCTCCTCGCCGATGTCGCTGAGCATCACCTCCTTCACTGTGAGATGATTCCTCATCATCAGCTTCTGGGCCTGGCTCAGCGCGATGGCAGCCTCGTTGGGGTTCGCCGAATGGCTGAGGGCCATGAGCTTCTTTATTCTTTCAAGAATGTCATCCTTTGTCTTCATAGCGTGGCCCTGAACAAACTGAAAATTCTGAGAAAAACGCGCCTCTGATTTTATCAGAAAAAGACGGGATTAAGACTTTAGCGGACTGGAAGCATTGGAGACTGCATTGCCGCGCGGGAAAACAGGAAAGGCGCGCCTCTGCGGCACGCCCTGGAAACAAAGCCGGCAGCCTTCGCCGCCGGTACGTGTGCCCCGGATACTCCGGGGCGCGGTCTGGCTTACTCCTTATAGGTGAGCTCGCCCTCCGAGAAGCCCAGCGTTATGAGCTTCCCCGGAACAAGCTTCCCGCTCAGGATGAGCTTCGCGAGAGGATCCTCAAGGCAGTTCTGTATTGCCCTCCTCAGAGGCCTTGCGCCGAATGCCGGATCATACCCGACCACGGTAAGGTGCTCCCAGACGGTATGGTCGAACTCAAAGTGGTAACCCATGCCGGCAAGCCTATCCATAAGGGTCTTGAGCTGGATCTTCGCAATCTGCTCAATCTGCTCCTTTCCGAGGGAGTGGAAGTACACGATGTCATCAATTCTGTTGAGGAACTCCGGCTTGAAGTGCGCCTTGAGCACTCCGTCAAGCTCCTTCTTGATGTCCTCCTCGCTCTTTGAGTTCTCGGTCTCCCTCTGGATGATGTCAGAGCCGAGGTTCGAGGTCATGATGATAATCGTGTTCTTGAAGTCAACGGTCTGGCCCTGTCCGTCGGTCAGGCGTCCGTCATCAAGGACCTGGAGCAGGATGTTGAACACATCTGGATGGGCCTTCTCAATCTCATCGAAGAGCACGACCGAATAGGGTCTGCGCTTTACCGCCTCCGTAAGCTGGCCGCCCTCCTCATAGCCAACATAGCCAGGATCCGCTCCGACGAGCCTCGAGACCGAGTACTTCTCCATGTACTCCGACATGTCAATCCTCACAATCGACTTCTCGGTGTTGAAGAGGAGATCCGCAAGAGCCTTGCAGAGCTCGGTCTTGCCGACGCCGGTCGGTCCCATGAAGAGGAACGATCCTATCGGGCGGTTCGGATCGGAGAGCCCTGCGCGGCTTCTCCTGATGGCGTCAGAAATTGCCTTCACTGCCTCATCCTGCCCGATGACTCTCTTATGGAGCTGATCCTCCATATTGAGCAGCTTCTCCCTCTCGCCCCTCAGCATCTTCGATACCGGGATGCCGGTTGCCTTTGAAACGACATCCGCGATGTCCGCGTCGGTTACCTTGTTGTGAAGGAGCGTATCACCGCTCAGGTCGATCTCATTGCTCTTCTGGAGCTTCTTCTCAAGGGCAGGGATGACATCGTACTTCAGCCTGCCGGCCTCAGTGTAGTTGCCGTCCCTCTCGGCCCTCTTCTGGTCAAGTATCGCGTTGTCGAGCTCCTTCTTGAGATCCTTGGAGCCGGAGAGCGCGGCCTTCTCGACCTTCCACCTCTCGTTTAGGGCCTGCGACTCCTTCTCCTTCTCCTCAATCTCCGCGGTGATGTCGCTGTAGCGCTTCTTGCTCGCGTCATCAGTCTCGTTCTTCAGCGCCTGCTGCTCCATCTTGAGCTGTATGAGGCGGCGGTCGAGGCGGTCAAGCTTCTCGGGCTTGGAGTCCATCTGCAGCCTGATGCTGGCGGCGGCCTCATCGATGAGGTCGATTGCCTTGTCCGGGAGCTTCCTGTCGGTGATGTAGCGGTTTGAGAGCGTCGCAGCAGCAACGAGCGCCGGATCGGTGATCTGGACGTTGTGGTGCAGCTCGTAGCGCTTCTGGAGTCCCCTCAGGATCGCGATGGTGCTCTCCACGCTCGGCTCGCCGACGAAGACCTTCTGGAACCTGCGCTCAAGGGCCGGATCCTTCTCGATGTACTTGTGGTACTCGTCAAGGGTCGTCGCGCCGATGCAGTGGAGCTCGCCGCGGGCAAGGGCGGGCTTGAGCATATTGCCGGCGTCAAGCGCGCCGTCTGTCTTGCCGGCGCCTACGACGGTATGGATCTCGTCGATGAAGAGTATGACCTTGCCCTGCTGCTTCTTGAGCTCGTTGAGGACAGCCTTAAGCCTCTCCTCGAACTCGCCGCGGTACTTGGCGCCTGCGATGAGCCCGCCCATGTCAAGGGAGAGAAGCCTCTTGCCCTTGAGCCCCTCGGGAACCTCCTTGTTGACGATTCTCTGGGCCAAGCCCTCGACAATCGCGGTCTTGCCGACGCCCGGCTCGCCGATGAGGACCGGGTTGTTCTTGGTCCTTCTCTGGAGAACCTGCATGGTGCGCCTGATCTCCTCATCGCGGCCGATGACCGGATCGAGCGTGCCCTTCTCGGCCTCCGCCGTAACGTCAATGCAGAACTTGGCGAGTGCGCCCCTCTTCTGCTCGGCGTTCTGATCGTCAACGCTGTCGCCGTTTCTCATCTTATTGATTGCCTCCCTGACCTTATTGTCGTCAAGGCCGTACTTCTGCATGATCTGACCGAGAGCGTCACGGTCAAAGCAGGCCGCAAGGACGAAGAGCTCCGATGAGATGTACTGATCCTTGAGCTTTACCGAGAACTTCTCGCAGAGACCGAGGAGGTTGGCAAGCTGCGGCGAGAACTTGACGTCTCCGCCCACGCCGCTCACCTGCGGCAGGCTGCTGATCTGGGAGTCGATATCATTCTCAAAACCGGTGAGGTCAGTTCCCAGCATTTTGAGAAGCGCGACAACCGAGCCGTCCTTCTGCTGAAGGAAGGCCTTCATCAGATGCACCGGCTCGATAAACTGGTTGTCATTTCCAAGCGCCTGCCTCTGCGCCTCATTGAGGGCGTCAAGGAAGCCGCTCGTAAGATTGTCCATATTCATTTTCTCTCTCCTGTTTTTCTCTTCTGGAGGAATATATGGAGGCAGGCATGCGCATAAGCAAGAACGCCGGATAAATTTTTACAGCGCTGAGGCGGGAGGAGAATCAGTTCAGAACGAAAATGACGTGACGGCCGGATGCTCCACCGGCCGCGGAATGTGTCAGGCTGGATCCAGCCAGATGAGTGCCGCGCCCCTCCCGGTCCTGCCGTCGCGGCGGTAGGAGAAGAAGCGTGACGGATCGCTGTAGGTGCAGAGTCCGCAGTCGCCGATGTTCTCCTGCCTGAGCCCGGCTCCTGAGAGCCTTCGCACCGCAAGCACCGCAAGTGAGCAGAGGAAGTGCCCCGGACGCGAGGGCCTGAAGGCATCAGCGGCGCCGCTGTCTGCGGAGATGAACGCGGATCTAACCTCGTCCCCGACCTCAAAGGCGCTCCTGCCTATCCTGGGGCCCAGCCAGGCGCGGATTTCCCCGGGATCTGAGGCCATGGCAGCCACAGTTTTCTCAAGGACTCCAGCGGCGAGCCCGCGCCAGCCGGCATGGGCCGCTGCTATCGTGCCAGATGCCGGATCAAAGAAGAGGACAGGCAGGCAGTCCGCGGTCATAATCGCAAGCGGGAGTCCTCTTTTACAGGTAACGAGCGCATCGCCCTCGGGGGCGCCCTGTCCGGCATCCTCTCCCCAGAGAACATCGGTGCCGTGTACCTGGGTTACGTAAACCGGATCGGCAGGGAGAGCGAATTTACGGACGGCAATCGAGCGGTTCTCCAGTACAAGATCCCGGTCATCGCCGACATGGAGCGCGAGGTTGAGGCTCCCATAGCAGCCGGCGCTCACCCCGCCCTGTCTCAGCGTGTACCCGGCATGGACAAAGGGAGGAACGTCCCAGCCTGCGCGGATGAGGCCCGCCTCAGTCATAGACATACTCTCCGGGATGCTCGGAGAGGTCGCGCCTCAGCACCGCGTAGAGCTCATTGAGATCATCTGGGATCGGGGACTCGAACGAGACCTCAAGCCCGGTCGAGGGGTGGATGAACATCAGCTTTGCCGCATGGAGTGCCTGCCTCGGGAAGCCGGTTACCTTGCGGTTGAACTCCTCGTCGGCGCCCTTGATGTATCTTTTTCTCCTGAGGCCGTAGAGAGGATCCCCGACCAGCGGATGGTTGATATGGGCCATGTGCACTCTGATCTGGTGGGTCCTTCCGGTCTCAAGGCGGACTCTTATTCTGGTGTGCGCGCGGAACCTCTCGAGGACCCGGTAGTGGGTTACCGCCTCGCGGCCCATGCCCTCCGGGACAACCGCCATCATGGTCCGCACGGTCCGGCTTCTCCCAATCGGCGCATCAACCGTGCCGCCCGCGGTAAGGACTCCGACAACGACAGCCTCGTACTCGCGGACGACCTCATGCTTTGAAATTGCCTTCACCAGCTTGTTCTGCGCCTTCTCAGACCTTGCCACAACCATGAGCCCCGAGGTGTCGCGGTCAAGGCGGTGCACAATGCCTGCTCTCGGAAGATGGGCGTTCTCCGGATAGCGGAACAGTATGCCGTTCATCAGCGTGCCGTCATGCACTCCGGCGCCGGGATGCACGACAAGCCCCGCAGGCTTGTTTATGATGATGATGTCCTTGTCCTCGTAGACAGTCTCGAAGGGAATGTCCTGCGGCTCCGCCAGGTAGTCATCAGTGAGCTCAGGCGTCAGGCCGATCTCAATGCCGCTCTCGACGAGGGTTCTCGGAACGGTGCAGACCCTTCCGTCAAGGGTTACGCGCCCCTCCTCTATCCATTTCTTGATCTTGCTGCGCGAGTAGTCAGAGTACAGGGACGCGAGAACCTGATCGAGCCTTCTTCCGTGCTCCTCATCGCCGGCGGTCCTCACCAGCTCCTGGTTTTCATCATCATAGAATTCCTGTGCCATCAGCGCCTCCTTTTGGCCGATCTGAATGATTCGCCTCACGCGGTTTCCCATTCTAACCGATTTGCGGCAATTTCTTCCTCCGCCGCCGGGGCGCAGCGGCCATATGCCGGAACCGGCCCTTTCATTGTATAATCTGCAGGATGGCACCAGGAACTGATACTACAAGACCTATAACAAAAATATGAAAAACCTGCTCAGTCTGATTCCCGTTCTTGCTTTCTTCATCGCCTTCAAAATGGCCGGCGATGATCCAAACCCTATAGTGTACGGGACCAAGTGGCTCATCGGCTCGACTGTCGCGGTCCTGCTGCTCATGCTCTGCATCTACCGTAAGCTGACGAGAATGGAGCTCATCCTTGGAGGAGCCGTCCTGCTCTTCAGCGGCCTCACCATAGCATTCGACAATCCGGCCTTCATCAAGTGGAAGGTGTCAGTGATGAACATCATCTACGCGGCGGTGCTCCTCGGCAGCAGGTACATCTTCAGAACCAACCTGCTCTCCCTGTTCATGCACCGGTACCTCCCCATAAAAAAGAAGGAGGAGGACGCCTGCAACATCGCGCTTTCCTGCAACTTTCTGCTCATAGCCGCGGTCAATTACGTGCTGGCCTTCCGGCTTGTCAGCCTGCTTGGCTGCACTCCCGCCGAGGCCGACAGCATCTGGATGAATTTCAGGACATTTGGCATCCCTGTGATCGATGTTCTGTTTTTCACCGGACTCTTCATCTACATTTACCGTAAGCTGCCTCCTGAGATGAAGACGCCCGAGGGCGTCTCCGCCGAAGGCAGCGGGAATGAAGTATCAGAAAAGAAGGAGAATACTGACTGATGTGGTATCTGGTATATGCTGAGGACTACAGCGGTTCCCTTGAGGGAAGGAGAAAGGCCCGCCCCGCCCACCTCGCGAGGCTCAGCGCTCTCGCCGCAGAAGGACGTCTCATCCTGGCAGGCCCCAACCCTGCCGTTGACAGCGAGAAGCCTGGCGACGCAGGATTCACCGGCAGCACTGTGATTGCAAAGTTTGACTCACTTGAGGAGGCAAAGAAGTGGGCTGACGAGGATCCGTACGTCGCAGCCCACGTCTTCGAGAAGGTGACTGTAAAGCCCCTCCTCATCACCGCCAAGCCTTCCTGCGCTTTTTTCTGAGAGGTTCAAATGCCAGCAAAAGTCAAGGTTACGCGCGCAGTCATTCCGGTGGCCGGACTCGGCACCAGGATGCTGCCTGCCACAAAGGCAATCCCCAAGGAAATGCTCCCGATCGTCGACAAGCCGCTCATCCAGTACATCGTCAATGAGGCGGTCCAGGCCGGCATCAAGAACATCATCCTGGTTACCCACTCATCAAAGAACTCTATAGAGAACCACTTCGATACCAGCTTTGAGCTTGAGGCAACTCTGGAGAAGCGTGTCAAGCGCCAGCTGCTCTTCGAGGTCCAGAACATCATCCCGAAGGACGTCACCATCATGCACGTGCGCCAGGGCATCGCCAAGGGACTTGGCCACGCCATCCTCTGCGCGCATCCTCTTGTCGGGGACAACCCGTTTGCCGTCCTCCTGCCGGATGTCCTCATCGATGACGCGATGAGCAACCTCTACAAGGACAACCTTGCCGAGATGAAGAAGCGCTTCGAGGAGACCGGAACCGGACAGATCATGGTCGAGAAGGTTCCCCATGAGGAGGTCTCAAGCTACGGAGTTGTGGACATCGGCGGCAGGACCATGGATGACGGAGCATCAGTTCCCATCCAGTCCATTGTCGAGAAGCCCAAGGTTGACGAGGCGCCGTCAGACTACGCTGTAGTAGGACGCTACATCCTGCCGAAGGAAATCTGGCATCTTCTGAAGGAGACTCCGCCCGGAGCAGGCGACGAGATCCAGCTTACCGACTCCATCGCCCTCCTCATGAGGGAGAAGGAGGTCGACGCCTACGAGATCAAGGGACAGAGCCACGACTGCGGCAACAAGCTCGGCTACATGGAGACCAACATGCTCTATGCGGCGCGCCATCCCAAGATCGGCAACAGCTTCAAGGCTTTCATCAAGCAGTTCGCCGCAACGCTCTGATTTAAAAGGGGATCAGGCAAGGAAAGGCGCAGGATCGCCTGATCCCTCACGAAGCACCTTTATCTCCCCGTCTGCCATGTCGATGACCGTGGTCGGCTCGGCGGGGAGCACTCCTCCATCGACTATCATGTCGACAGACTTTCCGATTTTCTCCGCTATCTCCTCAGGATCCGACTCCGGAACAGCGTTTCCCGGAAGTATGAGGCTTGTTGACATCACCGGCGCGTGAAGCTCGGAGAGCATCGCCTGGGTGATGGCAAAGTCCGGAACCCTGAGGCCGATGGTCTTTCTTCTTTCATTCATCAGCCTGCGGGGCACTTCCTTGGTTGCCTGGAGGATGAAGGTGTACTGCCCCGGCGTGTGCTTCCTCATCAGGCGGAAGCAGGTGTCGGAGACAACCGCATAGTTCGAGAGCTCCGAGAGGTCGCTGCACACCAGTGTGAAGTTGTGGTACTTGTCTATATCCCTGATCTGGCAGATCCGGTCCATGCCCTTCTTGTTCTCAAGCGCGCAGCCCACCGCGTAGCCCGAGTCGGTCGGATAGACCACGACTCCGCCGTCAGCGATCGTCTTTACCGCCTTTGCGATAAGCCTCGGCTGCGGCGTTACCGGATGGATCTCAATTATTTCAGGACGCATTGTTCTCTCCGAAAAATTCTGAAATTCTGTCTGCAATCTTGCCTGCTGTCCAGATGGGGACGGCCTTTGAGGGCATGAAAAGATTCTTACCGAGAGTGCGCCACTCACTTCCCCGGTCATGGAAGTCAGATCCCATTGAGCCATAGAGCTCCAGGCTCCTCGAAAGCTCCGCAAGACGGTCCGAGTCTGAGGGCCCCATGCCGCAGGACGTGACCTCTATCCCGTCTCCGCCAAGCTCCTTGAACTCCCTGGCAAGCGCTGTAACCATCCTCCCTGTAAGGCGCTGATACCTAAGGGGATGGGCAAAAACCGCAAGGCCTCCGGCATCGTGTATTACATCGACGGCCTCGCCGACGCTCATCCAGGATGACTGGCAGTACGCAGGAGCGCCGCGCACCAGATATTTATTGAAGCAGGAGGCGTAGTCTCCCGCGCCGTGGGACTCAAGGTACTGACCGAGGTGCTTCCTCGTAGGCATGCCGCCCTGGTCTATCATCCCGGAAAAATAATCCGTGATGCCGGCGAAGCCAAGCGCCTCAAGCTTTTCCGCCATGCCGAGGATCCGGGATGTTCTCCGCTCCCTCTGGGCCTGCTCGGCGGCCTTGAGCATCCTGCTTCTGGGATCGATCTCAAGTCCTACTATATGGATCTCAAAGCTCTCGCCGTTGTGGTGCCATTTGGTTGAGAACTCTATCCCGGGGACGAGGCATACCCCGAGCTTTCTTGCGGCGGCTGAAGCGCGCTCCGTTCCTGAGGAGGTGTCATGGTCAGTCAGCGCAAGCACACTGACTTTTCTTTCCGCTGCCTCGCGGGCAAGCTCCTCCGGGGAAAGCTCACCGTCAGAGCAGCTTGAGTGGGTATGAAGATCAAATGACAGCATGGAGCCTCCCGGAATTTAGCGGCAAACGGCAGCCATCAGGCACATGCCTTGGCTGCCGGCAGGCATTTCCTGCCGGCGTAAATATACACCGAAACATCATTGCTGTACATTTGGGATTAAGGGAGCCCAGTGCAGAGTCTGCCAGCGCTAGGGCTGTTTTTCCCCGCCTGCAGCCTCAGGCGCGCCCTTCAGATCGCCCCAGTGCGACTCCCTGATTCTCTGCTCGAGATCCTTCATCTCCTTGGTCGCGACCGATCTCAGGATCATCCTGTTTGATCTGTCGTAGGTGAAGTAGCTCCAAATCCAGTCAAAGAACACTGAGAGCTTGTTCTTCACGCCGAGTATCGACATGAGGTGGACAAACATCCAGATAAGCCAGGCAAAGAAGCCGCCGAAATGCATTCCGGCAATGTCGGCAACAGCCTTGTTCCTGCCGATAGTCGCCATCGAGCCCAGATCCCTGTAGCGGAACGGCGCCTCCTTTCCGCCTTTGGCGATGGCCAGGAGGTTCCTTGCGACCAGATCTCCCTGCTGAATCGCGGGCTGCGCCATCTGCGGATGCCCCTCAGGGTATGCCGCGTCGCCATGCATCAGCGCGATGTCGCCTATGGCGAAGATATTCTCCGTTCCGTCAACCCGGCAGTGCTCGTCAACCAGGATGCGGTTGCCGCGCCCGACGGATCCCTTTCCGATGCCGGGGATATCGGGGCAGATGACGCCGCCCACCCAGATGAGGTTCCTCGTCGGGATGCTCTCGCCGGAGTTGAGCACGGCCGCATGGTCAGCGTAGTCTGTAACCCTGGTGCCGAGCTTTACCTTCACTCCCATTTTCTCGAGAAACTTCAGGGACAGGGCCGATGCCTTCTCGGACATCCCGGGAAGGAGTCTCTTGGCGCCCTGCACGAGGATGATGTTCATCAGGGAGATATCCATGTCAGGATAGTCCTTCGGGACAACATACTTTCTCATCTCGGCCAGGGCTCCGGCGATTTCCACTCCGGACGGTCCTCCGCCGACAATCACCACGTTGAGGAGCTCCTGCCTCTCCTTCTCGTCAGAGCAGGTAATCGCCCGCTCGAAATTCGAGAGTATGGTGTTCCTGAGCCCCATTGCCTCCGAGACGGTCTTCATCGGCACCGCCGAGGCCTCGATGTTGCTGTTGTGGAAAAAGTTGGTCTTTGTCCCGCAAGCCAGCACCAGATAGTCATAGCTGAGCTTGCCGATGGAGGTCTGGATATAGTTCTTGTCGGCATAGACTGCCCTGAGCTCTGCCATGCGGTAGAAATAGTCCGAGCGGTCCTCAAAAAGCTTCCTGTACGGGAAGGAGATGTCCCCCGGCGTCAGGCCGGCCGTGGCGATCTGGTAAATAAGCGGGGGAAACTGATGGTAGTTGTTCTTGTCTATGAGGACCACCTGGTAGTCCGAGTTCTTGAGGTCCCGGGCAAGGCGCAGCCCGCCGAAGCCTCCTCCGACGATTACCACCCTTTTCTTTCCGTTGTCAGCTATATTGAAACTCATCTTTGAGGCCTCTCATGTCAGAAACAGCACGGCTGTGTCACTTTGGTCCCAGCCTGCCGCATGCCATTCATGGTGACACAGATCACAGAAACCCTTTGAGATCAGCATATATCACGCCAGCTCTCAGGTGCGGGAAGGAGACATCCTGCGTGTTCCTTCAGTCAGGGAAACAGCAGGAAATGCGGCAGTCCCCTGCCGCATCCCCATGTCAGAAAACGTTCCTGAACAGAACGCAGCAGCGCGAAATGAGCCATTCCGGTGCATATGCTGCAATTATACAGGCAGAATGCAATCCTGAGCGGCGCATTCTGCACGGCACTGCGGAGCCCTCAATGCCGCGCAATTGGGAAACAGCCGGCAAAACAGAGCCTTTAACCTGAAGGCCCCTGCCTCTGCGTCCCTAATCCCCGTCTTTCCGGTAAGTGCGGCGTGAGTGCCCGTCGTCCTGACGGCCTCTGAACCGGTCTCCGGGCCTGCGCGGCGCCTTCCCGGATGACGGGCGGTGCCAGTGCCCTGAGTGCTCAGAGCCTGATTTTCCGCCGAAGCTGCTTCTCTCAGGGCGCGAATGCCTCTTCTCGACGTTCTCATCCAGATCGAAAGAGTACTTCCTGCTCTCTGATGAGCGGCTGCCGCTCCTCTCAGAGCCTCGTGATGAAGGCCTGCGCTTTGACCAGGATGATCTCTCTGTGTCATCCCCGTCACGCCAGCCTGGCCTGTGCGGGAGAGGCTTTCTCCCTTCACTGCCCTCATCGCTGCGCCTCGATCTCCTGCTGCTCTCATGCGCGTCATCATCCTCACGGAAGCGCCTTTTCTCGAGAGGCGATGAGCGGCTCTTACGGCCCTTTCCGTAGGGGCTGTCCTTCGACGGGTTCCTGAACTGCCTGACCGCCTCGGTCTCGTCCGGGAGATCAACCATGTGCCTGAGGTAATTAACCTCGGAGAGCGAGAGCTCCTCCCACTCGCCGCGGCTCAGCGAGCGGCTCAGGGTAAGGTTGCCGTACCTGATTCTGATGAGCCTGCTCACCCTGAGGCCGACAGCCTCAAAAATCCTTCTTACCTCGCGGTTTCTTCCCTCATGGAGGACGACGTTGTACCACCTGTTGATGCCCTCGCCGCCAACGAAGGAAATCTTGTCAAAGGCAGCCATTCCGTCCGAAAGCTCGACGCCCTTGCTGAGCTTTTCAATAATCTCCGGGCTGATCTCGCCGAAAACGCGCACGGAGTACTCGCGCTCGATGACGTGCGAGGGGTGCATCAGGCGGTTCGCGAGCTCGCCGTCATTGGTGAAGAGAATGAGGCCGGTGGTGTTGATGTCAAGCCTGCCCACCGATACCCAGCGGCTGTCAGGGATAATCGGGAGCGCCTCGAATACTGACGGCCTGCCGTCCGGATCGTTCCTTGAGCAGATCTCGCCGTCAGGCTTGTTGTACGCAAGAACCCGGCAGGCTGGCTTGTCCATGGAGACCTGCGTGACAAACTTGTTGTCAACGTAAATCTTGTCTCCTGGGTTTGCCCTGTCGCCGAGCTTGGCCACCCGGCTGTTGATCCTGACCCGTCCTGCAGAGATAACCTGTTCCATTCCGCGGCGTGACCCCATGCCAATCTCGGCAAGGATTTTCTGAAGCTTTACACTCATATTTGACTCGTTTTCACTTGAAATGGATAAAAAAAGAGAGCGGCGCGCTGCGCCTCTCCCTAATATAACACGACAGAATCTTTTCTAACCAGGAAATGATGCGGCGAGGCTTACCCCGAAAAGGCTCTCGAAATTGGCGCTGGTCTGCTCGAGAACCCTCCCGTACTCAACGCCCTTCACCTCGGCGAGCTTCTCAGCGGTCTTCACCACGAAGGCGGGCTCATTGGAGCGCCCGCGGTAGGGAACAGGCGCGAGATACGGGGAGTCGGTCTCGACAAGCAGGCGGTCAAGCGGCACATACCGCGCAATCTCCCTGATGTTCTCCCCGCTCTTGAAGGTGATGATGCCGTTTACCGAAATGTAAAAGCCCGCGTCAAGGGCCTTTTTCACAAAGTCAAGGCTCTCGGCGCAGGAGTGGAATATTCCGCCCACATCCTCAGCGCGCTCTGACCTCACGATATTCCAGGTGTCAGCGGGCGCATTCCTCGCGTGAATCACGAGGGGGAGACGGAGCTCGCGCGCCACGGCAATCTGCCTGATGAAGTCGCGCTGCTGCGGTATCTTGGTGTCCGCGTCATAGTAGTAGTCGAGCCCCACCTCACCTATAGCTATCACCTTGGGGTTCTGGCAGCATTCCTTCAGCTGCTCCTCGGTCCACTCGGCGCTGATATTCTCGGGATGGGTGCCGGCCGTGAGCCAGACGTTGGCATATGGAGCCGAGTCGGCCGCCATCTTCTGGAAGGAGGGAAGCTCGCAGCAGATGTTCAGCATGTGCGTAACCCCTGCT
>Ga0256406_1003947_pt1 | contig 17661 bp, 12 predicted proteins | sample RumenRJG_03DNA_FD_185986 | JGI IMG/M metagenome (GOLD analysis project Ga0256406, IMG submission 185986) | Bovine rumen microbial communities from Lethbridge, Alberta, Canada - RJG_03 | ecosystem: Host-associated > Mammals > Digestive system > Stomach > Rumen | place: Canada: Alberta | collected...
CATCCTCAGTAATGGACGCAATTTCCAACTCAATGACTATACCCACCGCCTTGCTGTAGCAGGAGGAGACAAATTGATATTTGGTATACCATTCCATTCTGACTATTGTGGAGACCATGACCTAATTGCTGGTGCTAAAGGTGCTTTCAACGAAACAATGCATGGCCTATATAATCTTTCTGAAGAAGGCTGTTGCATTGAACTCCGCATCGTCATCAACAAGCTCAATTTTAAACGACTACCTAAAATGGCAGAGTATATCTTTAAGAATCTGCCCTTTGTCTCATGGGTGGCATTGATGGCTATGGAAGATACTGGTTATGCGGTTAAGAATGACAATACTATCTGGGTAGAGCCAATCGAATACACCAAACTACTGTGTGAAGCTGTCGACATACTTGACCAATGGCGAATACCTGTCTCTATCTATAATCTTCCCTTATGTCTCTTGCCAGCAACTCACAGAAAGTTCGCTGCACAGAGCATTTCGGATTGGAAAACAAAACATATTGATGTATGTGAACGTTGTGCTGCTAAGAGCAACTGCTGTGGGCTGTTCGCTACATCAAAGAAAACATTTAAAGGACTGAAAGCAATATGAAGCTATACGATGCTATAAAAGAAATTGTTAAGTTGAAAGGCAAGGACATTATTACAGATAGTGCTTTGTTGAACTATCTGAATGATTATCATGCCTTTGAAGAAAGGCCAGCTTCAAAACTTGTCCTTCGAGATCTAGTTAATGGAGGTTACTCTGACAAGATATTGAAGTTAGGACATCAAGATAGTAACTGGACTATAAAACTCAAGTCGTATGAGCACGACTTTGTAGATTCGTGTGGCTATAAGGAAGAGCTGGTTCTTTATGTGTTCCAATCATTGGCTTATGCAATTGACCTAACAGATAAGAAGCCAGGAGTGGGTATGGATGAAGTTCTCGACTTCCATCCTTTCTTTGACAATGAACAACTAATGCAGTCTGATTCAACTTCCACACCAGAACCAAAGCAAACGGCAGATTCTGTTGATGACACGGATTATCTCAAAATCGCTCAAGACTTTATAGAGAATGGCAAGTTAGATACAGCACGCTCGATAGCTGAGAAGATAGTTAATAGTAGTTCCAAAGATGATGAAAATACTATCAAGGCGACTATCATGCTTGGACATATTATGCGAAAGAAAAGCCATTATAAAGAAGCCCTCAATTACTATAACCAGGCCCTGAATGCCGAGGCAAATCTTCTTAACATTGGCGCCAAGGATTTACAGCATCGTATAACCAATCGTGAAGTTAAAGGCTTTGAGGACATTGATATACACTATATGTTCTGCCTTTTAGGCATAGGACATATAGATAAAAAAAGATGGTCGGAGTTCGTAAAATCAAAAGCTTCAAAAGGTAATTATTCAGCCTTATTGTATTGCGCACATTTAGGGATAGATCCACAAGAGCATATAAATATATTCTTTACAGAATATAATGAGTTAAGAATAGGTGACTTTCTTTACGAAGATGGTTCATTCGCACATGAACAAAGTAAATTAAAAGTCCCTATAGGTGTCGTTTTTTCTTTAGAAACTTCTGACATAGAAAAACATAAGGGATGGGAACATGGTAGAATAGCTGCATCAGAAGGGTTACAATTGTCAAGACATCAATACTATCCACAATCACAATGGGGAAAGAGTATTGATTATTCTTTTCCACATACTCATTTTACAAGAGATGAAATGGGCCTACATATGTATGACTTGAAAAGCCTATATTCTGAATTATTAATAGATGACTTGTACGAAGAACCAGGTAATGCTTTTTATACTGCACGTCATTGGAAAATTAATATTCCCCTGCAAAACACGAGTAAGTGGTATTTACCAAATCATGAACAAGCTGCTCAGATGGTCCCTGTAATATCTTGTGGTTCGATGTGGACTTCTTCTCAATGCAATCAGAAGGAAGCAATAGAATGTATAAGTCGTTTAAGCAGTGGAAAACATATGACAATTTATCCAGAACGAATTATAGAAAATAAGTCTAACATTAATGATGTAGTCCCCATTTTTAGCTTTTAACGTCTATGGGAATATGTAAATTTTGCGGAAAACCCGCCGGACTTTTCTCTCATGCGCATAAGGAGTGCGAAGAGAAACATAAGCAAGGAATAACCTCGCTTGAGAGCGCCATGCGTTCATACTTCATGAACTCATTGGACATACGTTCTCTTGTGAGCCAAATCCAAGGAGTAAAGGCTAACAACTACGTGACAGACCCTGACATAGCTATATCTGCAGCCAAGAGCATCGATGAGTACACAGAAAGGATTCATTGGCCATTTCAGCATCGACAGCTCATACTTGTCCAGCAATTTTTAAATGTGATTGGCGTTCCATACAACACGGTAAACGTAAATGGTTCACTTGACAAGCTTGCTCAGAAGATGATACGTGGCTTTATGGCAGAATACTTCACGGGACAAAAGCCATTGCAACGTTCTATGCAGATTGCACATCAAGTAACACAGGCTTTGCCAATCAGCTACGACAAAGAACAAGAGGCATACTATGATATGCTTGAGCAGGCTGGCCGCAACTACACCAAGACGGGGGTAATCAACTACGCTGATCAGCAGAAAGTAGATGACTACGTAAATACCTTGGGATTATCATTGACTAACCTGCCAGCAAAATACCAAAACAGTGACATTCAGATGCTTGGTCAGTCTAAAATACTTGCTGAATTACAACAAGGGCAATTACCTCAGACAGGTGTTCAGGCACCTATTATACTTACAAGGGGGGAAGTTGCGCTGTGGTGTTACCCAGCAGTTACTATGTATCAAGAAAAGACTCAACGCGAGTATGTCGGGCGTACAAGCGGCTACAGTTTCCGAGTAATGAAAGGCGTTACATACCGCACTGGAGGCTTCCGTGGTCACCCGGTAGAGCATAGCTATATGGATAACATGGGTACGGGCTCACTGTATGTTACAAACAAGAACATCATTTATATGGGTCAACAGCGCAGTATAAAAGTTCCATACACTAAAATTATTGGCATCCAACCGTATTCTGATGGTATGGAAGTTCAAAGAGACGGAGCAAATGTCAAGCGCCTAATCTTTCAAGGTTTCGACTGTTCTTTTGTCCTCAATGTTATCAACGTTATAAACAATTCCTAAAAAACATGGCAACAGTAACTCTTTTTCCAGATAAACCACAGGAAACACAAACGGTAACCTATGACTACTCCTTCAATTCTCGGTATGACTATCATCGTGCCAGATTGTCCTTAGACTCACAAGGTAACTATGAGGTAAGAGTTGATGGAGTGGAAAACTCTACCTACGAAGCTTCTGCAAAGCGCAGCCCGAACTACAAGACAGGAATGTCCTATCTTGCTAATCAAATGCTTACTGCTATAAGCACTAACGATGCCGCTTACCGTGACATCTACAAGAATACTGTGCATCTTGCCATTGGTAGCTATAAAGAACTGGAGATGGCAGACACGGCGAAGAAGAGCGATGCAGATATTGAAGCAGAAGCAGACAATAAAGTCAAGAAAGCAGACTTGGCAAGCATTGTCCTCAAGAAGTTCAATAAAGCAACTTTTAGTGGAAAAGCACCATCTAAAGGCGAAGTAGAAGCAAGCCTGCGTGAGGAAGCCGACCATAAATTCTTTTCTGTATGGAAAAACCGTTCTGCAGAGAAGAACCAATTCGTAGACGAAAATGAAGAAGCTGTCCTCAAAGATCGTCAGGAGAAGTACAAAGAATTAAAATCTTATTTCGACAAAATACAGGACACACTGGGAGCAACTACAAATGCCGCTTACTTGAAAGAATATAATGAGAAGCGTAAGAACGCTGTCGATGATTACAACAATCGTCGAAAGGCTTTCATAGACGATTTGAAAAATCGTCGTGACGTGGCTGTAGGCTACCTAACTGGTCCTAAAGATTATGTCGACGATGGGATAAAAGACTTAAAGAACAAATCACATCTGCCTTTAAAGGTTAAGCTGACAACCAAATATGTCCAAAAGGAAAGTCTGCTAAACGTTGAAGCAACAATACCGAGTGTAATACCAGTCCCAGAGATTAAGGCATCCGTATTGTCATCTGGGCGTATAAGCATTAAGAGCAAACTCCAACGTGAGAAGAATCAGGACATAGTTCTTTGTCAGCTTGGCATAGCCTACTATTTATGCGGTTTCCTTTTCAATATCTCTGCAAATATCAAAACCATTCGTTTCTCGCTATTGGCAAGTGACAACGGAGACGGTTATTATTGGGTACAGTTCCCACGTGATCAGTTCTTTACCCTTGACTTCTCAAGCATAGACCCATTACTGACACTTGATCATTATCCTCATGTCATCAAATATGGGAAGATTTCTCTTGAACTCATCAATGCCAGTGATTTCAAGGCAAAGATAAACGATGCACTATTAATAGCAGGTCAGGCATCAAGCTCAAACCAGACTGTATTATCATTGACCGATGCAGCTCACATCCTTGACGCAATGCCAAATGCGGTTGACTTGAAAAAGGCTGTAGACGATGCAAAAACCAAAGGTCAGTCAGTTGTGGTGGCAGACAAGAAATACGAGAACATTCTTAAAGAACTATGAAGTTTAGAAAGATGATAAGACACGGATTAAGAACTACGTTGCTTCTCACCATAGGAGCAACAATAATCTCATGTAACTTGTATGGGCGCAAATCTGGCAAGGGCAAGCTGTATTTGGACGGGGCTCCCAATACAGAGGCAAAGGCTAAAACTACCCTAAGATCCGAGGCTGACACCGCTCCAACAGATTACGAAATACCTGCTTTACGCAAGAATTCGGGAGAAATAATCCTTCACCGCAAGGGCTATACGGTTTCATACAATCCTACGACAAAGATACCAAATTGGGTTGCTTGGCATCTGACTGCCGACCATACATCAGGTCAAGCCAAGCGTAAAGGTGTAGAGTTCCATGAAGATACAGATGTTCCCGAGCCACGTGCAAACACATTTGATTATATGCAGTCTGGCTACGACCGTGGTCATATGTGTCCTGCCGGAGATAACAAATGGGATATGGAAGCGATGGAGCAGTCCTTCCTCTTTACCAATATCTGCCCTCAAAATCACAATCTGAATATAGGCGATTGGAACGGCATGGAACAACAATGTCGTTGGTGGGCAAAGGACTTTGGCGACATTTACATAGTTTGTGGCCCTATACTATTCCATCAAAAGCACAAGACTATCGGTAAGAACAAGGTTGTTGTTCCAGAAGCGTTCTTTAAGGTTGTTCTTTGTATGAAGGGCACTCCTAAAGCGATTGGTTTTATCTACCGCAATGCAGAAGGTGGACGTCCGTGGGGCGATTATGTCAATACCGTTGATCAAGTAGAGCGCATCACTGGCTATGACTTCTTTCCAGCTTTGCCCGATAGCATTGAGAATAAGATAGAAGCTCATGCAGATTTAAGCGAATGGCCAAAATAAAGATAGGTAATAACTGATGACAAAAGATATACGCAAAAGCATCTATAACATCATTAACCCCGATAATTCGGGCAATATATGGTCAAGGGCATACAACTGGATTATGCTCTTAGCTATTGTCGTTGGTCTGTTTCCAATGATGTTTAGGAAGCAATGCGCATTGTTCACGTGGTTTGACATCGCATCTTGCTTCTGCTTCTTAGTGGACTATATTTTGCGCTGGTTTACAGCTGACTATATCAGAGGAAAGAAAGATTTGAAGGCTTTTGTGTTCTATCCATTCACGTTTATGGCAATCATTGACTTGCTTTCAATATTGCCAACTTTGAGTCTGTTAAGTCCGGCATTCAAGATATTCAGAGTGTCGCGAGTATTCAAGATACTACGTGTCATCAAATTCATTCGCTACTACGAGCCTTTAGTTATCATCATCGCCGTCATCAAAAAGCAGCGAAAGATATTGCTTACAGTATTATCACTTGCTGTTTTCTATATCTTCGTGACAGCACTGATTATGTTCAATGCAGAGTCATCCATAAACCCAGAGACGGGTGGGCCGCTATTTCGAGATTTCTTTGACGCACTATATTGGGCAACCTGCACCTTGACGACGGTAGGTTATGGGGACATCTATCCTGTCACAGACCTTGGTCGCTTAATCAGTATGCTTTCTTCCCTTATGGGAATAGCTATCATCGCCCTTCCATCCGGCATCATCACAGCAGGATACATGGACGAATTGCGTGAACGGTCTAATCAAAATAAATAAAAACGATTACAGAATATGAAGAAACTATTATTTTTGTTTACAGCATTGTTGATTAATGCTTTATCCATAGGTGCACAAACGAGATATACTACTACGAATCTTAATTTGCGCTATGGACCTGGCATAAACTATAGTATTGTAACTGTTCTGCCAAAAGGCACGACAGTTACAATAGAAGATAATTGTGATTGTAAATGGGTTCCTGTTTCGTACAAAGGTCGTATTGGTTACATACGTACATTATATCTGTCAAGAAACAAAATAGGGACAAATTCGGCTAGAACAAATAAGAAAAGAAATTATCGCAAGAGCTATTATACTCGCAATGTAAGAGTACGTTATTACACTAATAGCTACGGGAACAGAGTACAATCTCCTACTTACTATAATTCAAGACCAGCGGGTGCAACCGCCCTCTGTCGAGATGGGTCTTATAGCTTTAGTCAAAGCCATCGTGGAACTTGCTCCCATCATGGTGGTGTGGCTCAATGGTATAGATAAATAACCAGAAACAACCCATAAAAATGCTTGTGTTATGAATTGGCCTAAGATAAAAATAAAGCGAGAGAATGGAGAATTCGCAGTAGCTCAATCTCCAGTAATTATTTCCGCAAGCCGCAGTACAGATATTCCTGCATTTTATGCGGACTGGTTCTTTAATCGCTTAAAGAAAGGATACTGTGCATGGACAAATCCATTTAATGGAGTAAAAAGCTACGTCGCATTTCGAGATACAAGGTTCATTGTCTTCTGGTCAAAGAATCCTGTGCCGTTGTTAGACCATCTTGACGAACTCAAAGACAGAAATATCGGCTGCTATATACAATATACGCTGAACGACTATGTAAAGGAAGGTCTTGAGAAGGGAGTACCAACTTTAGACAAACGCATAGACATTTTCAAGCGTTTGGTAGAGAAATTGGGCAACGGTCATGTAATATGGCGTTTCGACCCACTAATGCTCACGGATGAAATAAACGAAGATCTGCTACTTGAGAAAATCAGCAATATTGCTGAACAACTTAAGGGATATACAGAAAAATTAGTTTTCAGTTTCGCCGATATTCTATCTTACAAGAAGGTAAAACGAAACTTGGATGATAATAATGTCCATTATTTAGACTGGCAGTCTGAACAAATGGTAGACTTTGCTCGAAGGTTATCTGATGCAAATAAAGAATGGGGCTTTAATCTTGCCACATGCGCTGAAAAGATAGACTTGTCCAAGTACGGAATTGAACACAACAAGTGTATCGACGATGACCTTATGATAAGGCTTGCATGGCAAGATAAGGCTTTAATGAATTTTCTTGGTGTTGAAATATACCAAAAGGATTTATTTGGCGTTATTCCAAAAGAAGCGATTGTGCTATCAGACAATCTATATGCTTTAAAGAAGAAAAACAATAAGGATACTGGGCAACGCATGTTCTGTGGATGTGCCAACAGCAAAGACGTAGGCCAATATAATACATGTCCACATCAGTGCGAATACTGCTATGCCAACACAACGAAAGCTTTGGCTCAGAGAAACTACAAGATGCATCTACTTCATCCTGATGCAGAAACAATTACTGGAGATTGAGGCAAATGAGCTATGAGGAACAGATAAAAGCAATTGGCACACCGACCATAGATGATTTCATCCATGCGGCTGCAAGTATGGTGCCTACTAACCTTAAGGACATGCCTTGGCATTGCCCGGGGATGAATCATGGCCAAGCCATATTGGACAAAGAAGAACAACTCAACTGCTATATGTCATCTTATGGAGAGATGCATAAGCAGAAAATGACAAAGATTCTGGCAGACTTCCCGTTCACTGAAATTAATGATGATTTTGAGGTAATAGATTGGGGATGCGGGCAGGGGTTAGGCACTATCTGTTTTATAGATTATATGCGAGCACATGGTCTTTATGGCAATCTCCAAAGAATAACTCTTATAGAGCCATCCTCTGTTGCATTGAAAAGAGCTGCATTCAACGTTAAAGCTCAAACTGGCAATGGTAAGGAAGTCGTATCAATATGTAAGCCTCTTCCTGCCAACAAGTATGACGCTGAGGCTATTGATAAGATTGAAGTAAGGTGTGGGATAGTAGTTCATCTTTTCTCAAACATTCTTGATATTCAGAGTATCGATTTAAAGATGCTGTCATCACTTATAGGAGGTACTGGCTACGTCCATTATTTTCTATGTGTTGGGCCTCTGAACTTTGGTAACGATCGTATTGACGCTTTTTTCCATTATTTCAATCTAGCAAATGGGGGTAAGGTGTTCTCCGAATATCGCAATGGTCAGTATGGCATTCTGAACAATGGACATTCTTTTGGATGCCTTACAAAAGGCTTTAAAGTAATTCGCGATAGTGGCAGGCCAATGCTTATACCTCTGAATTATTATCCTCCAAAACAATTCTTTGCAGCCTATGAATTGGATTGCTTACGTTGTGACCCATTAAATAATTTCAAATCGATTTATGGTAAGTTGAAAGTCTTTGACGTATTGGCACCTTTTGATATTGGCGCAGATGTGTATGAGGACGTACATCCCATATTGGCAGTATTAAACAATATCATAACAAGAGGTTTGCCCACAAGGGGAAGCAAATGGCTTGAAGATGCATTTCAGAAGCAATATGGTCTTTCTAATTATGAAGAGCAATACGGAGGATTCCGATATGCTGGCACTTCAAAGTACATACAATTAAAAGACAAAGAGACCCTCATAAAAATAGGTGTAGCGGTAGCTCGCCTTGAAAAGACTATAGTAGAGGCTGCTATTACCAATAGAATAGATATAAACCAACCAGTCTGGAAGGTTTTGGTAAAAGAAAACGACGTACCTTGCGCCACCCTTGCTTTTGACGACCTTGCGATAATGTTCAATCATCTGACCGCAATGACTGAAGATTATGCCAATCTTCATTTCCCCAAGGTTGAATTGGACATCATTAGCAAGTATGACAAAGTTAATTGGACCACCATTAGTAAAGTTAGATTCTTTTCTGGGACGAAATATGAGCTTCAACGGAAAGAATATGACATGGTGTTTGACATAGCTGTAGATGATTATTCAGATGCAGCGAATGTCAATTTTTCTGAGTTTGCGGCGAAGAATGACTGCTACTTCAATATTAGGTCTGCAAAAAGCATTGAGTCAAATCGCTATGTCTACACAACGGATCTAATTTGCTATAAGCCTATGTCAGTAAGAAATAGGCAGGGCATTTATAAAGCTATACCCGAGAATGTTGAGCATCTGAGGTACTTCCTTCAAATGATATTCCGAAAAGTGGATTTCCGTCCTGGTCAATTGCCAATCCTCACACAAGCTTTGCAAAATAAAAGTGTGATAGGGTTATTGCCAACAGGTGGTGGTAAATCTCTAACGTATCAACTTGCAGCGCTATTGGAGCCTGGAGTTTCTATTGTTGTAGATCCGCTAAGGTCACTGATGAAAGACCAATATGACGGATTAAAGAATAATCTTATTGATTGTTGCACATACATTAACTCCAGTATAAAGAATGACGCACCAACTTATGAACGTGACCATCGCGAGGAAATGATGGAAACTTCACAAGCTCTGATGATGTTCTTGTCACCAGAGAGATTGTGCATCTATAAGTTTCGCCAGCGTCTTAAGAACATGCACAATCTCAATGTATATTTTGCATATGGGGTTATCGACGAGGTGCATTGCGTAAGTGAGTGGGGACAGGACTTTCGTTTCTCATATCTTCACCTTGGACGTAATCTATACAGTTATGTCCTGCCAAAGAAAGGACATATAGCTTTGTTTGGCTTGACAGCAACTGCCTCGTTCGATGTATTATCAGACGTTGAGCGTGAGTTGTCTGGTTATGGCGCTTTCCCTTTGGATTCCAATACTGTTGTTAGATATGAAAATTGTAATAGGCTGGAGCTGCAATATAAGATAGAGAAAGTTGACATCGAGTTCGATCCAGACAGAAATTATGATCCAGCGCATCAACTTTCAGATTTGCCTTCTGCTGTAACCTTGACAGACAAATGGACTGTAAATGATAACAAAAAAGATTTTCTTAGAAAACTCTTGCCTATGATTCCGGGATATATCCGAGAATTACAAACTGATGATAGTATCAAGGAAATCAAAAAACGATTTAAGACAAGAGAGTCTTCTGTGAATATAGATAAGGCTGACCTTTCTACACCTATGCCAGATGACTTCTTATCACTTGCCAACAGCTATGATGAAGCAGGAATTGTCTTTTGCCCTCACAAGAAATCAACAGGCATAAGTGTTGTCAAAAACAAAGAGTCTCTAAGTTCCTTGACACAGGCAATAGGAACTTTTATGGGTTCAAGTGATAATGACGAGCAGACAGATGAAGTGTCTATGCGTAACCTTGAGCTTTTCAGAGACAACAAATTGCCTTTGATGGTTGCCACGAAAGCATTTGGTATGGGTATAGACAAGCCAAACGTACGCTTCACTGTCAATATGAACTATTCAAGTTCATTGGAAAGCTATGTCCAAGAGGCAGGACGTGCTGGACGTGACGGGAAAATGGCTTTAGCAATCATTCTCCTATCTTATTATGACTTAGTGCGTATAAACAATAGCTATCCTCAAAATGGCTTCCCTTATTGGATTATCAAGGGGAAATGGTTCAAAGCCGAAGACCTGAAGCAAATTCTGGATAAGTACAATATTCAAATACCAGATAGTTACATTGACCATTGCAATCCTATTTCTGACATGGTCAAACTAAAATGTCCCACAAATAACATCACCTACAAGCAAGGGCACTGCAACACTCAGACATGTAGATTGTTTTATAGCTGCCAGCTACGTACCGTGGCACAGAACATGCGTGATTGGATGTATGAGAAGGACTTAAAGGACTATCTTAAGCAGAATAAGATAAGACTTCCACATGAATACTTCGATTTCCAGAATGCTGACTATGATGCCGAAATGTTCTTCTTTGACAACAACTTCAAAGGTGAGTTGGCTGAAAAGATTCGCATGAATGACATTCTAAGCAAGGTTGACATTCGTTACTTCTATGGGGATGACAAGGAAATTAAGGAAGTTCAGCATGCGAAGGGCTTTATGAATGTGGTTCTAAATGCAGAAGTCGGACAAAAGATAGTCATACTTATCACTTACTCAAGTGATGAATATGCTGATGTTGCCAAAGCAATTTATAGACTGTGTTGTATAGGAGTTATAGATGACTTTACACAGCATTATGGAGTGACAGGTAAGCCCGAAACATATTACTTTCGAATCGTCTGTGAACGAAAGTCAGCTGGAGCATACTATCTTCGTCTCCGTGATTTCCTCATGAGATACTATTCTGAGGAGAAGGCAGACAATGAAGTAGATAAGGCTGCGATGCGTAAAGGCAATAACGAGATACACAAATGTCTCGGCTACTTGACCGAGTTTGTTTACGACAAAGTAGCTATAAAGCGTAAACGTGCCATCGATGACATGCAGCGGTTCTGCCTTGAGGGTATACGTTCGGACAAGGATTGGAAAGAAGTTAATGAGGACTTAAAGGATGAATTATATTATTACTTTAACTCCAAATTTGCACGTCATGGTTATCAAATATTATCGGGGGAGCCATTCTCGCTACTTGATGAATATAGTTCACTAAAGGAGAATGATCTGAATGGTGCATACAAAATCTTGTTCAAGTACCTGCGAGTAGTGGATGCAGATGTAGTTAGCGACTCCGGTTCACCAATAGATAGTATTAGACATTTGTATGGCGCAATACGACTGATTACCCATCGTTCTTTCAAGGAAATAAATCCTTGCATGTACATGTTGAACGTATATTGCTTACTATTTTTAAGACCTTGGCAAAATGAGGCCTTACTTAAAGAGTTACAGGATAATTTCAGAAGTGGGTACTATGGATTCAGAAAATTAGACAAACAATATGTGCATTTCCTAGACACCATAGAAAAGTTCTATAAAGAAATGGTAGGAAAAGGAAGAAATGCTGCAACAAAACAACAAATAGAAACACTAAGGTCATGGCAAATGGCACTTGAGGTAGAATATCATGCTAAATGGCTTCATGACTTTACAGACCAATATTGATAATAAACTTAGAAAGATATGGAAGAGAAAGATTTACTTTCCTCACTGGAAAGCCTCGAAAGAGATTTACAATCAGTTAATTCCGCACGTGAGCAGGTGGAATCAACTGTTAAGGCTTATCACGAGGTCGGAGCTAAATTCAACGATTATGTAAGTAATCTTGAAGCGGTGTCCGCAAATATAGCCACATTGGTAGAAACCATTAAAAACGAGCGTTCAGCCTTTAGTTCTTCAATGGATGAGACAACGAAAGCTAAAATCAGAGAACTTGATGATGAGATAGGCCGCTTCAAAAATTCAATTGAGCCCCTGCTTTCTCAGTACAAAGCTACTGCTGAAAGCCTCCAGACAAGTGCTCAACAGAGTTTGACAAAAGCTGTTAGAGACCTCAACACAACAAGTCAGCAAATCGGCACGAAGTTCAAAGAGTCGTGTGATAACTTAACAAAACAGCAGACTTCTTCCATCGAATCAAAGCTAACTGAACTAGTAAATGGGGCTAAGAACGAGTTCTCTCAGATGAGCTCAAGGAATAAGACTGCAACTGCTAATGCTGTTTCAACATTGGAATCGAAGAGTATATCTATAACAACTCAGTTTGGAGATAAGTGCGATACCATTCAACAAGGATTCACTTCTTCTACAGACAGAACATCATCAGACTTTAAGAAGAAAATTGATGACTCTACAGCCAAAGTAGAAGACTCTGTGCTTCTTCTCAAGAAAGTTCTTGGTGACTTCAAAGGCTTACAACAGCATATCGAAGAGACAATGGCTAATTATCAGAAGCCTGTTCTAGAGGAATTGGACCAGATATCATCAACTCAAAGTGACATTCAGAAGCAAATCAATCTAAACAAAGTATTGACTATTGTCGCTATTGTATTGGTTGTTATTACGATAATCATAAGATTTATGTAATATCAAAACATAGGCATAGATTTTCTTTAGCTCTACATAAAGTTGTCTGACTAAAGTCCGCCCTTGCAAATATTCATACTTAAAGTCTTAAAAAGCTTTAGAAAAGAAAAGGAATGTTCAAAAGTCTTTGTACATTTGTAGTGTAAGTAAATTCATTAATCACCTTTGAATAGTGTAACCATAACATTAAAAATTATGACATCCACGAATCTCGCAGTTGTTACTTGGACATGTGTGGCAGTTATTATTATATCCGCCATAATGGCGGGGGTATATATTCAAGCTCAAAAATCAAAAGGTAATCTGATTGCTAAACGCAGATGGATTCAACAACTTCCATCTCTGATTTCTACACTTGGTGTGTTGGGCACTTTTTTTGGAATTACCATAGGACTTATTTTCTTTGACACATCTGATTTGGACAAAAGCATTCCATTGTTGCTTGAAGGATTAAAGACGGCATTCTTCACATCTTTGGCTGGAATGATTGGTTCTCTATTGCTTTCGCGGCAGGTTAGTACGTTGTACGACAACGAAGACAAGGGCGTGTCTGATGTTAATCAGGCTGCAGGGCTTATAACGGAGTCTGTACGTAAAATGAGCGAAAACAATGTCAATACGTTGGGGGCTTTTATGAGAAAGACTGAGCTACAGACGAATATTCTACAGACTATTTTAACTATATTACAGGATTCTGACACGAAAACGGTAGCAGACAAGGTTTCGTCTATTGCTGATGGTATCGGGCAACTCGGAGCAACTTGCCAACAAATTTCTTCTAGCATGAATTCTCTTAATACGACTTTGCAAGAAGAACTATCTGGACTGAAAGAGGAATTTTCTTCTCAAATTTTGTGTGCATCGCAAAAGATAGTCGATCAGGAAAAACAGGTAGAAGGCAATGTATCCCAATGCCATCTTACTACATTAAGTAAACTAGACGCTTTAAAAGATGATGTTACTGGAATTCTCAATAACATGAAAGAGACTATAGAGAAAGGCTTTGATAGTCATACTACCGAGTTATCGTCCCTAAGAGATAACTCATTGTCTTTGTTAGAATCATTAGGCGACGTCAATGCTTCAGAAAAGCACGTTACGGAGATGCTTGGTGAGATGAGTAATGGACTGAAAGATGAAATACAAAATACTGGAAATGTTTTGAAGACTCAAATGAATGAGTCTGCTCTGTCTATTGTTAAACAAAACACTAAGATTTCAGAGGATGTTATATCTGCTATTACAATTGTCAATACAAAATTGCAGGAGAATCAGCAAACTTTAAAAGATATCAATGTTGAAGCTGCTAAAATCGGAAGCATCAATGATAACTTACTTACCTCAGTTGATGCTCTCGGCAATTTAGATGCATCCGAACAACATGTGGCAGAGGAAGTAGATGCAATGAGCGATAACCTAAAGAAGGAAATAAGAGAGATGAATAGTGTCTTGAAAGCTCAACTGAATGAAACATCTCAATTTATAGCCAAGCAAAACACTAAAATCTCAAATGACATCTTAACATCAGTGAACGACATCAATACTAAACTTACAGATGCCAAGCAAGTTATAGATGGAATCCATGCTGAGACTGGTAATATAAGCGTTGTTAATGACAATCTCTTAGCTTCTCTTGATGCACTGGCAAACTTGGATGCATCTGAACAGCATGTATCAGAAGAGATTGACAGACTTGGACAGAAAATGACGGCAGATATTGACCATATCGTCGTCAAGATGGATAGTACAAATAATTTACTTGATACTAAATTCACAGAATTTACGGAACTACTGGCTAAGAACAATACTGAAATGATGGTTGATATCATGAAGGATTTGGCACAGCAATTCCAAACTAAGATGAATGAAGTGATTAGTAAGCTTGTTCAAGATAATTTCGAGGAACTAAAACATAGCATTGATCAACTGAATATCTGGCAGAAGGAGAACAAACAAATGGTTGCTGATATGATTAGCAATTACAATGCAATGCAGGATAGTTTTGAGGGGACTTCTTCGTCTTTGGCTGATGTTGAAGCAAAGACGAACGAGCTGGTTGCAGATGACGGCAAACTCAAACAACTCATTGAGTCTTTAAACAAGGTTCTGATTGGGAATAAGACTTTTGAGAAGATAATTTCTGATCTTCAAGATATTGCTGCTACAAATAAGAACAATGCGAAAACCTTGAATACAGCTTCAAGTGATTTGGCATCGTGGATCCAACGGCAAAAGAATTTTGCAATAGGCGTCGAGCATCTTCTTACAAAATTAGACGAGATTAATAAGATAAAAGATTATGGTTCTGACTTCTGGAAAGAGACAAGAAGACAATTCAGTGAGGGTATCAATCTGCTTACAGAGGCAGGTCAAAAGCTGAACAATAATGTCAGTGAACTCGATAAACATTTCTATTCCCGACTTAGCGTGACATTATCTAACTTAGATGCTTGTATTCAAGCTATGTACGATGCTCAACTGAATAACAAATGAAGAAAAATAATATTTGGATGTCAGTCTCCGACCTGATGACGGGGCTTATGATAATTTTCCTCTTCATTGCTGTCGCTTATATCAGCAGAGTGAAGAAGAATCAGAATGTGTTGTCGGATTATGTGGAGACTAAAAATAAATTACATGACAGACTTGTCAATGAATTTAAAGGTGATACGGCTAAATGGCAGATGACTATTGGACGGGATCTTTCGATGAAATTTAATAACCCTAATGTGTTATTTGCTTCAAGCAGCTATGAACTTACCCCTCAGTTTAAGTCCATACTCAATCAGTTTCTGCCAAAGTATCTTCACATTTTGCTCACGGATTCTTTGAGAAAAAATATCCAGGAAATCAGGATTGAAGGTCACACTGACGATGTTCGATATGACCAATATGATAAAGACCCATATATCGCAAATGTAATATTGTCTCAGCAACGTTCACTTAGTGTCTTGCGTTATCTAAGAGAAATGCCATCGTTTAAAAGTTACTCTGCCGCTGATAAGAGGTTGCTTGAGTATTGGTTTACCGCAAATGGATTGTCTTACGGAAAATCATTAGATTCGAATTGGCAATATACTATAAAATCTGGAAAACCAATAGACAAGCGGAAATCGCGTCGTGTGGAATTCAGAATCATCACCACAGGCGAAGAAGTACTTGAAAACTTTGTTAACAGAAATAAGCGATGACTGACAATAAGGAATTATATGCATTTGGCAATCTGAGGCATTATTTGAATTCTAAAGGAATTCATGTAAGGGAGCCTTATGTGCCAATAGATCCAAATAACAAAGAATATTATAAAGGAGGTAAACATCTAACTTTTGGGAAAGATGGTATCTATCTTGAGTTGCCGGATGGCAGTAAGCAGAAGGTCTTTCTTTATCGCCCATCATATTTTAAAGAACTACCACCGTTCCATATATTTGCATGCCCAAGCGTGAAAGATAATATAAGATTAATTGGGAGTGCTTTTATGTGTGGCAATACAGATCAACTTCCAGGCATAAGCTTGAAGGATAAAAAGAATGTTCTATTATCTCATCTGCCAATATGTGGTTATTGTGCAGAAAAAGCGAGACTTAATAAGAGATATAACACAAATAGCTATGTTAAACTTATCAAAACGGGGAGAAGTATAAATGATGTAGAGATAGATGACACATTGGCAACACACACCAAAGATTGGATGAGAGTAAGAGAAAATTATCTAAAAAAGATCCAGTATAAATGTGAACGATGCGGTAGAACTATTTCTGATGAATACGACCAGAACCAATATCTTGTTGTTATGCACTTAGATCATAATCCAGAAAATAATGACTTCGGAAATTTAAAATGCTATTGCTTAGATTGCTTAAGCATTATCCGTCAAAGAAGCGTTTGGGTCAATGGAGCTAACAAGCAAATGCTGACAAAATACCGTAATAAATACCTGCTTTAGGTTTTTCTGTACCTATTGAAGGCATCTTGGTCAATACAATGAGACAGAAAGTTTTCTTCTTTGCACGATGAGAATGATTGCTGTAAGAATGTATATGGAATGAATGTAACTACGCATAGTTTGTCACTATATGTGCCATAGATTCTGACCTTGTCCTTATCAATTTCTACGTTCTTTACAAAGAAATATCTATTAGTCTGAGATGAAAAGTAGAAAGACTCAGCGGTTGGCGAAATAACAAAATCGAGTTTTTCATCATAATATACCTTACGTCGTTGAGGTGCTAGCTTCCTCTTTATATATCTGACGAAAAGGAAATCTTCTTCAACTGACTCAATTTGCGCAACACCATACTGAGCAATAACAATATCACCCTTATTCAAGGGAAAATCCAAAGGTTTAGATGGATGCA
>Ga0256406_1003949_pt1 | contig 17660 bp, 14 predicted proteins | sample RumenRJG_03DNA_FD_185986 | JGI IMG/M metagenome (GOLD analysis project Ga0256406, IMG submission 185986) | Bovine rumen microbial communities from Lethbridge, Alberta, Canada - RJG_03 | ecosystem: Host-associated > Mammals > Digestive system > Stomach > Rumen | place: Canada: Alberta | collected...
CGCTGAAGGACGTAAACCGCCTCCTTAAGCTCGACCCTAGCAACACGGAGCTGATTGCGCAGAAGCAGAAATACCTGAAAGACGCGATCAGCGAAACCAAAGAGAAGCTCGATACCTTAAAGGAGGCGGACGCACAGGCCAAGCAGCAGCTGGAATCGGGCGAGCTCGGGCAGGACAAATATGACGCTCTCCAGAGGGAGATCGTCGATACGGAAGAAAAGCTGAAATCCCTCGAGGACGAGGCAAAGAAGATGCCGACCGCTCTCGGCGCATCCCTTCAGGAGGCCGGAAAGAAGATCTCGGACGTCGGCGACAAAATCACAAACGTCGGCACCGGGCTTTCCACGCATGTGACCGCTCCGATCGCCGCTGTCGGTGCGGCTTCCGCGGCTGCCTTTCAGGAGGTTGACTCCGGCATGGACATCGTTGTGCAGAAAACCGGAGCCTCCGGCGAGGCACTGGACGCCATGCAGCAGTCCGTAAAGAACCTGGCTACCCAGATCCCGACCGACTTTGAAACAGCGGGCAGCGCCATCGGCGAGGTGAACACGAGGTTCGGCCTCACCGGGCAGGCACTCGAGGACCTCTCCGCGCAGTTCATCAAATTCGCGTCATTAAATAACACGGACGTATCCACCTCCATCGATAACACCCAGAAGGTGCTGGAAGCCTTCGGCATGTCCACAAGTGAGGCCGGCTCCCTGCTCGACGCCATGAACAAGACCGGGCAGAACACCGGGATCAGCATGGACACGCTGGCCAATGACCTCATTGCCAACTCCCAGCAGATGAAGGACATGGGCTATAACGCCTATCAGGCATCCGCCTTCCTTGGCGAGGTGGAGACCTCCGGAGCGGACGTATCGACCGTGCTTGCCGGTCTTAAGAAAGCCGAGCAGAACGCGACCTCCGAGGGCAAGACGTTAAGTCAGGCGCTTCAGGAATTTTCCGGCGTGATGAACAGCAATGCCTCTGACACAGACAAACTGCAGGCCGCCTACGATCTCTTCGGCAAGAAGGCCGGCGCGTCCATCTATGACGCCATGAAGACCGGGTCCTTGTCCTTTGCGGATCTTGAAGTCTCCGCGTCCGACAGCCTCGGCAGCGTCACTGATACCTTTACCAGCACGCTCGACCCGATTGATCAGTTCCAGATGACGATGAACCAGGTGAAGATCACCGGCGCGGATATCGGAAATTCCCTGTCCGCAGTTCTTCTTCCAGTCCTTCAGAAGCTCTCCTCCTTCCTGCAGGATCTAAGCGCCAAGTGGAACGCTCTAAGTCCCGGCATGCAGGATGCCATCGTCAAGACGGCTCTCATCGCAGCAGCGATCGGCCCGCTCCTTGTGGGCGTAGGAAAAGTCGTCTCCGCGGTCGGCACGATCACATCCGGGCTCGGCGGCCTGATCAATCTGATCACCGGTACGGCGACGGCCACCACAGCGGCCGGGGCTGCAGCCGGGGCATCTGCCGCCGGAACCGCCGCAGCCGGAACCGCGGCTGGCGGCGCGTCCGCGGGCTTCGGTGCGCTGTCTGCCTCGCTTCTTCCGATTATCGGCATTGTCGCGCTTGTCGTGGCCGCCATCGTCGCGGTCGTTGAGATTATCAAGCACTGGGGCGAGATCACCGAGTGGTTCAAGGGCGTGTGGGATATGGTCTGTCATGGCGTTGAGACCGCGATCCAGACGGTCTCTTCCGTCATGACCACGGTCTGGACCACCATCCAGACGACCATCACGAACGCGATGAACGCCATCGCCTCGGTGATGTCCGGCATCTGGAACGCAATCGTAAATACAGTAACCACTGTATGGGACACGATCAAGAACGTGATCCAGGTGGCGATCCTTCTGATCAAGGAGATCCTGACGGCGGCGTTTCATCTCCTGACGCTTCCGTGGCAGTTCATCTGGCAGAACTTCGGCGATGAGATCACCGCGGCATGGGAGAAAATAAAGAGCATTATCTCATCCGCCCTGACCGCGATCAAGAACACGATCAGCACGGTCTGGAACGCGATCAAAGCGGTGATGGATCCAATCTTAAATGCTATAAAGAGTGCCGTCATGACCGCGTGGAACGGGATCTCATCCGTCACAACAACGGTCATGAACGCGGTGAAGACAGCGATCACGACGGTCTGGAATGCCATCAGGCAGGTAGTCAGCACGGTCGTAAATGCGATCAAGACCGCGGTTTCCACTGCGTGGAATGCCATCAGGAACGTGACTTCTTCCATCATGAACGGCGTAAAGAGCGTCATCACGTCCGTCTGGAACGCGATCAAGGGGACGGTTACAAATACCGTGAATGCGATCAAAAATACCGTGACCTCAGTGTTCAGCGCAATAAAGAGCACTGCTTCTTCTGTATGGAATGGCATCAAAACCGCCATCACCACACCGATCAACGCCGCGAAGGACGCCGTGAAGAATGCCATCGACCGGATGCGGTCGTTCTTCCATTTCTCATGGAGTCTGCCGGCACTGAAATTACCGCACGTATCGATCAGCGGGCATTTCTCCTTAAATCCGCCCAGCGTGCCGCACTTCGGCATCAGCTGGTACAAAAAGGCGATGGACGGCGGCATGATCCTTGATTCCCCGACGATCTTCGGCGCGATGAACGGGAAGCTGCTGGCCGGAGGCGAGGCAGGCAGCGAGACCGTGGTCGGCACCCGGAGCCTCATGGACATGATCCAGTCCGCCGTCCAGGCGACAAACAAGGCTGTGCAGAATATCAGCTACGGCGGCATCACGATCAATGTCTACGGGGCTCCCGGACAGGATATCCATGCGCTGGCGGATCTCATTGAGGAGCGGATTCATGCTGATGTCATGAAAAAGGAGGCGATCTTCGCATGATCAATTACTTTCTCTTCGGCGGAAAGAGCAGCCGGGACTTCGGAGTCTTTCTCTCCGGAAGCGGCACCTATGAAGCCCCGGAGCGGGACGTATCGCTCACCGAGGTTCCCGGAAGAAATGGAGACCTTGTCTTTGACAACGGGCGATTCAAGAACGTCGATCTCACGTATCCGGCATTCCTCTTTCAGCACTTTGCGGAAAACTTCTCCGCGTTCCGGAACTTCCTTCTCTCCCGCACAGGCTACCAGCGGCTCGAGGATACCTACCACCCGGATGAATACCGGATGGCACTCTTTACCGGGCCGCTTACTCCGGAGATGGGGAGCTTTCTGAAAGAAGGGAGCTTTGAGATCAAATTTAACTGCAAGCCGCAACGGTTCCTCAAAGCCGGCGAGGAAATGCAGGTGTTCACGAAAGACGGGACGATCTTTAATCCGACTTCTTTCGAGGCAAGGCCTCTTCTTCGTGTCTACGGAACCGGGACGCTTGGCGTCGGCAGCGAGACGCTGTCCGTATCGACGCACTCCTATCCGTACATCGATATCGACTGCGATGTAATGGACGCCTTTTACGGATCCTCGAACGCCAACGGGTATCTGACCCTGAAAAGTGAACGCTTTCCGGTGCTCTCTCCTGGTAAGAACGGCGTCACGTTGACCGGCTTTACGAAAGTGGAAATTGTGCCAAGGTGGTGGATTCTATGATACCGATTTTATATGCACCTTCTGAGAAGAACTTTATCAGTAACGGTCTCGGACGGCTTGCGGAAACCACGAGCTGCAAGGTGACGGAGGAGCGGAACGGACAGTTTGAGCTTGAGCTCATCTACCCGGTAACCGGGCGACATTTTGCCAGCCTTGCTCTTGGATGCATTCTTTCCGCCACGCCGGCGGACGGCAAGGGAAGACAGGCCTTCCGGATCTACAAGATCTCAAAACCCATGAGCGGTCTCGTGACCGTAAACGCACGGCACATCAGCTATCAGCTCTCCGCCATCCCGACGAAAGCAGATCCGGATGCGGCCACGACCGCGGCGGACGCTCTTGCGAAGCTGAAGCAAAATGCCGTGGAACCCTGTCCCTTTACCTTCTGGACGGATGTCACCACCTCCGCCACGTACCAGACGAAAGCACCTGCCTCGATCCGCTCGTGCCTTGGCGGAACGGAAGGATCGGTACTCGACGTCTTCGGCGGCGAGTACGAATGGGATAACTGGACCGTAAAGCTCCACAAGAGCCGCGGAAGGGATACCGGCATCACGCTCCGGTACGGGAAGAACATCACTGACATCCGGCAGGAAGACAGCATCGAAAATACCGCGACCGGCGTATTTCCCTATTGGATCAAGGAAAGCGAGGACGGGACGGAGACGGCGTCTCTTAAAAGCCCAGTCTACGCGGAGAACGCCGGCAGCTATCCGTATCACATGACCATGGTGCTCGACGTCTCACAGGACTTCACGGAGAAACCGACCGAGGAGCAGCTGACCGCCCGTGCGCTCTCCTACATCAAGGCCAATTCTCTCGGCGTACCGGACGTCAGCATCACCGTGTCGTTCCTTGCCCTCTGGCAGACGGAGAATTATAAGGAAATCGCGCCGCTTGAGCGGGTGAATCTGTGCGACACGGTGCGGGTGGAATTCCCCGCCCTGGGCGTCAGCGCATCCGCCAAGGTCGTCAAAACCGTGTATAACGTGCTCCTTGACCGCTACGACTCCATTGAGCTTGGCAGCGCAAGGACAAATCTCTCGGGCACGATTTCCGGAGCGGCGAAAAACGCCGAGGAAACCAGAAAGCGGACGGACAGCTTCCTGCAGAAGGTGGTCAGCTACGCCACAAAGCTCATAGAGGGCGGTCTCGGCGGCCATGTCGTCATGCACACAAACGCGGACGGGAAACCGAACGAGATCCTGATCATGGATACCGAGAGCACATCGACCGCGGTCCATGTCATCCGCATGAACGTAAGCGGCATCGGCTTTTCGCAGAATGGCTATAGCGGGCCGTACACCACCGCATGGACGATCGACGGGAAATTCAACGCGGACTTCATCACGGCCGGAACCATCAACGCGGATCTCATCAAGTCGGGCACCTTAAATGCAGACCTCATCCGGGCGGGAACGCTCAAGGTCGGCGGCGTGTCCGATACCGTGGGTTCCATCATCGTGTACGGAAACAATACGTCGAATACGCTGATGAAGATCGACGACACCGGGCTCTTCTTCAACGCCTCGTGGTGGAGCGGACTATCCGCCCCGCTCATGATCGATATGCGTCCGAACATCTTTAACGGCATGGCGATCAAGAAGAATGAAAACGGAACCGGGGCGGCCATCGGCTTCAGTCCGGCACAGATCCTGATCAAGAACAGCCCAGATGCTCTCGTCGCCGGGCTCGGCGTCCAGTATCCGTCCTGCGAGATCACCTACAACGCCTTCCGGATGTGGAGCGCCCTGATGGACCAGTTCGTCACAATGGATGGCTCCAGCAAGGCATTCCGAATTGTCGGATCGTTTACCGTAAGCGGGACCAAGTCGAGAGTGGCAAGTGCCGGCGATTACGGGGACCGGAAGCTCTACTGTTATGAGATGCCATGCGCCATGTTCGGAGACACAGGCGAAGGAACCATCGGGGAGGACGGACTCTGCTACGTGCCGCTCGATCCGGTCTTTACGGAGACGGTGGCTACAAGCCAGTATCAGGTCTTTCTGCAGAGATACGGAGACGGGGACTGCTACGTAAAAGAGCGGCATCCGTCTTATTTTGTCGTCTCCGGAACGGCGGGGCTCTCCTTCGGATGGGAAATGAAAGCCCGCCAGAAGGACTTCGACCAGCTCCGGCTGGAGCGGGACATGGATCCGGTCAGCATCAGCAACAAAGCAAACTACGCCGATGAGGCGGACGCCTATCTGCAAAGTTTACAGGAAGGGAGACAGAACACATGAAAACAGTCACAAGCGTAACCTTATGGAACGACGCCGTCGGAAAACGGATGTCTGTCACGTACAGTGAGGTCGACGAGACGACCGGACGCGTCACGAAGGACAACCTGCGGATGGACCGCGTGATCACGGATAAAAGCGCCCAGAAGTCCATGCAGGCGATCTTAACCTATGCGCAGGACTTCGTGGACGCGGAATAAGGAGGTGACGCCCTATGCAGGCGATATCGGTTGACATGGTGCCGGGCGGCATCCCGCAAACGATCCGGATTTCGCAGTACGACAAAGCCATGCGGAAGTTTGCCGTGCGCCTCCTCATGGACGGGGTATTCTACACCATTCCCAGTGGATGCACGGCCACGGTCTCGGGCACCAAGCCGGACGGGTGCGGGTTTTCCGATGCCTGCACCATCTCCGGAGATACCGTCACGGTCACGGTAAGTGATCAGATGAGCGCTGTGCCGGGAGACATCCCCTGCGAGATCACGCTCTTTCAGGAGGGCGAGGGACGCATCGCCTCCGCGAACTTTTTTCTTCGGGTGGAAAAAGCAGCTCTTACGTCAGATGACATCATCTCGGAGAGCAGCATCCCGGTATTCGAGAAGCTGGTAAGCGCGGCGGCATCCTCCGCTATGGCAGCCAAAAGCAGTCAGAGCGCAGCGGCGTCTTCTGCCTCGGCAGCCAGAAGCAGCCAGACGTCTGCGGCATCCTCTGCCACGGCGGCGAAGACATCAGAAGCCAATGCGTCTTCTTCTGCCGGAGCGGCAAAAATATCGGAAAAGAACGCGGCGACATTTTCTTCCGCGGCGTCGTCCAAGGCACAAGCGGCATCCTCTTCTGCGGAATCCGCCAGGACATCCGAGACAAACGCCAAGGCAAGCGCGGATCAGGCGGCCCAGACGGCTTCGGAGCTATCCTCAAGCCTTGCGCAGGTTTCGCAGAACAAGACAGATATTTCATCTATAAAGCAAGCTCTGGATGACCTCGTCATCATGAGGCAGTTCAAAAGCGGAAGTGTGACAGCTACGGAAACCGCCAGTTTCTCCATTTCTTATACCGTGCCGGACGGATATAAGGTTCTTGCCGTAGCCAATATCTCATCCCCTGAGATGCCTGCCATCGTATACAACCTGACCATTGAGGACGATTCGCTCGCCTGTTCCTGTCTGGCAAGCGGGACCGGCTACTTTGTCGCAGACGTCCTGTTCATCCGGACGTAAAGGAGGTGAAACCATGCAAACCATATCAGTAGACCTGATTCCGGGCGGACTGCCTCCGATCATCCGGATCTCCCAGTACGACAAGACCCTCCGCGCTTTTCAAATCCATCTCACAATGGGCGGCGCGGATTACGCGGTACCGGATGGAAATACCGTCATGCTCTCCGGAACAAAACCGGACGGGAAAGGATTTCTCTACTCCTGCTCGCATTCAGGCAGTGCGCTTCATGTCAGTGTGACGGAACAGATGAGCGCGGTGGCCGGGGACGTACCATGTGAGGTCACGCTGTACCAGGCAGACGGCGGCCGGATCGCAAGCGGGAATTTCCTCCTGCGTGTGGAAAAGGCCGCCCTTGACGCCGGTACTGTTGTCTCAGATAGTGACATCCCTGTCTTTGAGATGCTGGTGGAGAAAGCGGCTTCCAGCGCGGCGGGTGCCAGAACCGCACAGGGAAAAGCGGAAAGTGCCGCAGAAGGCGCGGGGCAGTCAAAGACATCGGCATACGCAGCTGCCTCTGCCGCGAAAACCTCGGAAACCAATGCTGCGGCAAGCGCAAGCGCAGCGAAAACTTCTGCCGCCGGAGCAACTACCAGCGCAGCAGAGGCAAAGGCGTCCGCAGACTCTGCCACAGCATCCGCAGGCACGGCCACATCCAAAGCAGGCGCGGCGGCTTCTTCCGCCTCTACCGCAAAACTGTCGGAACAACACGCGGCAGCTTCGGAAACAAACGCCGCATCAAGCGCGTCCAGCGCATCCGCCAGTTCGGCGGATGCAAAAGCATCAGCCGCATCCATTGCCGGAAACGTGTCACAGATCACGCAGAACCAGACGGACATCGCGTCTGTGCGCAAGAAAATGGACGGCTTCGGGACAGCTGCCGGATATGACGTGATCGCCGCCGGGCTGACTGACTCCTGGGGGAAAATCCCGGTAATCGGCAAAGCCGACGGCGTCATCGAGCTCGGAAAATATATCGACTTCCACACGACAGCCGGCAATCAGAACGATTATGACCTCAGGATCAACGCCACGACAGATGGGTTCTCGCTCACGAAGAAAAGCGGAGGCCGCGGGACCATCGATGCGAATCTTGCCGTTACAAAGCTGTCCCCGGCGATGAGGAACTGCATGGCCGGCGCGTATAACTGCTATTACCGGGTCGGCCGGATGGTCGTCTGCTGCATAAACGTGCAGATCACGTCCGCACTCGCGGCCAGCACAGTTCTCGTGCAGGGGCTTCCGGGAGCGGAATCCGATTCCGCCGGATGCATCTGCATCTCAAACGGCGTGGGTGTCCGGATTGACGCGAGGCCGGACGGCACAATCATTGTGGACGGGGCTGTGAGCAACGCCGGGTGGTACAACGGGTGCCTGGTGTACGTCACGGCGTCCTAAGGAAAGAAGGTGGTTTATTTGAAAGGAGCGGGAGACATCTTGCTTACGATCTTCGCCTCAACCGGGTTCTGGTCCCTCATCACCATGCTTGTTGAGAGAAAACTGGAAAACCGGACGGCGGAGAAGAAAGCCCTGCTCGCCCTGCTGCATGAGCGAGTATACCGGCTCTGCAGTACGTACATTACGCAGGGTTATGTCACGACCGTCCAGTACGACAACCTGAAATATCTTTCAGAGGCCTATGAGAAGCTGGGCGGAAACGGTACAGGGAAAAAATTAAAACAGGAAGTGGACAAGCTTCCCATCAGAACGGAGGAACAGGAAGATGAATACAAAGATTGACTGGAAACGGAAACTGACAAGCCGCAAGCTGTGGACCGCGGTCACGTCCTTTGTCGCACTTCTCGTCGTCGCGTTCGGCGGCACGCAGAATGAGGCAACCCAGATCACGGCGATCATCATGGCCGGAGCGATGGTCATCACCTACATCATCGGCGAGGGTTTTGTGGACGCCACGAATGCGGAGGCCGGCATCGGGGAGGAAGACGTACATGACGAAAAATGAGTTCATTGAGGCGATCGCTGCCTATGTAAAAAAGTACGCGCCGTCCTACGGCATCTGTGTACACTCGCCCATTATCGCGCAGGCGATCCTCGAATCCGGCTGGGGACAGACCAAGCTTGCGAGTCTCTACCACAACTACTTCGGACTGAAGTGCGGGACCCGCTGGAAGGGCAGATCCGTCAATATGCAGACGCAGGAGGAATACACAGTGGGGACTCTCACGACCATCCGGGATAACTTCCGTGTGTTTAATTCCATGGAGGAAGGCGTGAAGGGGTACTTCGAGTTTATCCAGCTTCCCCGCTACCAGAATCTGCGCGGCATCACGGATCCGGAGACCTATCTGAAAACGATCAAGGCCGATGGGTACGCCACGGACTCCCGGTATGTGGAATCAAACGTAAGGATCATCAACCAGTACCATCTCACACAATACGACAAGGAGGAAACTGTCATGGCAAAAACAGCATCCGCGCTCATTGCGCAGGCCAGAAGCTGGCTTGGCTGCAACGAGGCCGACGGCTCACACAGAAAGATCATCGATACATACAATGCCCATAAGCCTCTCGCGAGAGGTTACGCGGTGAAGTACACCGACGCTTGGTGCGCAACCTTCGTGTCCGCCTGCGCTATCAAGACGGACATGACCGATATCATCCCGCCGGAGTGCGGCTGCGGTGAAATGGTGAAGCTCTTCCAGAAGCTCGGCGAATGGGACGAAAGCGACGCGCGTGTGCCAAGGCCCGGCGATATTATCTTTTACGACTGGGACGACTCAGAGGCCGGCGACGATACAGGAAACCCGGACCACGTCGGCATCGTAGAGACTGTGTCCGGCGGTATGATCACCGTCATCGAGGGAAACAAAAGCGACGCTGTCCGCAGGCGCACGATTGTTGTGAACGGGCGGTACATCCGCGGTTACGGCGTACCGCGATATGACGCCGCAGGCTCTGCCGCAAGTCCCACTTCGCCCACTAAGGATCTGACGACAGTCGCCAGAGAAGTGATAAGCGGCAAATGGGGAAACGGCGATGACCGGAAGAGCCGTCTTGTGTCCGCCGGATATAACTACTCCGCTGTCCAGAAGGAGGTAAATCGTCTGCTCTCCGGGAACACTTCTCCGGCTAAGTCCGTGGACGAAATCGCGCGTGAAGTGCTGGCCGGAAAGTGGGGAAACGGCGATGATCGGAAAAAGCGCCTTACGGCAGCCGGCTACAGCTACTCTGCCGTTCAGGCAAAGGTAAATGAGCTGATAGCAGCCTCTTCCGCGGTTTACTACACCGTACAGAGAGGCGATACGCTCTCCGCGATCGCTCGGAAGTACGGCACGACCGTCAGTGCGATCCAGAAACTCAACCCTACGCTGATTCGAAACGTGAACCGCATTCAGGTTGGATGGAAGATCCGTGTGAAATAACTGAATAATGAACATGTTATACGCCTGCAGGTGTCCTTTCCGGGATTCCTGCAGGCTTTTTTTATTTTTACCCCATCAAAACGCCTTTTGAATGTCCGTATATTGAGGAGATGAAACCAGGATGGTATATGGGATATGCGAGCATAATTTCCGCTCAATCTTCCTTCTCATCTCCAGAGGAAATCAGGAGGTGAGACCACTATGTCAGACAATCTTCAGTCCGGATATTTCACACAAGAGAGAATCATCGGTGACATTGACTATCACAGAGCGCAGCATCTGGCAAAAAGCATGCTTGACGCAGGACTGATCTCTGATGACGAATTCAACAAATTATCTGCCATCAATCGTGAAACTTTCTCTCCGCTGTTTGCGGAAATAATGCCAGAAACGCTTGATGTGTAAGGGTTTCAGAGTGATATATAGTCACACGGAAAGGAGGATATACCTTGAAAAAAGTAACAAAAATCGACAAAACAACACAATCAAAAGTCAAGCTTCAGAAGATCAGGGTCGCCGCCTACTGCCGTGTTTCGACAGACTCTGACGCCCAGCTGGAAAGCCTCGAGGCGCAGAAAAGTCATTATGAGAGCTACATCAGGACACGCAGCGACTGGACATTCGCAGGTCTTTACTATGACGAAGGCATCACCGGGACAAAGAAAGACAAGCGGCCCGAGCTCTTGAGAATGATCTCGGATTGCGAAGCCGGAAAGATAGACCTCATCGTAACGAAATCCATCAGCCGTTTCAGCCGGAATACAACCGACTGTCTGGAACTGGTAAGAAAGCTTCTCGGTCTTCATATCCCGATTTTTTTTGAAAAAGAGAATATCAACACCGGCACAATGGAAAGCGAGCTCTTCCTGTCCATTCTCTCCAGCATGGCAGAAAGTGAATCCGTATCTATAGCGGAAAACAGCAAGTGGTCGGTCCAAAAGCGTTTCGAGAACGGCACGTTTAAAATCGGCTATCCGCCATATGGGTATGACTGGGATGGGAAGCAGATGATTGTAAACAAAGAACAGGCTGCCATCGTCAAAGAAATTTTCTCCGCAGTCCTGTCTGGCAAAAGCAGCATTACAATAGCCAAGGCACTTAATGAACGAGGCATTCCTGCAAAACGCGGTGGAAAATGGGACTCCACCACGATACGCAGCATGATTGCCAATGAAAAATACACCGGCGACTGCCTTTTCCAGAAAACCTACTCAGATGGGGAATTCAACCGCCACGTGAATCATGGGGAGAGAAGCCAATACGTCGCACACAATCACCATGAGGCGATCATCAGTCATGAGGACGCCGAGGCAGCCAGATCCATGATTCTCCAGCACGCAAGGGAAAAAGGAATCCAAGCAGAAAGCAGCAAATACCAGAACCGATACGCATTCACCGGAAAGATCATCTGCGGTGAATGTGGCTCAACGTACAAACGAAGAACCCATTACTGCGTCGACAGCCAATACATAGCATGGGTCTGCACGACACATATCGAGGACAAGACAAGATGCTCCATGAAATACATCCGGGACGACAAACTGAAGCTTGCCTTCGTAACTATGATGAACAAGCTCGTCTTCGCACAACGCAGGATACTGAAGCCCTATATCGAGGCACTTCAGAATTCGCCGGTCGACACACCGATGAAAAGGATCCAGGAGCTGCAGACCAGTCTTGCCGAGAACACCGAAAAACGGGAGACTCTCTCCCGCCTTATGGCTCAGGGAATCATTGATCAGGTTCTTTACAATCGTGAAACCAACGTCCTCCTGTCAAAAGCCGCAAATTATAAACGCGAGATGGAAGCTCTCTCGAGTAACATTTCAAGCAGTGCCAGCACACTGGCCGCAGCAAACGACCTTCTGCATTTTGCCGAAAAAGGCGTGATGCTGGACGCATTCGACGATGAGCTCTTCACCCGTCATGTCGACCGGATCATTGTGGTTTCGCGTGAGGAAGTCAGCTTTGAACTCAAATGCGGATTGTCCCTGCATGAAAGGATGTGATGATATGGGGCACACACCATTCGGCTACAAAATAAAAAATGGACGCGCAGTCATCGACGAGGACGCCGCCTCAAAAATCCGACTGCTCTATGCATATTATCTTTCGGGGATGTCACTCGTCAAAGCAGCGCAGGAAGCCGGGATTGAAACCTACCATGGAACAGCAAAACGCATCATCCAGAATCCTCATTACCCCGGAGATGATTTCTATCCGGCTCTTATCGACCGGCAAACTTATGAGAAAGCATCTGCCGAGATCAAAAGGCGCTCAGCCATCCTTGGAAGGAACTGTAAAAGAAAGCCAGCAGCCGTTCCTGCCACACCGACAAGATTTTTCATGATGACGGCAGACAGACAGTACGAGGATCCAAAACTACAGGCCGAATACCTCTACAGCCTGATTGAAAGCGAGGCGGATTAAATGGGAAATATAACATTCATTCCGGCAAGACGACAGGTCGGGAACAACATCAAAAAACCGGAAAAACCCAAGCTGCGTGTCGCTGCTTACTGCCGTGTCAGCACGGACTCCGACGAGCAGGAAACCAGCTACGAGACTCAGGTCAGTCACTACACGGAATACATCCAGAATAATCCTGACTGGCAGCTTGCCGGAATATTCGCGGATGACGGCATATCCGGAACCAATACCCGGAAGCGCGACGAGTTCAATCGAATGATCGATGAATGCATGGCCGGAAACATAGACATGATCATCACAAAGTCCATCAGCCGATTCGCCAGAAACACACTCGACTGCCTTCAGTACATCAGGCAGCTCAAGGACAAGAATATTCCCGTATATTTCGAGAAGGAATCCATCAACACGATGGACGCCAAAGGCGAGGTCCTGATTACAATCATGGCGAGCCTCGCTCAGCAGGAATCACAATCCCTCTCCCAGAACGTGAAACTCGGACTCCAGTACCGCTACCAGCAGGGGAAGGTACAGGTCAACCACAACCACTTCCTCGGCTACACGAAAGACGAGGACGGGAAACTCGTCATCGACCCCGAACAGGCCGAGGTGGTGAAACGCATCTACCGCGAATACCTCGAAGGCTACAGCATGAAGAAGATCTGCCAGCACCTTGAGGCCGACGGCGTCCTTACCGGGGCGGGCAAAACAAAATGGTACGACAGCACGATCAACAAGATCCTCCGGAATGAAAAGTACATGGGCGACGCCCTGCTTCAGAAGACCTATACCACAGACTTTCTTACCAAGAAGCGAGTCAAGAACACAGGCATCGTCCCGCAGTACTACGTCGAAGACGACCACGAGGCTATCATCCCGAAGGAACTGTTCATGCAGGTGCAGGCCGAACTGGTCCGCCGCCGCAACGTTCACGCTACGAAATCCGGAAAAAAGCGCTGCTTCTCCGGCAACAACTGCTTCTCTCAGATCGTCTGCTGCGGCGAGTGCGGAGAGCTCTATCGGCGCATCCACTGGAACAACCGCGGCAAGAAGTCCATCGTCTGGCGCTGCATCAGCAGACTGGAGCCATCCGCCGCCGAGAAAAACTGCACGAACCGCACGGTAAGCGAGGACCTGCTCAAGGAGATCTCGCTGAAAGCCATCAACCGTATCCGCGCCGACAGCGATTCCTTCATCAGGCAGATTCAGGAAAATATCGCGCAAGCAGTCATGAACACCGATTCCCTTTCACCGGAAGGCCTCGACAAACGTCTCGAGGAGCTGCAGAAGGAACTCATCGACAAAGCAAACAGCAAGCAGGACTACGACGCCATCGCCGACGAGATCTTCCGACTTCGCAGCCAGAAGCAGCAATCCCAGATGGACGCGGAAACACAGAAGGAAAACCTGAAACGCGTCAAGGAACTGCAGGACTTCATTGCCTCCCAGCCCACAGAAATCACCGAGTTTGACGAGGATCTCGTCCGAAGGCTGATTGAAAAAATAACCGTTTTCGCTGACCATTTCACCGTGGAATTCAAATCCGGTGTCAGTGTTGACATAAAAGAATAAGAGCAGGTGCTCCGAATAAAGGAGTGCCTGCTCTTATGTCTCTTATCTGCAAACTGGAATTTATTTATGTCTTGCTTTGCTGATAAGTTCTTCAACAATAACACTGAGCAGCATACAAATACCACATACTGCCCCCATATAAATTCCTATAGATTTACCAACATACTTTGTTCCAGATTTTGTAAGTTCGTAAATCGGTATTCCGAGTATTTTCACAGTAAGTGCATTTACATCTGTGCTATATGCATTAGTATATCCAAAGTAAATAACAACGCTCATCAATAGCATTGCGACAGCAAATCCAACGACAAGTGCAATTAGAATTTTAACTTTTTTCTTCATGAATTTCTCCTTGCGAATCCCAATTTTTCTCCCCGACATCCATCCCCTACACTCAGCGCCCTGTTATCCATCCTCAAGTCTCAACCCCCGACATCCAGATGCGAGTCACGACCCTGTCACAATCTGTTCACATTTCATTTTTGAACTCTCTTGGACATTCTTGGATATGTTCGCGCAGAGCGTTTCCGATTCTCTCCGGCAGAAAATTCCGGATGCCCGAAAAAGGCTTAAAATCAGGCTTTCCCGGCGATTTACTCCTTTACCCTTGACATCAATACTACTGTCTCGACGTGCTGCGTGAACGGGAAAAGATCCACCGGCTGTGCCTCTTCTGCAGCATAGCCAAGCTCCTCGAAGAGTTCCAGGTCTCGCGCAAGACTCTCTGGTCCACAGGAAATATACACGATGCGTTTAACGCCGGAGAATGCCGCCGCCCGGATAAACTGCGGCGTACTGCCCGACCTGGGCGGATCCATGATGATGACATCCGGGAGCCGGACACCGGGGTTCTTCCTGCGGACTGCCTTTCTCCCGTTGAACCCTCCCTCTGTTTCTTCCGCCTCTGCCGCTTTGGTCAACTGATTCAGATATTCACCTGCATCTGCGCAAATAAAATCGACATTCTTCAGCTTCTCTGCCCTCGCGTTGCTGATGGCATCCTTCACGGCTTCGCTGTTCAGCTCAACTCCTGTCACATGACCGGCCTGGTCAGAGGCAATGATACCGATTGTCCCTGTCCCGCAGTAGGCATCCAGGACTTCTTCCTTCCCGGTCAGATGTGCATACCGGATTGCCGTCCGATACAGGAGCTCTGTCTGCGCCGGATTCACCTGATAAAAAGAATTCGGCGAGATCCGGAATCTGTGTCCGCACAGCTCATCAACAATAAATCCCGGTCCGTACAGAGTAATGTTGCGTTCACCGAGCACCATCGAGGTTGATTTGTCATTGATATTCAGAACAATCGATGTAATCTCAGGATGGTCCTTCCTGAGCGCCTTCACAAAGTTATTTCGGGATGGAAAGATCGGGTCGGCGACAACCAGGACGACCAGGTATTCGCCTGTCGCGTATCCCTTCCGGACAAGCACATGCCGAAGCAGTCCGTACCCGGTATCCTCATCAAAGGTCCGGATTTTAAAGGACCTCAGCAGACTCCGGATGCTGACAATGATGCGGTCACACCCCTCATCCTCGATCATACAGCTGTCCATCGGAACAATCACATGAGAGTTTTTTTCGTAGATTCCGGAAATCGGATTTCCCTTCCGATCATGAGAAAAAACAGCGTGCACCTTGCACCGATAGTGCAGAGGTGTCTCCATTCCGATGATGGGATGGATTCTGCGCACGGTGTCCTTCAGCAGATAGCGGATGCGTGCATCCTTTTTCTGGAGCTGGCGCTTATAAGGCACCCCCTGAAAATCGCAGCCGCCGCATTTCTTCGCATACGGGCAGACATTCTCCTTTACTGTGGCTGCATGCCTGTCTTCCCGGCAAGGCTGCTGTATCCCGGCCGCACGTCCACTGTCCCGGCTGGGCTGCCACGTCCCGGCTCCGCGTTCACTGTCCCGGCGGGGCTGCCACGTCCCGGCTCCGCGTCCACTATCCCGGCTGGACTGCCACGTCCCGGCCTCACGTTCGCTGTCCCGGCAAGACTGCCACGTCCCGACTCCGCAGCTGTTCTCCCGATGCGGCTTTTTCCGTGCGCCTGTGTGACCGTCTTTCCGGCGTCCCTCAGACACCTTCTCCGTTCCAGGACGGGATAAAGCTTTCCTCCGCGGTTCCGCCTTCCTGTATGAATCCATTCTCGACTCCGATCCAGACTGCATAATCTGTCAACCTCTCATATTCACGCTTTGTGACCTTTCGCGACAACAGTGAATCCTCAAAAGTATTTCTCATCGGTGTGTACTGATTCATCATGCTGATGTAGATGGAATTGCCGTATGTATCATGCAGATATTGTACAACAGCTTTTGCATTCTTCACATGTCCGGGCAGGAGAAGATGACGGACGATCACGCCTCTTTTCATAAGTCTCGCCCCTGAACCTGCAGGCATCGGTTCCCCATCTTTTCCCCACCGGGTTTCTTCATAGAATGCCGGCTCCCCTGCCTGCCGCACCATCTCCGCAATCGCCCTCTTCGCGATATCAGGATAATCAGGCGCATGGGAATACGCTGCGGCGAGCTCTGAATCCATATATTTGAAATCCGGCAGCCAGATATCCACCAGCCCTTCCAGAAGTCTCAGAGAGGCGGCCTTCTCATAACCGCTTGAATTATATACAACCGGAATCCGGAGCCCCTGAGCCTTCGCAATTCTCAGCGCCTGTGCTGCCTGCGGGATGTACTGGACTGCGGTGACCAGATTGATGTTATTGGCATGCTGCTCGTTCTGAAGCCTGAGAAACACAGCTGCCAGCCGGCTGACTGTCACCGGCTTCCCCGGCACAGCAACCCGGCACTTCTGTGCATCGGTCTCCGCCAGCCTCTTCGGCACGGCCGTCCCCGAAATCGCACCATTCTGACAGAAAACGCATTTCAGCCCGCAGCCGGTAAAAAAGACTGCTCCGGAGCCATTGTTCCCTGATATGCAAGGTTCCTCCCAGGCATGAAGTGCTGCCCGGGCTACATAGACTTCTGCCGGGACACCGCACGCGCCGCATGCTCCCGAAAGCCTGTCTGCCCCGCAGTCCCGCGGGCAGAGTCTGCACGCCCTCATATACTGGTCAATTTCATTCATCGTTCCTGTTCCCGCCTTCCCCCTGTTCGAATCGTCCCTGTCTTCCCCGGCCTGCCTTGTGTACGGCAAGGAGCCAGGAGCCATGATATGCGGGCAAGCTTGCATCATGGCTTCTGGCTCTTCGCCTTCATAAAAAAGGGTTCCGGCTGTCTCAGACCGAAAC
>Ga0256406_1003950_pt1 | contig 17659 bp, 15 predicted proteins | sample RumenRJG_03DNA_FD_185986 | JGI IMG/M metagenome (GOLD analysis project Ga0256406, IMG submission 185986) | Bovine rumen microbial communities from Lethbridge, Alberta, Canada - RJG_03 | ecosystem: Host-associated > Mammals > Digestive system > Stomach > Rumen | place: Canada: Alberta | collected...
GGTTGAAGAATTTCGTGTTCCGTTTCCCTACCATTTACAGTTATAGTCCTTATCCCTATTATTTCCCTAATGGGGTGAAGACGAAGCGCCCTGTCTACCAAATGATAGAAAAGGCCATGAAAGGCGAGCCTATTGAAGTCTATGGGGATGGAACTTATTCCAAGGATATGGTTCATGTCTATGATTGCGCACAAGAGTTGTGCAAGGCTGCGCTGGCCAATGTTGATGGCGGTGTCTACAATGTAGGAACAGGTATTCCTGTTACCATCAAGGAGCAGATAGAGACCATCATAGAAGTTTTCTCTCCGAAAGATCATCCGTCGGAAATCATCATGCGCCCGGATAAAGTTTGTGGTGGCGGCTTTCTGATGGACATTGAGAACGCTAAGAGAGATTTAGGTTATCAGCCCAAATACTCTTGCAAAGATCTGTTTGAGGATTATAAAAAAGAGATGGCAGTCAAGCGTTTTGCAGAGCTGCGCTTGAAATAGGTGACTTCACCAATACTTATGTAATTTACAATTAACAATAGAGTACATATGAATTATGCTCCAGTCCTTATACCAACACTTTGTCGCTATGAGCACTTTCGGCAATGTATAGAATCTTTGTCAAAATGCACATGGGCAGAAAAAACGGAAGTATATGTTGGTTTGGACTATCCAAGTCAAGAGTCTCATAAATCAGGTTATGAGCAGATAAAGGCGTATCTTGCAAAGCAAGGTAATATGGGTTTTAAAATGCTTCATGTTCTCATTAGACCTTATAATTATGGTATAAAAGCATGTAAAAATCATCCGACAAATGTTGGTGATTTAGTGGCACGAGCAAGAAAAGAATATGACTCTTATATCATAACGGAAGATGACAACATATTTTCACCAAATTTTTTGGTTTATATGAATCGTTGCCTGACAAAGTACAAAAATAATCCTGATATATTTATGATCTGTGGCTACAGCTATCCGATATCTTGGGATGTTTCAGGTAAGTCTACTGTATTGAGACAACAATTCAATGCCTCTATGTGGGGAACGGGATTGTGGACCAAAAAGGAGATTGTTTTTGAACAGGAAGGTCTCGGAGGGAAAATGTTGAAGCTGTTGCCTGAAGTCCTTCATAAAAAATATTATTTGAAGATGATAGATGTGAGCTTAGGGGAATACATAGTTGCAGCTTGTCGGCAATGGTTCTATAAAGATAAAATGTTTTCATACGCTACTGACATTTGTCGAAGGTCATGGCTTGCGGTTGCTAATCAGTATGCTATTACTCCTATTATTTCTAAGTCGCGTAATTTGGGATTTGATGGATCTGGAGCATATTGCCAGACTATCAAACAAGACGTGAATAACAAAAATGCAAGGAGTTATAACTATTCTGAGCAGCCGATAGACAACTGCAATGATTTCTCTATTGTTGAAAATAATAAAAACAGTTCTGAAGAAAATAGAAAGAGACTGAACTCCTTTGACAGTCGTACCCCACAAGAAATGAAAAGGGCCAAACAGCTTCTGTGGATTTGTAATTATATTGGAATTTTGCCTGCCAAGTTGTATGGTTTATTCACCTTTCCAATTGATAAGGCACCCAGTATCTTTGATAAGTTTTTACGAATGTTGAGTCGATAATATGAAAAAGGTATACGCGGTTGCACCGTTTATTAGAGAGGGTATTATTAATTTTAAGTATCCTCCTTACGAGGCATGGAAAAGAATGGGTGGAGCTGTCGCACAAAGCCATTATCCTAAGATAAAACCTGTAATAGGATGGTTTCATAATCATGAAGTGCCGGAATTATGTAAATCCCAAGAGGAAGCCCGCCTTCGCTTTATAGAGCCCATTAACAGAAAATTTGACGCATTTCCAGATTATGCCTTTTATGAGATTATACCGATGATTTGGGATTGTTGGCCATGTTTAGACGATCGTCTAAGCCAATGGTTGGGGAAACATGATGTGAAAACGGCAATTTTTACTTCTCGCCAAAATGCTCACCGTATCCAGCAGAGGTTCCCCAAGATGAATATATTTGTTATTACCGAAGGCGTCGACACTAGTGCTTATCATGCAGGCAAACCTCTAGCTGAAAGACAGATTGACATTTTGGAATATGGACGAAGCAATGAGCTTGTAGTAAATGATGATTCTTTTGAAGGAACGCGTCATGTTCGTACTTCATCTCTTAAGCCCCGAATCTCTGATTCTCAACTCTTTGAATTGTTATCAGATTCCAAAATTACAATAGCATTGACAAAGTTGGATACCGATCCCAAATTAGCCGGAGGGGTAGATACACTTACTCAAAGATATTGGGAAAATATGTTGTCACGGGTAGTAATGATAGGTCGTGCACCAAATGAATTAATTGAATTGATTGGTTATAACCCTTGCATCAATGTCAAAGAAGGAGAGTGCTATAAAGATGTTATTCAAAATGTCCTTCGAAATATTGCAGATTACCAGCAACTTGTAGACCGTAACCGTGAATCAGCCTTGCGTCTCGGCGATTGGAATATTAGAATGAAATTAGTGATGGAATGGCTGGAAAGTGTGGGATATAGTTGTAGGCCACGGACGTCCACCACTGGGATAATTTAGCCGGACTACGCGGACAAAACACGGACTTATTCAGGCACGGACGGGCATAGAATAAATTTTAGCAACGGACTACGCGGACTGAACACGGACTTATTTAGCTACGGACTAATTGAGGAATATTTGGCAACGGACAACACACGGACTCATTTTAGTCACAGACAGCTCAAAAGAAAGAAAAGGTCCGTGAATCGTCCGTGTTGTCCGTTGCAATAGGAATCAACGCAAAGTATAAGTTATGGTAATCATTTCAAAACTATTAAACATTCCAGTCACATTGAGCATCAAGTTGTGGCCGGTGCTGAATAGACTCATGCTGAAATCGTGTGGGGCCAAATTGGGGAAGAGCATTTGCATTCCTGGGCGCATCTATGTGATTGGCAAAGGAAAAATAACAATAGGTGACGATTTCTATTTCTCTTCTGGCAATGCAGTGAATCCCATCTCCTCAAACCTGCGTGGTACCCTTTATGTGGAGGATGGAGCTCAACTCACTATCGGCAATCATGTAGGAATGAGTAGTACGCGGATCTGGGTGAGTCAGGCTATAACTATTGGTAATCATGTGAATGTTGGGGGGGGTACACTGATAACGGACACGGATGCGCATCCCTTAGACTGGGAGGATCGTAGGAACAATACTGGCAAGGTGCTGTCCGCACCAGTCATTATCGAAGACGATGTTTGGATTGGTGCTCAATGCATTATTCTGAAAGGAGTCACGATAGGTGCCCGAACGGTTATTGGCGCAGGGAGCGTGGTGACACACAGCATTCCTGCTGATTGCATTGCTGCAGGGAATCCTTGCAAAGTACTGAGAAAGAATTAGTGTACGTCATGGTCATTATGGACTTATCACAGAGATATTTTAGCTATGGGCTTTGTAGACTAACACTGAAGGTTATAATTTTGAGAATGTCTGAGATCTCCGTTAGCAAATACTAGAGCTCAATTTAAACAAGATAGTAATCGAATAAACAATGATACCAAAGATAATCCATTATTGTTGGTTCGGGCATAACCCTTTGCCTCCATTGGCTTTGAAATGCATCGCTTCATGGAAAAAGTATTTGCCCGATTATGAGATCAAGGAATGGAATGAGGAGAACTTCGATGTAAATATCATTCCTTATACCCGAGAGGCGTATGGGGCCGGAAAGTATGCATTTGTATCAGATTATGCCCGCTTCTGGATACTTTACAAATATGGTGGTATCTATTTTGACACGGATGTTGAGGTAATCCGTCCCATAGATGACATCATTGCAGCCGGAGGCTTTATGGGTTATGAGACCGATCCTCAGCCAGCGTCGGTTGATGTTTGCTTGCCTGGTGGAAGCGACGTTAGTGCTTCTTCCGAGCAAGCAAACATCAATCCCGGCCTCGGCCTGGGGGTAGCCCCCGGCCTCGGCCTGGTGAAAAAGGTGCTGGAATATTATGAGGGATCTCACTTTGTAAACGAATCGATAATGCGCAATCAGATTACTGTTGTTTATATAACAACACACATCTTGTTGGCCAATGGACTCAAAGCAGAACCCGGTATACAGCAGTTAGAAGGAATCAATATTTATCCTTCAGAGTATTTCTGTCCTATCAATGTAACAACGGGACGGTTGCATATCACCCCGAACACACGCACGATACATCATTATAGCGGATCATGGGTAAATCATAAATCTTCTTTGAAAGAGTTCCTTAAGCGTATTCTTCCAGAGGGCTTAGTTCTTAAAATCATTCGACTGAAATCAAAAAGGAAATGAAAGCTATAGCAAAGTTCTATACCTGGTTTTGGATCATCTACTTTCCTGTCTGCATTGCATTTACAGTTGCGGTCAACTTCGACTGGAGTGATGAAATATTGACAGCACTACTGTTGATGTATGCTGTTGTCAAACAGCGCTACTTGGTGAAGGACCGTAGCCGGTGGAAGGAAATTCGGATTTACATTCTTTTGATGGCATTCTATCTGCTGTACTCCTTAGGCATCCATGTCACTACCACGAGAGGTGTGATGCTCGACCTTCTTCAGCAGGTAAGGCCTTATTTCGTATTCTACCTCACCTGGGTTTTGGCTCCACAGTTTACGAACTTGCAGAAGAAGCGCATCAAATGGGTCATGCTGCTGTCGTTCGTGGCCTATCTTCTTGCGTTTATCTTTAAGCCCTCGTTGGTGGATCCCTATGCCGCCGGTGGCAGTAGGGAGTCGGCCGCTTTAGGTCAGCTTGCCCTTTGCTGTGCAATGATTTATTATCTGTTTTCCAAGCAGTCGAAGTGGAACCGCAATATTGCCCTATTTATCATGTTGGTGGGACTGGTATCAGGCAAGTCGAAATATTTCGGAGAATGCGTGTGTTTCATTGCTTTAGTTGTATTTGTGAAGAGCAAGATTAAGTTTGGCTCTCCTGCCACCTTAGTCAAGGTCGCGCTTCTTGCCTCGGTGGTGATATTCTTCACCTGGACCAAGTTCAATGCGTATTATGTAGAGGGTTTTGAGCAAGATGCGGAAGAAATGGCTCGTCCGGCATCTTATAGAACGGGCTTACAGATTATGTTCCATGACTACATCCCGTTTGGCAGTGGTTTAGGGTCCTTTGGCACAGCCGCCGCTGCAAAGGAATATTCCCCCCTTTATTTCAAGTATGGCTTGAACAATGTCTGGGGATTGGATCCGGATAATCCTATGTTTCTTGCGGATGCCTTCTATCCTACGTTGGCAGAATATGGCATTGTTGGGCTCTTATTCTTCCTTTTGTTCTGGAAACGAAGGCTACAGGAAGCTAACCGCATACAAGACATCGTGTATTATCGCATGGCATTGATGTGTATCCTGGCTCTCGCCTTGGAGAGTGCAGCTGATAGTTCCTATCTTTCTGGTAAGGGTATGGGCTACTTCATGATTTTGGCTGTTTGCCTGAATGCAGGATTCAAGCAAGTAAGGACAAAAAGAGATACTGGCATCCTATCAAAAATAGACAAGTAAAATGCTGATTAGGTTATTTCGACAATTAAGTTTAGTGCCATCCTTTCTCTGGGATGCCATTTGGGCTCCGGTATGGAAACACTGCATGAGGAAGTGTGGAAAAGGTGTGTACCTGCGTCCTATGTCGTCGGATATCAAGGGGATTGAAAACCTGTCGGTTGGAGAGGGCACGTCTATACCGAAGGGGAGTACAATCTATTGTACGGAGGCTTCTTGTACAATCGGAAAAAAGGTTATCTTCGGACCGCGTCCTACGATTATTACCGGTGATCATCGAATTGATCTTGTAGGCAAATATATGATCGACGTGACCGTTAATGAGAAAATCGTTGATGGCAAAAATCCATACGATGCTCCTGTTGTCATAGAGGATGATGTGTGGACGGGGGCTAACGTGACTATTCTCAAAGGTGTGACCATAGGTAGAGGCTCAGTCGTTGCAGCGGGTGCCGTGGTGACAAAGTCATTTCCACCTTACAGTATCATCGGTGGCGTGCCGGCACGTTTGTTGAAGATGCGCTTCACACCGGAGCAGATAGCAGAACATGAAAGACTGTTGAATCAGTAAGCATGGACATCATTATTACATCACCCTCACTGAATCCACAAGAGAATGTGAGTGGTATCTCGACGGTGACCAGTTTCATCATTCGGAATAACACTGCCCAGCACTATTTGCATTTCCTGTTGGGACGCAAAGACAATGAGCGAGGGGGATGGCATCGGTGTTTGGCTTTGGTCCGACGATATCAATGTTGGAAAGACCTGTTGAGAACTCATCCTCAGGCCTTGATTCATTATAATTTCCCCTTGTCGAAAGCATCGCTGCTGCGCGACCCTTGGTTTATGGGCTATGCGCTAAGGCACAGGAGGAAGATGGTTGTGCATGTCCATGGAGGATTCTTCCTGATGGCGCAGCACATTCCGAAGCTTCCCCGCCTCATCTTGAAATGGGTCTTCCGGCACGATGTTCCTTTCATTGTGCTCAGTGAGAATGAAAAGCATATCCTGGAAAGTAGGTTCGGTGCCAGAAGCGTCTCCGTGTTACCTAATGCGGTTGATTTGAAGGATGCCGAGAAGTATGCGCAAGAACCCACGGATGAGGCCGGTCAGAAGAACTTGCGAATTGGCTATCTGGGACGGATTGAGCCTAATAAGGGAATGACAGAACTGTTGGGTGCCTGCGTGAAACTGGCAGGCAGAGGTTGCGATTTTAGCTTGGTCTTAGCAGGTAAGGAGCAGACAAGCGGCGAATATCTACCTCGATTCGAACAAGCACTCGGGAGGCATTTTGAATATGCTGGACTGGTGTTCGGTGAGGCAAAATGCCGGTTTCTCCGGAGTCTTGACCTTTTTATCCTGCCCAGCTACTTTGAAGGACTGCCCATGTCATTGCTCGAATGTATGAGTTACGGCGTCACACCCGTTGTCACGCCCGTAGGGAGTATTCCTAATGTTGTAGAGAATGGCGTGAATGGCATTTTCATTCGTCATCATGATGAGGATTCGATAGTGGAAGCTATCCTGCGACTGGACAAAGACCGGGTATTGTTGCATGCTTTGGGCAAGGAAGCACGGCAGACGATTCTTAATGGCTTCAGTCCGCAAAGTTATGTGAAGACATTAAACAGAATCTATAACCAGGCTTAACCGCACACTCATACGCGCTAAAATGAGACGTAGAAAAGGGCTTCATCTCAGCTATGTCACCTCCGCCATCCTGTTGCTGTGGCTGATGGGACAACTCATCTTGATGTTCTGCCATTTTGGGCCTCAAGGAGGTGACTGGGGGCATTACATCGCATTGGCCCGGGAATGTTATGATGCCGGGCAATGGTATCCGATGGCGGAGCATATCCGGGAGGATAATTATATCTTTGCGCCAGGATTGGTCAACTTGCTCATCGCTGAGGCGAGGATCTGTCATGGTATTTGGGTGAATAAATGGCTTTATTTGTTGATGAACATGGGCATGATGGCAATGACAGCTGACATGGCGCGGAGGATGTTTTCTGCAGAAGTGGCATGTTGGACTTTGGCTATCTCTTGCTTGTTATATAGTAATTGGTTCATCACTCTGTCGGCAAATAGTGAACTGCCCTTCCTATTTCTCTGTATCACGGGTTTATGGATGGTCGTCTTTTCGGAAGATAAAGGGAAGTGCTGGCATGGAGCAGCAAGGCGGTGGGTGATTGGAGCCGTTTATCTCGTTGCGGGGATCTGTATGGCCCTTGCCAACTGGATACGTCCTTTAGGTTTCATCTACGTGCTCGCTGTGGTTTTGTTTGCTGCCATGACATTGAAAGGCGAACACAGGAGGCGCAGGATTGTGGAGCGCGGGATGATGGTTATCATCGGCTTTGGTATGATGGTAGTCGTCATTGGAGAAACAACCCGCATGAGGACTGGACATTTTATTTGCCAATCAACGACAGGGGGATTCAACTTGATCATGTCGGCTAACGACCAGGCTTTTGGGGGCGTGGACACGCAGGTCTGGCAAGATCCGAGCTCTACGGCATTTATTCGGGATATTGAACGTTATGATTGCTTGCAAAGAGACTCAATTTGGCGTACACGTGCTGTGGACTGGATTCTGGCACACCCCGTTCGATATACAGCACTCTATCTGAAGAAGATGCCCATTCTTTTAGCGGAGGATTCCTGGACCGACCAGCGTATCTTCCCCAGCGATCAGTTTTATTACAAATGGCGTCATGGGGAGTACACCTCGCAGGAGGTAGCGCTCAAGTTGCTTTTGAAAATGAGTAAAAGTCTACCTTATTATATAATGCTCGTATTGGCTTGCTTGGGCATGGTGACCCTGTGGCGTCGACATGACCGTTATGGCATCTGGCTGATGACGGTACTCGTGGCTGTCGTGATGATCACGTGTCTCTTCCCCGTACAGCCCCGATACCATTATCCCGTGCTATGGATATTGGTGGTGATGGCTGCTTGGGGAGCTGAGCGGTGGCCAGTGAAAAGCAGACAGCGTGATGGCAAGCATTCGAGCATAGGGGACGTAAAGATTGTGACTGACTTATGAAGGAAATGATGTTTAGATTGAAATATTTAGAGGTTGTTGACTCTAAGGAGGCTTTAGCGCGTCTGCCAGAAGGCAAGCTGCTTATCAACACCATCAACGCACATTCCTACAATGTGGCTCGGCGTGACCCTCACTTTGCTGAGGCTTTGATGAGGGGAGATACCCTGATTCCCGACGGCATGAGCATTGTGAAGGCTTGTCGATGGATAGGGACTAAGTCGCACCCTCAAGAGAGGGTTGCTGGGTATGACCTCTTTGAATGGGAGATGGAGCGACTGAACCGTAAGGGGGGAACAGTGATGTTCATGGGCTCTACCGAACGCACGTTAGCCTTGGACGTGGAGCAGGCGGCGAAGGTGTACCCCAATCTGAAAGTGGTGACTTACTCACCCCCTTATAAACCTGTATTCAGTGATGAGGACAACCGGGCTATCATCAGTGCCATCAACAAGGCGCAGCCTGATCTTCTCTGGATTGGCATGACGGCACCGAAACAGGAGAAGTGGACGTATGAGCATTGGGATGAGCTGAATATCAACTGCCATGTGGGTACGATAGGTGCCGTGTTCGACTTCTTTGCCGGTACGGTGGAAAGGGCTCCTATATGGTGGCAGGAGCATGGCTTAGAGTGGTGTTATCGGCTGTTGAAGGAGCCCCGACGCATGTGGCGGAGGTACATCATCGGCAATACGGTGTTCCTCTGGTACATGTTGGGGGAGAAGATGAAGGGATGATGGCTGCCTGCAACATTCCTGTTGGTGATGATAGCTTGTCGAAGTTCGCTAAGAGCGCAATAGTGCTATCGACAGTGGCTTGAAGCGATTTTCTGTAGATCTTATATTTTCGAAATGTCACACTATCAATCGTCAAAACAGCAAGATTACTTAGACTTTCTGAAGTTCTGTATGGCTCCTGAGGGAGATCCTGTGCCCGCCTGTGCTGGCCGAATTGTGTGGAAGCAGTTGCTGGAGTTCGCCATGAAGCAAGCTGTCGTTGGCATCTTCTGGCAGGGCTTCCAGAGGCTGGGGAGGCTCTCTGCGAATAAGCCTACCGGAGACGATGTCATGGCCTGGTTGGCCGTGGCCAGCAGTATTGCCAGGCAGAACCGTAAGGTGAACAGGGCTGCGGTGAAGGTAACCAGGGGCTTTCAGAAGCAGGGCTTCGATGCGTGCATACTGAAAGGACAAGGAAATGCCGGTCTCTATCCTCATGCAGAGTTGAGGACTCCGGGCGACGTCGATGTGTATGTGCATCCTCATAAGGATGGTGCTTCATGGAAGAACGATGAGGAGGATATGAGGAAGATAATCGCTTTCTGCAAGTCGTTCGACGCATCGGCCAAGGCCACCTATCATCATGTCGACATTCCATCGGTTGACGGGGTGTCGGTGGAAGTGCATTACCGGCTCACCTGGGTCAATGCGCCTGGTAATAATGCCCGGCTGCAAAGAGCGCTGTCGGAACTGATGGATGGAGAAGCGGGCGTGAGAAGTGTGAGCTTGCAGGATGGAGTAGGGGAGATATGGGTTCCCGGGTTCGAAGTGAACGTGATTTTCCTGTTAGGTCACCTGTTCAACCATCTCTTGCACGAGGGGGTGGGATTGCGACAGCTCATCGACTATTATTATCTGCTTAAATCGCATGTATGTAGTGAGGATGAGCGGGCACGGCTTAGCAGCATGATTAGTCAATGTGGATTGAAGAATGCGAGTCGGGCGGTGTCGTGGATGATGGTGTCGGTATTAGGATTGTCGGAGAAATATCTTATCACAGCTGCCGATGAGCGATATGGACGACAGATGCTCAGAGAGATGTTGGCAGGGGGAAACTTCGGGAAGTATGACGAGCGGATGCTCAGCGGTGCGTCGAGTTCCAAGCTCATGGCTAACATCCAGCGATTTGTGAGGGATGCGCGTATGATGGCCTATTATCCCAGTGAATGTCTGTGGGAACCGTGGTTCAGGTTGTGGCACTGGAAATGGCGCATCAAGCACAATAAGGGAGTATGTGTGACGAACGGATGTCTCGGTGACGTGGTGAAACAGGAATAGGTGCAGAAGGGGGAATGAGCGAAAGCTTGTTCCCCTTTCTGCTCTTTTCGGGGTCAGATAATGAGTGTTGTATTGCCGCGGACGACCACGGAATGTTTGTCAAGCTATGGGAAAATTGCCACGGACGACACGGACGCTTCACGGACTTTTTGTTAGCTGTGAGCATTTTGCCACGGACGCCCACAGACGCTACACGGACTCTTCTAAGTACGCGTTATCTGGTAGGTGGAAGGAGAGTAGCGGCGATGGAACCTGGGGGAAGGATAGGCAGGAGAAGAAAAAGATAGAAATAATCATGTGGCTCTGTAGGTGCTACTCTAAACTTTTTATTAACTTTGCATCAGAATGAGGCAGGTGTCTGCCTTGATAACGAATGCGAATAGAGAATGGCGATCAGTAAGGCAAGGATAAAGTATGTTCACGCTTTGGAGCAGAAGAAGATACGCAATGCTGAAGGCGTGTTTGTCGCCGAGGGCCCTAAGGTTGTCGGCGATTTACTCGTTGCCTTCCGTCCTGTGTTGATTATTGCCACGTCAGAATGGTTTGCCCGCAACGGGCGGTTGGACTGTGAGTGTGTGGTGGTGACGGATGAGGAATTGCGTCGCACCAGCTTGTTGCAGCATCCTCAGGAGGTGATAGCCGTGTTTGAGAAGCCTTCGGAAGCCTTGGTTCCGATTGAGGAGGGGCAACTCGTCCTGGCACTCGATGGGGTGCAGGACCCCGGCAACCTGGGCACGATTATCCGTATTGCCGACTGGTTTGGCTTCACCGATATCTATTGCAGCAAGAGTACTGCTGACGGGTTCAGTCCCAAAGTGGTTCAGGCTGCCATGGGGAGTACTGCGAGGGTGAGGCTGCACTACACCGACCTGAATACCCTTTTGGCGGGGCTGCCTGAAGGATTCCCGGTATATGGTACTCTGCTCGACGGCAGGAGTATCTATACAGAGCCTCTTGAACACCAAGGCGTAATCATTATGGGCAACGAGGGCAATGGCATCTCGGCCGAAGTGCGCCGCCATGTGAACCATCCGCTGCTCATCCCCAACTATCCCCTTGGCCGGCCCACTGCCGACAGCCTTAACGTGGCTGTGGCCACCGCCATCACCTGTGCCGAATTTAGAAGACGACTATGAAGCAAGATGAATTATATAAGAATCGCAGTATCTCAGCATGTCTGAAGACTGCTTATGTGCTTTGGAGTACGAATTTTACAACCATTTGCAAACGTGTGTGGAAGCCGTTGTTGGCTTTGTCGCTGAGCAGTGTCGTTGCCGTTGAGGCCGCCCTCACCGTTTATAAATCTGCGATGATGGGACAGTGGTCTGTGGGCGGAGGCATAGCGCTTCTGTTGGGTCTCGTTCTCCTCTTAGCCTCCTCCATGTGGTATCTGGCTGCTGTGATGACCCTTGCCACCCCGTTGGGACTGCGGAAATGTCTACGGCGCAGTGCTGCCGCATTGGGATTCCTGACCGGCAGTTTTATCGTGCTGTCGCTACTTCTCATGGCCGTCTCTGTGGGTTTCTTCCTGTTGGCCTCGAAAAAAATGTCCCCTATTACGGAAGCCACTTGGAATACGGGCATCCAGGCTGTCATCTTCCTGGTTTACCTGGTACTGATGCTGCCTTTTGCCTACAGTCTGATGAACTATTTCAATCAGCTCGACACCCGCTTTGTTGCCGGATTCCTCAAACCCTGGAGTAGGGGAATGCGCCATTGGGGACGTCTGTTTAGTGTGATGTTTTTCTCTGGTTTGATTCTCTTTATAGTCGAGGCCGTGGTGGAGATGCCTCTCTATCTGCTCTTCAAGGCCGCAATGATGTCGGCTGACGGAGTGGCCGGCGGCGATGCATCCGGTCTGCCCGGCTCCTTCCCGGTGCTGTTGGCTGTAACCGCCCTCATAGTCTATGCCCTTATCTATTTAGTGACCGTATGGAATATCTTCACCCTTCATTATGCTTATGGCAGTATGGTCGCGACCGACCGCGAGAAGAAAGCCTTGAAGAGTGAACAGGAGAATCAGTGATGCAACCTTAGAATGATGAAGAGATATTTGTTTATCGACCGCGACGGCACCCTCGTGGAGGAGCCCTCCGACGAGCAGGTGGATGATTTCAGCAAGCTGAAGTTTGTCAAGGGCGTGATAGGAGCCTTGAGCTTCCTTGCGCGTCATACGGACTATCGTCTTGTGATGGTCAGCAATCAGGACGGTCTGGGTACGCCGGCTTTTCCAGAAGAAGACTTCTGGCCTGTGCATCAGTTCATTGTTGACACCCTTGAGGGCGAGGGCATTCATTTCGACGAGCAGCTTATCGACCGACATCTGCCCGGCGACCATTCGCCCATGCGTAAACCGGGTACGGGTATGCTGAAGCCGTACCTGGAGGATGCGGAATGCGATATGGCTGAGAGCTACGTCATCGGTGACCGGGAGACAGACCGGCAGCTGGCTGAAAACTTAGGGTGCAAGGCGCTCATCCTGGGCGACAATGGACTCGACTGGCCTGCCATCGCCCTACAGGTGTTTGCCTCCGACCGCATCGCTGAGGTACACCGGGTGACGAAGGAGACCGATGTCTACGTGAAACTCAATGTCGACGGTTCCGGCCATTGCGACATCCATACCGGTCTTGGTTTCTTCGACCACATGCTGGAGCAACTCGGCCGGCATGGTATGATGGATTTGACGATACATACGCAGGGGGACCTCGAGGTGGATGAGCATCACACCATAGAGGACACTGCCATAGCTCTGGGAACCTGTCTGCGGAAGGCTCTCGGCGACAAGCGGGGCATAGCCCGCTACGGTTTTTGTCTGCCTATGGATGACTGTCTCTGTCAGGTGGCTCTCGATTTCGGAGGGCGCCCCTGGCTGGTGTGGAATGTTGACTTCAAGCGCGAGAAGATTGGCGACATGCCCACCGAGATGTTCTTCCACTTCTTCAAGAGCCTGAGTGATAATGCATTGATGAACCTTAACATCAAGGCTGAAGGCACAAACGAGCATCACAAGATAGAAGGCGTCTTCAAGGCTCTGGCACGTGCGCTACGCTGTGCCGTGAAGCGCGATATGGAACATTTTGAGTTGCCCTCCACAAAAGGCACACTTTGACACCGGCTGTCACCTACAATAATATTGAGTTATGAAGAAACTTTCACTGTTTATTTTTCTTGCGGCCATCAGCACCCTTCGGGTCGTAGCCAAACCTTATGGTTACCTCTACTGTCACATGAGTGACCGCGGCGAATGGACTGCCTTCGCGCTGAGCCGGGACGGACTCCACTGGCACGACCTGAACAACGGCAATGAGGTCTACGATACCTATGTACACTCGCGCATCGAAGGTGGAGCCCGCGATGCCTATGTGGCCCGCGACGCTTCGGGCAAGGGCTTTGTCATGGTGACCACCGACATGTGTGTGGCCGCGAGCCATCAGTGGTCGAACTACGGCATCGACCTGCTCACCTCGCCCGACCTCATTCATTGGAAGTCGGTGAGCATTGACTTCAGAAAAGGTCCGAAGGTGTTCAGCGACAGCACGGCAAAGGGCTTCTACAGCGATTACACGGCCATTCATCGTGTCTGGGCCCCGCAGGTGGTGTGGGTACCCGAACACCGGTGGGCCGACGGACGGCGTGGCGCCTATTTCATCTATTATTCGCTGCTCAGCTCCAAGGAAGACAAGTACGACCGGATTTTCTACTCTTGGGCCGACCGGTCCTTTACTCAGATTACCCAGCCCCGTCTGCTCATCGACTGGGGATATGCCACCATTGATGCCGACATCAATTTCCTGAAGTCGGATGGACGCTGGCATCTGTTGGTGAAGAAGGAAGGCGGTCATCCTGGCATATTCACGTCAACCTCGAAAACCTTAGAGGGTCCATGGCCCAAGCCTAATGAGACCGACTACATCAGTTTTGAGGGTAAGAAGCTCTGTGAGGGTCCATCGGCGTTTCGTATCGACGGAGAGGAAGGATGGCGCGTGGCCTACGTGGAGTATAGCTCGAATCCCCATCGCTACCGCATTTGCAAGGCTGATGCCACGCTGTCGCATTTCAGTAGTCCCGAGGATATCCAGGGTGTGGAGGCCCCTCAGCACGGGTCGTTCCTCGCTCTCAGCAAGGCTGAATACATGCGGTTGGAAAACTATTGGGCACAGCGACAGAAAGAGGTGGCCGATGGCTATATCTTTCCCGGCAGACAGTGGCTCGACACCGACGGACATCCCATCAATGCGCATGGCGGTGGACTGCTCTCGCACGACGGACATTGGTACTGGTTCGGCGAATATAAGGAAGCCGACTCCAACAGTGCCCACGTGGGCATCAGCTGTTACCGCTCCGACGACCTTCGACACTGGCAGAACTGTGGCATTGCCTTGCCAGTCTCAAAGGAGAAAGGCAGTGAAATAGAGCAGGGATGCATTATGGAGCGCCCGAAAGTGATATACAACCCACGGACCAAGAAGTTTGTGATGTGGTTTCACTTGGAACTCAAAGGACATGGTTACGATGCTGCCCGCTCGGCTGTGGCGGTTAGCGACCGTGCCGAGGGTCCCTACACCTTCCTACGGTCGGACCGGGCGAATGCCTGGTGCTTTCCACAGGGATTCAGTGAGGCCGACAAGAAGGCGGCACAGCATGCTCGCTTGGATGAGGCGAAGCCTTGGAGCGACGAATGGGTGCAGCTGGTGAAGCAAGGCGCACTGATGTGGCGCGACTATCGTACAGGGCAGATGGCGCGCGACATGACACTCTTTGTCGACGACGACGGCAAGGCCTATCACGTTTATGCTTCGGAGGAGAATCTCACCTTGCAGATAGCTGAGCTCAATGCTGATTTCACTGCCCACACCGGACGCTATTGGCGTGTGGCTCCCGCTGGGAAGAATGAGGCTCCGGCACTCTTCAAGCATGATGGCAAATACTGGCTCATCACGTCGGGGTGCACCGGATGGGCACCCAATAAGGCTCGTATGTTTTGCGCCGACAGTCTTTTCGGGGAATGGAGGCAGTTGCCCTCACCCTGTACCGGGCCTCAGGCCGACATCACTTTCGGAGCCCAAAGCACCTTTGTGCAGCCATTGCCCGACGGTCGCTACCTCTTTATGGCCGACATCTGGCGTCCCAAGCATCCCGTCGACGGCCGTTATGTCTGGCTCCCCATCCAGTTCAAGGCCGACGGCAGCCCGGTCATTGCATGGCAGGACAAATGGAAGATGTGAGCACCCGCTTGCCCGAACTATCTATGCGAGCCAAGGGTGTTACGAAATATCATTAACTTATAATTGTTATGACAGAAGAGAAATACAGAGTAGAAACCGATTTACTGGGCGAACTGAAGGTACCCGCCCAGGCTTATTACGGTGTGCAGACCCAGCGCGCCATCAACAACTATCATATCTCGAGAAAGAAGATGCGTGACTATCCTGACTATGTGGTGGCCATCGCTTATGTCAAGCTGGCAGCCGTACAGACCAATCACGCATTGGGCACTATCAACGATGAGATTGCAGGTGCCATCTCGCAGGCCTGTCGGGAGATTATTGACGGCAAGTTCCATGATAACTTTCCCATTGACATGATGCAGGGCGGAGCCGGAACTTCGGTCAACATGAATGCCAATGAGGTTATCGCCAACCGGGCCCTCGAGATTCTGGGCCATAAGAAAGGAGAGTACCAATATTGTTCGCCCAACGACCACGTGAATTGCGGACAATCGACAAATGATGTCTATCCCACCACGATACGTCTGGCCATCATCCGGATGAACAAGACCTTGGTGGCCTCGCTCACGGGGCTCATTTCGGCCTTCCGCTATAAGGCCGATGAATATAAGGATGCCATTAAGATGGGGCGCACCCAACTGCAGGACGCTGTGCCGATGACCTTCGGTCAGGAGCTGAATGCTTATGCCGACAACCTGGAGGAGGAGATTCTCAACCTGGAGCGCAATGTGCGCCTGCTCCATGAAATCAATATGGGCGGTACGGCCATCGGCACGGGACTGAATGCTGTTCCGGGGTTCGCAAAACTCTGTGCGGCCAATCTGAGCAAGCTCACCGGTGAAAGCTTCGTATCCTCGCCCGACCTGGTGGAGGCCACTCCCGATACCGGTGCCTACGTTAGTTATTCGGGTGCATTGAAGCGTCTGGCCATCAAGATATCGAAGATTTGCAATGACCTGCGTCTCTTGGCATCGGGGCCTCGTTGCGGACTGAATGAAATCAATCTTCCTCCCAAGGCTCCCGGTTCGAGCATCATGCCTGGAAAAGTGAACCCCGTTATTCCCGAAGTGACCAATCAGACATGTTTTAAAGTTATCGGCAACGATACCACGGTGACGCTGGCCGCAGAGGCCGGACAGTTGGAGCTGAATGTGATGGAACCGGTCATCACAGAGTGTCTCTTCGAAAGTCTGTGGTGGCTGAGCAATGCTATTGATACGCTCACGGAGGAATGTATCCTTGGTATCACGGTGAACAAAGAGCGCTGCTATGAAATGGTGAAGAACTCCATTGGAATCATTACTGCCCTGAACCCTTACATCGGTTATAAGACCAGCTCGAAGATTGCCAAGGAAGCCAATGAGACCGGACGCTCGGTCTACGACTTGGTGTTGGAACACAAGGTGATGACCAAGGAGGAACTCGACAAGGCCCTCGACCCTGTGGAGATGCTGCAATCACATAAGTTCATCACGAAGCATCTGTCGTCGAATTGACTGTAGACAGCAGTTGCCGCCTCTCTGTCAGACCCCTGCCGGCAGGGAGGCGGCATTGCCTGATTAGAGTAGGGGAGTATTAGCTACACTTTTGCACATATATAGCCACTTTGAAAGTCTTTAGGTTCCTTCTGTCCGTTGTCGTCGTCCTGCTGTTGTCAGCTTGTTCAGCCACTAAGTTCGTGCCCGATAACCGCTATCTCCTTGAGAGTGTGGAATTGGCGTCGGATGACAAGGATTTCAATGCTGCC